>Ga0268298_10004874_pt1 | contig 12837 bp, 8 predicted proteins | sample WWTPWeurt_MetaG_FD_194462 | JGI IMG/M metagenome (GOLD analysis project Ga0268298, IMG submission 194462) | Activated sludge microbial communities from WWTP in Nijmegen, Gelderland, Netherland - WWTP Weurt | ecosystem: Engineered > WWTP > Aerobic digester > Activated sludge | place: Netherlands...
AGTCGAGGCCGAATTGGATGCCGAATAGATTTACTGAGGTTAAATTGATACGATGTTTGTTTAGAAAGTCGAACGCTGGTTCCCGAAAAAGAACAATCAGCACAACGAAAGCGAGTATTCCAAGATCTTTGGCAGCAGCCAAAATGTCTTTTGTCAGTGACACCCAGCGTGACGCGATATTGAAGCCACTTTCAGGCTGCGATGTGCTTACAGTTTCTTCTACCATTTTTCAGATCCTCTTTAACATCACCCATTTAAGCATCAGCGCGTGGACTTGGCGGGGTAGAACGCTCGACACTCTAGGCCAAGAGGGCCATCGGCAAACGTGTTGCCTGAACAGCAGTCAAGTCCGTCACGCCCAACAAAAGTACCGTCCCGACAAGCACCAGGAAGAAGTCTTCTCCAGGTAGTGCCGTTGGAGTTGGGGCCGCCTGTCCCGTGCTTTTCGTATGCGCAGCGATTGGACCGCTGCTCCTCTCTTGGGCGCCCCTTGTTGAACGTGGACTCACCTTGGGCAATACACTTCATGTATAAAGGAAGGTCGGTGGCTTGTGCGCTACGAGCTGACTCAATCAGCCCTTTGCATCCTTCAAGAGAGGGCTCAGCGATACAGTTCTGTCGGCCTAGAAGGACCTTTGCAGCTGCTCGTAGCTCAGTGCATTTCTTTTCGAGTAGCTCCTGGTGCGCGGTACTTTCGCAGGCCTTTGCGTAGAAGGCCGGCGTGAAGTCGAATGTCATTGGAGCGGGGCCGCCGCCTCGATATGTAGCCTCCAGACACTGCTTGCCACCTGACGCTAGGCACAGCCGGCAAGTATTTCCCGTCACGCATTTGGGGAACGGCGCTGTGGTTCTGGAAGGGTCGTGCGCGAACTCCGTGCCGTTCAGCGAGTCTGCGAAGACTACGTGTGCGTCGCAATTGTCAGGACACGAGAGTCCATCGTCGTACATCGTCAGGCGAACGTTCTGACTGCTTGCGGAGGACGGAGCAAAGCCCGCGAGAGCGAGAAGCAGTAAGGTCGCGAAGATGCGCATGTTCTGTAGTTCAGCAAAGCGGTGCATCTGGTGGGCAATCCGTGTAAAACAAGTCACCTGCAATAGCACGATGAATTAAAGTTCTGTTAACTAGTGAGGCAACTGAAAATGGATCTGAAAAATTGACTTCGTAGAGCGCCCCACCCGCTAGTGAAGCAACCTGCTCCCTGAAGAGGGTGGCGCGTTCTGTTTTTAGCGTCGCAAGCTCAGCGAGCAGAGACGCCAGCGGTCGTTGCCCAAATTCTTGTGGATAAACTGAGTAAATCGCGTAATCTTTGTGACGAGCAGGAAGGCCTACCAGTATTTGGGTAACTGCTTTGACGTCTTCGGCAGTCACAGAAGGCTTTAGCTTTAAGTCATTATTCTTTCCCTCGGTCATTTGTCTGATTGCTGCCATGTATTGAGAAAGGCGAAATTCAATCTCAAGGCTGATTTTTTCTGTCTGAGAAGCTTTTTTTTGCCTCTCCACGAAGTAATTTTGGAGAAATGCATTTGCTGTGGTGGCTGCTGCAACAAGAACGGTTGTAATCAGCCAGAAGCCAAACTTTGACTCGAGGAATTCGAGCATTTTTGACATATAAATAGCCTCAGTGAAACTTAACATTCAATGAACGGACCCGGCAGTTCAGTATAGGAGTTCCGTTTCCGCCCGACCCCAAGGAAACAAATCACTCAGGCGACAAGAGTTGGACGGGGTCCCCGCATTCGGCCGCCAGATCAATGCCTCGCTCTTGCATTCTGTCGTAAATCTGCCAGCAAACAAAAGTGCTCCAATACCCATTGGGGGTGAGTCCATTGCTGGTTTGGAACTCGATCAATGCGTGATCGCTGATTCGCCCCCATAGGCCGTCGACTCCGTCGTGGCGAGGACCTGTGTCACCTAGCGCAGCACCGAGGAGCCTAAGCGCCTTTTGCCGTTGAATCGGAAGAAGCAGTGGGGTCCAGACGTCTGGGACGGCGACACCGTAAATGCCGCTCAGGACTCGCGCAAACGGAAAGCCTATAACATCGTTTTTGTAGCCGGGGCATAGGTCGTGGTGGCCATGGTGATCGCGCACACCAATGCGGTTAAACTGGCCGTAGATCATCTTGCCTAGGTCGATCATCATTTCGATCTGCTCTTCGGTCCAAGGTTGGATCCGCAACACACGGCGGCTATCGCCAGCCGCGACATCGATCCAATCCACTCCCGCGGGGATACTACTTCGGGCGTCACCGATGTTCACCGTCTCCACGCCGATGGTCGAGCGGCTCCCCTTGGTCGTTGCATCAGAGGGCTTGCCGTCCCAGCGCAGGACTTGATTGATTCCCGCATGCCAGGATCGATTCTCTAGGGAGACGTAGCGATCGATGCCTTCAGCGCGGCTACGGCCAACCGCAAAATGTGCGGAGGCTACCCCCTTCCGCTCCGCCTGCGCGCCGCCGATTGTTCTACGGCACGTGCTCAGATCATATGACGCGGTCCAGTGCCAAGTAACCCCTACAGGAACCCCCGCGGTCGCCTTGGTCCAGCCCTTGCTGACCGCTTGTCCTGGTTCCAGTGGTATCGGAAACTCATTGAATTGCAGGCCCATCGCTGCCCCTAATTACACTGCGTATTGATTTTTGCTTCTAGCAAGCGCTGCTGCATCGATCCTGACTGGTTATGAATCGCTTGTTTTTCAGGCCCATCCGCAATACTTCGGCTGATCGCCGCTGCGAGCGGACTCCAGGCGCAGTAAACCCGCTTCCAGTTCTCGTTTACGAATCCATGGAACGAATCCGGTAGTGCCAAGTCGTCCATCGCTTGACGGCGCTTGTCGATCTGCTCGAACACCCGGCTTATATTTCGATAGACTTGGCGGGCCACATCGATCTGGTCGGCAGGAAGATCCTTGCCGGGTCGTGCATGGGCGAGATCGATCAGAACCACCAAGGCCCGATACTCCTTGTCATAGACCGCGAAGTAGTCGACGAAGCGTAAGAGTGCGCAGTCGCGCGGCTGCGACGCCGCCTTATTCGGCAGCGCGTCACAGGTGGCGCTGCCCTTGGCGGCAATTTCTGGGACTTTATCTTCGCGCAGGGCGGACGATTTCCAGGCAGCTAGTGCGGCAATTCGATAGAACCCGATTGCCAGCGGCCGGTCCTTGCTCTGCGCTTCGCTACCCGCGGCCAGTGCACGATCCGACAAATCGGCGAACTGAGGAGAATAGTCGCCGGCGTCTGCTAGGTAGTCACTATTGTCGGCGTGGGGCTTCGCGGCGACATAGGTTCGCTTCCACTCATCGTCGAGAGCGATCAGCGAAGTGGAGGCACAGGCCACTATGAAAAACGGCAGCACTAGGACAGCAACGCAGGTAGGTAACCGGGCGCGATTCATTTCAACCCTTTCCGGTCAGAATGTTTTCGATCATGGCAGCGTCGATCTTGGGTAGCATTTGGGTGCGCAGCACCTCGGCGATCAGTACCCGGTAGGCATGCAACCATTCCTTACTCCCAAACCGATTCGCCTCGGCTGCGACGACCTCATTGAGTTTTTGGGCGAGTTGTTCAAGGGCTGAGGTGCTGCTCTCGGCCGCGCCCGCGTTCCCGGCTGTAATACGCAACGCGACAATGATCGCCTCGCGAAGGGTGGCGCCATAGAGCACGCCGCAGCCAAAACGCCCTTTGTTTGTCCATTGCGCGGTCGCCGCTCCCAACAGCCCCCCAATTACGAACCCAGCGACGTCGGTAGCTGTCGCGGTTAATCCGAACAATCGGCCTGGATTGGCTGCCGCCTCCTCCGCTGCGACGGCGACGATCGCAAGCCAATCGTCCCCGGAGAGCAGCAGGTTCTCGTCCTTCGCCATCGCACCCGCGATCGTGACCACGATCTGCTTAAGTTCGGGATTGGAGCCCTCCACGATCATCCCGGGCGTCTTACTCGCCTGTGCAAGGACGATGCGCACGAACTCGGTGAGGCCTGCACCCGACACGAGTCGTTTGAGAGCACCGGTGTTAGATGTCTGCAACGACTCGGTCAGCGCGGCAAGTATCGGCGCCAGTGCTTGGCCGAAAACCTGCTCCCAAGGCTTGCTTGGGTCGAGCAGCGAGCCCGCGTTCTTGCCGACCGTATCAACCGCCGTCGCGAGCAGCCGCGTGACCGTGCCGTGATCAAAGTACGGATCGGACGCCTCAAGCGTCGCAGCGAGGTTGGCGAACAACGCGGAAACCAGCTTCTCCGCGTTGTTACTGGGAGAACCGATGAACAATTCCGGCTGGGCTTGGGCGAGTCCGAGCGCGGACTGGTACAACTCGATCGCGCCGGCCCGGGTGATGGTCTCTCCAAGTCCGATATTGGCCACTTTCAGCAGGAAGGTCCGGGTCAACGCGCCCAGCGGTTCATCGTTCTTGAACTGATGTCCGAAAAAGGCAGCCGGATTCTCCGCGATGGTTGCGACGGCAGTGCTGGCGATCGGTCCTAGAAGTGCCTCGACGACATCACGCTTCGCGGGCAAGTCGAGGCCATCGGGCAGCGCCTCCAGGAGTTTGGGCAGCGTGTTCTTCACCAGTACCTGCAAATGCGCTTCTTCGATCAGCGCGTCCGGGTGCTCACCCAGCGACTTGAGCGCTCCGCGCAGGAAAATTCCCGCAAAGCGCTCGCCGAGGAGGTTCTTCGCACCGAGATCGCTGGCGTCGTCAGGAATCAGATCAGCAAGATTGGCCGCCAGCGCCTTAATGATCGGGTCAGCTCGGCCCTGGATGCCGAACAACGACGGGTCATGCGCGGCGAACTCTAGTGCAACATCGGCCATCGTCACGATCACACGACCGAACGGACCGACGCCAGCGTTCTTCCCCCACTGTGCAACGATCCAGAAACCGGCCACCTCGCTCGCTAGGTCATCGGCAGCATTATTGTCTTCTGCCATGCAACGCGCGTATTCTGCAGCCATCATGTCGGCGTCGCCTGCCAAATGGGGCGCCTTGCCATTGAAAGACGCCCAATGGCCAAGAGCTTCATGTTGAATGCGGTGCGGATTGAGTTCGAAGAAATCCTGAACCACCTGCCGCGAGCCAACCGTAATCTTGTTGACCATCGGCAGCAGCACATCGCGGTCGCGCGCATATTGCGCATATGCATCGGTGCCCGCCCGCGTCAGGCGCACGACAGCTTGAATTCCTAACGACACAAGAACCGGATTCATCGGTTGGTTCCTCCTGTGCTTTCACCCGTCGGCGACAGCGGGATACGGGGTCCGAAAGATGGGGCTTCTGCAGCTGCAGCTGTCTTGAATGCCTCGACCGGAGTGCGCGGGGGAACGTCGGCGCCTTCAGGGAGGGTAGCTTTTTCGTCGGTTTTAGTTTTCTCGCCAATGCCAAGGCTTTTCAATACGCCCAGGCTCTTGGAAAGCCCGCTCGCAAGATCGAACCAGAAGGGCGCACCGAGTCCGATCAGGAGGCCGGCGAGGAGCACCGAGCCGAACCAGCCCCACCCCTCGCGAGTCTTGAAAAGTTCATAAAACGAGTTCGGCCGGCTCTTGCATGCTAAATCGGTGAACTTGTCGCTATTTTTAACCTGTCCTTTACACCAAGGGTAATAGCTATCCCCGATTGGCACGCCGAGCGTTCGCAGGTCTCCGAAACCTGCCTGAACGCCGGTGAGGCTCGTCTTGATCGCGTCCAACTCCGCCTTGGAGTCCTTGGCCGATGGGTCACTCGCGACCTTCTCGAGTGCGGCCTTTGCGTCTCGCATCGTTTCGCCGAACTGTTCCTGCTTCTCAATCACACGCTGCCGGAGCGGTTGGTCGTGCAGATAGGACTGGAAGAGACGAACCGCATCGACGTTGATAAGGAATGCAAGTGATATTGAAACGCCAACGGAAATCGCGCGTGCCTTGTGATAGAAAAGTTGCGAGGCGCCAGCGCTGAACCTGTCGAATTTCTGCACGAGGTCGTTGATAGCGGTCGATACGTAATCTTCCGCCTCGTTCGCCAGTGTCTTGCCGATCGGGGTACCCGCAAATCGCTCCATGAATTCCATGACGTTCATGCCTGCGACTCGGTCTGGCGCGAAAGTGTTCGTAATGGCTTTCCAAACAGTGCTAAGAGCTGCCAGTCTCTTGCTCTGAGACATCTCGTCTGCTGGCCCGCTCGATGTCGTCGCAACGGGATTGCGCGTCAACGCGCGGATGAACTCTTTCCGCGCATCATCCGGATTCATGGATCCTCGGGACCGAAGCCTTGGCCAGATCACCTCGTCGAACAGCTTCTCCGTCATTAACTGGAACCCTGCTTCACGGCTGCGTACGAACCGGTGAAACACTTCCATGATCGCCGTTACCATAGTCGACAGCGCCACCATCGTCAGCGCGAACGCAAGCATAGCTTCGAGCCAGTTCATAGGATCTCCAATCAGTGAGGCAGTGCGTTCTTCTTAGTGATTCCCGTATGCCAAGTCTGAAGTTTCCGTACGCTTCTTGTTATCTGAGCCGCGTAAAGGACTTCTTTCAAATACTGCGATTCGAGTGGCCGATCCGATGCTCCGAAAATTGACTATCTGAGCGGTACGCTCCTATTCCGGCAGCGAAAGCTACCTGTGGCCGCCATCAGGGCTCAAACGGAAAGTAATCGGCGCAAACCTGCCAGATTCTGGCTAGGGGCTTAAAGTTAGCTTTGGCCGAGATACAAAATGCGAATTTATTCCGCAACCCTATTTCATTTTGACATTACTGCCCTACGGTAATGTGTCGGTCTAAAACAGTTGAGTTAAAGAGTACTCTCTGTCATATTTCATTGACATCATCCAAACGGATGATCGGATTTCACTTCTGAATGCAAACTTATTGAGATGTTGATTTGGCCAGTACTTGGCGGAGGGACGGAACATTGAGGATCCATGCGAAAGCGATGTGAAAATAGCCTCGTGTCAGATCAATGATGGATATCTCCAAGCATTGCCTTTAGCGAATACAGGCAAGGGTCCCTCGCTCCAGGTTCCTCTGTGTAGACAAATTCGTCTCGATTGCCTATTCGGCGTGCAACATGGCGCCCCCCAGTGCATCGACTGTGCTTTTCTAGACAAAAGGCAGTTTGGGGCAGCTTTGGAAACAGAATTTCTTAAGCACTGCAGGACGATTCGTGAATTCGTCGAGAAAACCGCCAACGAACTGTTTTCGTCTCACGTTGCTTCAATCCTGTTGACGCCTGGTGCTTGTGTTCTTGATTGTGACCAGAGGGGGCTGTCCTTCTTGAAAACAGGTGGTTTGCTCAGCATTCTGCATAACAGGCTTCGCTGCTGCGACCACGTCCAAGATAACAAAGTTCAGGAGGCCATCAAGGAAACCGCAGAGTCTGGCCATGCGACGACTATTTTGTTAACGCCGCTTGATTGTCCGCAGCAACGCTACAGTCTGGCATTTATTCGCTTGGACAAAGGAACACAGAACTTGATCGAGAACGTACTATGTCTTGTCGCGCCGCTCGATCGGCGGCGTTTCGCAACTGTCAGGCAGTTAATGGCGTTATTCAATCTTTCTGCAGCGGAGGCACGTTTAGCCCGTGCCTTATGCCATGGTGACTCGCTGGATGAGTATGCAACCGATCAAGGACTAAAGTTGCCGACGGTAAAAACTCAACTTCGCTCGGTTTTCGCTAAGACAGGCACAGAACGACAGGCGTCTCTGATTCGTTTGCTTTCCGGAATTCCGGTGGTACGCGATGAACAGACAACGCATCGAGCGTAGTTACTTGAGGCCCTTTACCTGACGTGACGTTTCCGCAAGCCGCTACGTCCACTGCCGATTCGAGCGATTGGGTCCCCGTATGCAACATGGCACCGATTGGCGGCCGAGCACTTGCAGGCACTAATTGAATTTTTCGGGGTTTCCTAGGTAGTTAGTTGTTCATCAATCTGCCAACGCCGGCTCGCCGGCCAGGCCAAGGGCATGAAGCACGGTGACCATGACATCGATTACATTGTTGGTTGCCGTAGCTGACAAGGCGCAATCGCGGGTAAACGTAACTATGCCAACACCCGTTTGCACCGTAATCTGCAGGTTAGCGGAGACCAAGCCGACGGTGGCTGCAGCCGACTGGAAAGTCACAGCAACTGCCCTGCCCTCGCCAGGTTGCAGGACAATCGGTAGCGTGGGCGGTGCGCTCAGCGTAAAGCCAGGGTTGCCACCGGCATCGATTGCGACGGTGCTGACCGTTGCCGGAACGAAACCGACATTCTCGATTCGCGCTTCAAGAACGATGGGCAGGCCGGGCGGTGTCACACCGAAAGGCAGTGCCTGCGTCAGGGCGACACGGACCGGACCGCCAGCAGCAACACCTTCGCCAGTAATGCGCTGGAATATGTGACCGCCATCTGACCCCACTTCCAACTCCGCGCCACGACGTCCCGAAACCGTGGGTGTGAAGATGATATCGAGTGTTTTCTGCTCGCCGGCGGCGAGGGCCAGCGGCAGCCCCGGCGGGTTGTTGAGGCGAAAATCACCACCCGGCAAGGCGACCTGAAGGGTATCGATCGTTAGCTGTGCGCCGCCGGCGTTGTGAAGAACCACCTGGCGCCGCCGCTCAGTGTTGATCAGCGTCGCTGAGAAGCCGAGATCACACCGGACAATCAACTTGGGGCTGGCCGAACGTTTCAGTTCGAAAGCACTTCTGCCATAGGTGGCCACCCTGATCGTGCTGTTCGGAAGGCTGCCTGGATCAAGCACCAGGCGTTGGCACGAAACGTTCGGCAGGTTCGCCCCGACCCTTTCCCAACGGTTGCTGCTTTCAAGCCAGCGCAGGACGCCGGCATCGCAGCCGACGTAAAGCGTGGACGGCGTGGTGCTTTTGTCGAACGCAGCGGTCAGCGCTGGCAGGTCGGGGAAATTGCCGCTCGTTGCCAACCGCGTTCCTCCGATTTCCCGCCAGGTACTGCCGCGATTTTCTGACAAGTAGACGTGCCGGGTCCGAAACAGCGGATCGGTTCCCGAATAACCCGAGTAGGCAACAACTACCCGATCACCGCTAGTCACGGCCGGGTCGACGGCGATGGCGCTGATTGACGTGCGTCCGCCCGGCGTGCGATCGAAGCCGCTGGCAGTGCCGAGCCAGGTGCTGCCACCATCGGCGGAAAAATGTACTTCGCCCGGCAAGCGACTGGCGCCGCTGGCCCGGGATTTGATGCCGACCCACAGGCGATTGTTTGCGGGGCTGGTGATTGCCGTGATTTCCGCAGCAAATTGTGCCTTTCCGGCCACTTTCTTGAACAGAAAGCCGCCGTCCTCACTACGGTAGAGCGTACGTCCATCGGAAAAATAGATGACCTTTGCCGGATCGGCTAAGTTTGGTACCAACGCGATGCGGACATAAGCATCGTGCTTGATAGGCAGGGCGCGTCCGAATACCTGGCCAGATGCCAGGATTCCGGGCCTCCACGCGCCGCTACCGGCGACGCCCACCAGTTCGAAACTGTTGCGATCAATAACCCTGATCTGACGCCCTGCCCCATTGGCCGCCACATTGCCGCGAACGTTTTCAATATCGACCGTATCGCCGCTGACAAAGGCATGATTCGGCGCAGTGACCGCGATGCCGTGGCCGCTGGCCGCCAACTGCCCGGCAGTCGGATTTGTGGCGAAGACGATAGGCACGGCCTCGACCGTACGCGGGCCACGGACGCGGCCGGTGTTGGGGCCGGGCACCAGCGCCGGATCGGTGCCGTCGCTGCCATCCAGCGTGAACGCCGAAGTGTCAATGACGGTAACGGTCCACGCCGGTCGGGCAAAAGTACTGTTGGCCGCCGTATTGCCGAGCACGCCTTCGACATTCACCTGTTCGCCCGTGGCAAAACCATGCGGGCTTTCAGTGGTGATGCGGATCGGTGCCTCCAGGCTTGCCCCCAGGATGCGCAGTGAGCGCTGGTAACGAGGACCCCGGGCCAGCGGGCCGAACTCCTGAGCAGGCAGCGCAGACGGGTGAAAACCCAGCAGGCGGAACTGCCGCTCGTTTTCAACATTGACCTTATAGCTGCCGTTGGCGACCCCGGACCCGCCGATCGCACCACGGATTGTCACCCGGTCATCATCGCGGAAGGGATGACGCAAGCAGGTAATGCGGGCCGGATCGGGGTTTAGACTTTCGATGGAGATGACGGCGGCTACCGGCGCTTTGCCCTGCCTGACCCAACTGGCGCCGCCATCACGACTGTGGATCAGGTCGCTGTTGTCGAGTGCATAGACGATATCGGCATTGGCCGGGTCGACCAGCGTGTGGCTGCCATCACCATCGATACCCGAAACCCAGTTGCTGCCTGCATCGCCAATGCGCCAGCCGGCTGTGCCGGTATCCTGCATGCCACCGAAGGAAACTGCCCGGCCGGCGCCCTGCCCCATGTCGAAGCCGACAAAAAGATTGCTGGCGATGCTCTCGTTGAGATGCACGTAACTGCCGCCACCATCGTCGCTGCGCGCGATGCCGCCGTCGGTGCCAAGATATATCGCAGCGGGTTCGGTCAGCTTGTCGCCGGACCAGCTCCAGTGCGTCGGTGGCGCGAAAGTCAGTTCGTGATGATCCCAGTGCAGCTGACCCATGCTGGCCGCCGGCGAATAGTCGCCGACCGAATCGAAGTTGGCTCCGCCGCCAGTGATCGGGCGAGTTGCCGGCCAGGTCAGGCCGCTGTCGACGGAAACGAAGAGCTGTTTCAGGGCGACATAGATACGCTGTGGATTCAGCGGATCGACACCGACCGTCAGGTCGTACGTGGTCTGCCCGGCTTCACTGCCGAGAAGTCGTGGTTGCAAGTTGGCCAGGCGTGAAGTCCAGGTGCGGCCATGGTCGGCCGAAACGAGCAAGGCGCGCAGACGGGCCGAGGGAGAGCTCCCGGACTGCACAGCAGCAACAAGGACACGGCCGTCGGCCAGTCGGGCATTGGCCCGCGGCAACATTGACTGGGCAACAGCAACACTGCCGTAGCTTGTCGGAACGCCCGGCGCTCCACGCAGCAAGTCCCGTGAGCGGACCGGGCCGTCGCTGGTCAAGGCAAGGCGCAAGAGCCCACCAAAGGAATCACCTGCGCCGCCTGCTATCGCATACAGGGCATGGTTCCATACCGCGGCAGCGGACACCAGCCCTCCACCGGCATAAGCGCCACTCATCCGCGCACCGGGGAGACTGACCTGGTCCGGCTCCCCCGCAACGAGGCGGACCCGTCGCTGCTGGTCTATGCCATTAATGCCAGGCAAGCCGGTGATGCGAACCGTATCACCCTCACGCAGGGTATGTCCGGGAATCGTGACCTTGATTGCCGTAGTCGTACTAATCGCCGCTGTCACGGCAAAGGTCGCCCGCCGCGGCGGCGCGTCGACGCTACCGCTACCCGGTGTGTAGGCAGCCGTGGCGCGCGAATTGTCGAGTTCGAAACGATTGTCGTCGAGAACTCGGATGCTCCACACACCATTGGCTTTACGATTGCCCGCTACGCCATGCACGGCAACCACGTCACCACTGACCAGTTGATGATTGGTGCTGGTGATGACAATGGGCAGCGAACCGCCCGGATTGCTGGCCCCGGATACGGGCAAGACGCGTGGCCGCGGCGGACCGCTGATCCAGCCGCTGGTAGCACCACCGCCCGAACCGGACGAGTCGCGCAAGGTGAAATTGTCATCATCCACACGGTCAATCAGCCAACTGCCGTTGGCGAAACGATTCGGCGCAACGCCGCCTATGGCCACGCGATCGCTACTCTGGAATCCATGTCCGGTACTGCGAATATTGATCGGAGAGCCATTGCTCGCAGCCTCGACACGCAGCAGGGCTGTACTGGCAACATCGGCCAGCAAGGCGCTGACTAACGGGGGAAACCACAGGCCGCCGTTATCACCTGGGTCGGCCAGCATGAGCGCGCTTCCGTCGTCATAGGCCGGGTGATTCTGACCAAAATTCCGCCCACCATCGAGCGACAGGAAAAGTCCACTTTCTGTCGCGATCAACAGGGTGTTGGGCGCCGGACAAACGATGCGGTTTATCCCAGCACTAAGAAATGCCCGCGCATCGTCATCACCATAAGCCAGGGCCCAGGTATCTCCTCCATCCAGCGACTTGTACAGGCCACGCGCCTTGCGGATGCCGCCGCCACCGTCGAAGAGATTTCCGGTGCCGGCATAAATTGTGTCGGGTTCGCCAGGATCGATGGCCACCGCACCGATCTGCAAGGAAGGCAGCTGGTCGGTCAAGGCGCGCCAACTCAGCCCGCCATCCACGCTCTTCCAGACCCCACCGCTGTTGGTGGCGATGTAGATGGTGCGCCGGTCGCCGCTCGGATCGATGGCGATATCGAGCACCTGCCCGGAATTCGGGCCGATTCCCTGAAAAATCTGCTCGCCGAGCACGTGCAGTGGCGCCGGCCCTATGCTTTCCCACCAACCCTGGCCACCGAAAGGCACTCGCTCGATGCCACCGATGGAATTTCCCCATGCCAGACCCTGCTGATCCACGCCGCCCGCCGCCAGATCATGCTGAAAAAGCAAGGCTTCCGGCTCCAGCTCGCCGCCCGAGCCGGCATCCTGTTCGTTATCGCGTTCGCTCATTTTCCACTCCCCGCTGGCGCTTTCTCGGGCGTCAGCTTCAGCCAGCCTTCCTGCCCTTCGACCGGGTCACGCGGCAATTCGCCATCGCCGCTGGCATTGACCACTGCATCCTCCTGCCAGGTGGTTGCATCAACCCGGTGGCACCAGCTCCAGGTGCCATGCAGTTCGGAGGCGACCGGCATGCGGATACGCTTGGGATCGACCAGCACCGGCCCGAAACGGAAAGTCGGCGCAATGTTGGTCAGGCCGCCAACCACCCATT
>Ga0268298_10004875_pt1 | contig 12837 bp, 9 predicted proteins | sample WWTPWeurt_MetaG_FD_194462 | JGI IMG/M metagenome (GOLD analysis project Ga0268298, IMG submission 194462) | Activated sludge microbial communities from WWTP in Nijmegen, Gelderland, Netherland - WWTP Weurt | ecosystem: Engineered > WWTP > Aerobic digester > Activated sludge | place: Netherlands...
CAGACCGAAAAGCTGGCCGAGAAAGATTGGATAGCCCGGCGCCAGCCAGAACGGCCCGGCCGGATGCCCGTGGCCCGTCCCCAGCGAGAAGCCCCACAGATAGTAGGTCTCGCTGTCCAGCACGGGCAGCTTGAGGACGAGCGATCCCGCGAACGCCTGAAACGCGAAGACGCGAATCAGCGCGAACAGCGCGGTCAGCCCGGCGGCAATTTTCAGAAAATGTCTCTCGATCATAGAGCTTTACCCTCCAGTATAAGCATCCGTAGAAGCTAACGGATTTTCGCTATATCCGCAAGGGCAAAGACCGCCACAAACGCACAACGAAGAAGCCCCGCGGGAACGCGGGGCTTACTTTCAGGCACGGACAGAAAGGGAGAAGTTCTATCGTGCCACGGGCTTGCTCAAGGCCCGGCCTACTTGGACAGCAGCATCCGGTGAACAACCGACTGACCCGGGGCTTCCAAGCGCACGAGGTACATGCCGGAGGTCAGGGACGACGCATCGAAAACCAGTGAGTGCGTACCGGCTTCGAAGCCTTCATTGGCCAAAGTGGCCACCCGCTGACCAAGCAGGTTATATACGGTCAGGGACACAAACGCCGCTTCCGACAGCGTGAAATTCACGGTCGTCGTCGGGTTAAAGGGATTCGGATAGTTGCCCAGCTCCGGCTCAACAGGCAGCGCGAGCGCGGCGACCGTGATATCGTTGTCGATATTGGGCAGGACCGGCATATGCAGTTCATTGATTGCCCACAACACGATCTGATCTTGTGTGTACGTGCTCACTGCGCCGTTCGGCCAAAGAACGCGCAGCTCGAACGTCTCGCTGTGTTCGCTGGACGGATTGTAGAGGTACTTCGTCGCGCCATCAGCCGTCGTCGAGTACATCGACGTCGCGGCCCACTGCTTGCCGCTCGCCGGGAAGTTCACTTCGACCAGACAATCGAGCACCGGCGTCGCGCACTGCGCCGAGCCGCACAATTTAAGACCGATGTACTCAGTGAGCGGTTCGGTGTTATTGCGGAACAGCTTAACACCAGCCGATCCCTGCGCCATCGCCACATCAAGATCGCCGTCTCGATCATAGTCGCACCACGCAGCCGACATGCAGCCAAGTTCGGGGAACCGCAAATCGTGGGCATCGATCATTCTCCACGCTTGACCGCCGAGATTCAGAACAATCTCGTTTCCGACATTCTTATGACGCGCCAGGAACAAATCGGTCCACCCGTCGCTATTGATGTCAACCGCGTGGGCCGAACGAACGCCCTCCAGGTTCGCGAACGTCGGGCACATGTCGTTGCGCGACACGAAGGTCGGCGCCTCTTCTTGCGATTCCGGAACGCTTTGATAATAGATTCCGTTGCTCGCGCTCGATCCGCAAGCAAAGAAATCGAGGTTCCCATCGCGATCGAAATCGGCCCAGGTAATCCCGGACGTTCCAATCTTCTCGGGCAGATCGGACTCATCGGCAAGATTGTAGTAACGATTCTCACGCGACACCCAAAGCGCTGCTTCGCCGTTCGACTTGCTCAGGAAGTAATCAAGTTCACCGTCCTGATTGAAGTCGATTGCGCTGATCCGCGCCACGTCGGTCTCCGCAAACGGGCCTTCCGCGCCGCGAACCTCGACATACTCGGGTGATGTGTGCGTCAAGACGACCATTGCATCATCATCAGCCGAGCGGTTGCTGAGCAGCAGCTCGAGACCGCCGTCACCGTCCGTATCGCAGAACGTCGCTCCGCGCACGCTTGCGTCAGAAGCTTCCTCAAAATTGAGGCTCGCGCGCTGATAACGCTGGTTCGACAACTGATGGTAAAGTTCTGCGCCCTCCTGACTGCCGGTTAGACAGAACAGATCAAGCAGCCCATCACCGTCATAGTCGACGAACCGCGCGCTGCGCACATATTGGATTTCGTCAACGCCGTACGATACCGACGCATCGGTCCATTCGCCGTTAAGACTCAGGAACAACTTACTTCCGGTTACGCCGGTTCCCCCAAGAAACAGATCATCATACCCGTTCGCATCGACGTCACCCCACGCGACGTAGCTGTACATGCCGTCGGAGAAACCCGCGGCCGATACATTTGTGAAGGGCTCCCCATAGGCGACACTGATCATCGTCGCGCACAGGGTCAGGATCATCATCATTCTCTTCATTACAGTCTCCTCAGAACAAAATCGTTCGTGCATTGTGTACTCATCTGACGCTTCTGCTTTTGGCAAGCCATGCGCCATTCAGCTATAACACAATTGAGACAGCGAATGTCTGAAAATGCCGCGAGTTACATAGGAGACCCTTAACGCGCGTGTAGCGGGAAATCCACCGATGAACCGCCCGCGTTGCGGCTTTTCGACCACCGGCGCAAATTGCGCGAATCGTGTTTTGATCGAGCAACGGATCAGAAAAACAAAAGAGGTGGTTTAGCTTAACCACCTCTTCGAAAATCGGTTCAATCGATCACGCCTACACTTTGCGTCCGACGAAGATCCAGCCGCCCGCGCGCTGATTCACCGTGCGCATGTCCATCCACATCGCGAAGGCCGCGAGCGGATAGAATACAATGATCCACGGCACGACAATAATGAAGAACAGCTTGGAAATATTGAGCAGTGTGATCGGAATCCGCTGCAAGAGCTTCCACGCGATCTGACCCCAGAACGGTCCATACGTCGCGTCAAGCCTTTCGATGTGAAAACCCGCGCGCGTCGCCTTGTCGATGAACTCCTGCCGCGTGTACCCTTCGCGCACGTGTTCGCCGATGACAGAGATGTCGCCTTCCGCGTACTGTGCGGCACCTTCCGTCGAGGCCGGCGTCGAAGCGATCAACACTCCGCCTTTCCGCAGCGACTTGTAGAAGTTACCCAGCATCTTCTCGTCTTCGAGCACATGTTCAAGCACGTCCGTATTGAGAATCAGATCGTAGCTGTCCGGCTTGACATACTGCACCAAATCGCCGATCTCATACGTGACATTCGTCTGACCCACCGCTTTCGAGAACCACGTGCAATCCTCGATCTGTTCCTCTTTCACGTCGATCGAGTAGACCGTCGCATTGGGAAACGTCTTCGCCATCTTGTACGAGAATTGACCGAAACCCGACCCGGCATCGAAGATATCCCATTTGTTCTTCGTCGGGCGGGCGCGGTTCAGTTCGCGGCGAATGTACCAGTTGCGCAGAAACAGCGCGCCGAGCATCGTATAAAAGAGCCTGCGCAGCAGCGGCTGTCGCGCCACCACTCGGCCCAGCGAGGCTTTTACGGGATCGTAATCTATAGCGTGTTCAGTCATCGAATAGAGATATGTTTGCTAAGAGCGATTCTTCGCGGCAAACGCTTCGAGCATTTCACAGGGCCGGTGCCACGAAAATTCCTCGGACTTCCTGCGGACGTGCGGTTCGTAAGCAGCGCGGCCCCCGCTGCTATAGTAGTTCATGACGGCGTCTGCGATAGCTTGCGGATTTTCTCCTTCAACTACGAACCCGCTCTTGCCGTCATCTACAACTTCAGCCAGACCTCCGACTCGCGTGACGAGTACCGGACAGCCGTGCGCGTAAGCCGTGACGAGAATTCCCGATTGCGTCGCGTGTCGGTAGGGCAGCACGTTCAAATCCGCCGCCGCGAGATACAGTCCAATCTCTTCGGCCGGCACGAACTTGGGCCGCACGATGACATGCTCGCGCAAGCGCAGTTCGTCGATCAGCTTCTCGTACTTCTCCTGACCGTCGTAAAACTCACCCGCGATAACTAACTTAATCTCCGGGTCGCGAGCGATGATCGCGGGCATCGCGTGCAGCAGTACATCGACGCCTTTGTATTCGCGGATCAACCCGATAAACAGCAGCAGCTTCTTGGCGTCAATGCCGAGTTTCGCTCGCGCGGCCTGCGCTCCCTCCGTGAACTCGTCATAGCATTCATAAACCGGCAGCGGCGTCGCGCGAATCGTCTCTTTCGGCCACTCCGGGAAAATCGCGCGCGCGGTATCGGCCTCCGCGCTGCTTAGGGTCATAATAAACGACCCGCTGCCCAACGCCATCTTCGTAAAGAGCATGTCCCCGAACCGCTTTTCGTGCGGCAGCACATTGTGGCACACGAACGCGGTCTTCTGCCTATACGAGCCGCCCAGCAGCTTCTGCACGCCCCAGAATGCCGGACCGAAAAACGGAATCCACCACTTGAAAATCAGCAGATCGGGGTTGTGCTTTCTGATGGCGCGCGCCGTTCGCGGCCACGTCAGCGGATTCCACGCGACCAGCATCCGCTCGGAAGGAATGTCTTCGACTTTGGAGTGATCAAGCTGCGTTTGTCCGGGAAAAAGCAGCTTGGGAAACTGCTTCTCAAAGCCGACAATGTGCGCGTTGTGCCCGCGTTCGAGAAAGGTTTTGTAAAGTGCGTTGGTCGTCTCGGCGATTCCGCCGCGATACGGCCAAGCAGGTCCAACGAGAACGATGTTCAAGGCTTTTCAGATCTTCTCACCGGCGCATACAGTGCGTCGTAATAGTTGACTAAATAGACTCCGAGCGTTAGATAGCCGAGGAGATTCCGCGTGCGGTAGGCGCTGCGATAGTTGTTGTACCGCTCTTCGATCAGCGGGTTCTCGTATTCATGCACGGCTAAATACTCGTCTTTGCGCGAGTCGGTCTCAAAGATATACGCGACGAACGCGCCCAGCGCGATGGCCTGCACAACGCCGATCACCGCCGCCTTTGCTCTTTGCTGCTTATACGCCTGTCCCCATCCCGGCAATACCGCGCTTCGCCATGACGCGGCAACTTTCGCATTCGCTTCCGGCAAGCGATACGCTTCCGGCTGCGACAGCACTTGATCCATGTACTCGCGTTTCGCGTTACGAAAGACCTCGATGATCTTGGGCGAAGTGAGCACGGGGTCCATTTCAAAGGCGGGGCGAATCGTGAGGATGCGGCGGAACTCGGCAAACGCGATTTCGCTCTGGTCTCGCGCTACATATATAGTCGCGAGCACAACGCGAAACGGCACTTCGGCCAGATCATCCACGGTCTCAGCTTGACGCAGTCCACGCAGCGCGGTAAGTTCGGCCTCTTCGAAGCGTCCCTCGTCCAACGCCGTCTGCGCGGCTCGCTGCAGCGAGTCCAACGTTTGCCCTTGCGCCAACGCGAACCAGCACAAGCAAGCGATGAGGATGATCAGATATTTGATGATGACTCCCTTTCGGTTAGCGCAGCAGAAGGAGTTTCTGAGTGGTTGATATCTGAGGCGTCGCAATATTCACGAAGTACACACCGCTGGCGAGATCAGAAGCATCAAGGCTCAGAGTGTGAGTTCCCGCAGTGAATTTCTGATTGGTGACTTCCTTCGCCACGCGGCCCAACACGTCATACACCGCAATTCGCGTCACCGCATTCTGCGGCAATTCAAACTCAATCGTCGCCGTCGAATTGAACGGATTGGGATAGACGGAAAATGTGAAATCGTCGGGCAGAGTCGGTTCTTCAGCGGCCATGTTAAAATGGTCATACCACATGACGGTGCTGAAACAGGAATCACAAATCGCCAGAAAATGATCCGACATGGCCAGCAGGTCAACGAATCCACTCGTCTCCGGTCCTCCAATGGACCGACCGCACGCATATCTTCCGTCCGCGAAAAGTACTAACCTCGGATTGAATGGCCCGCTTCCAGTCTTGAATTCTATCACATCTCCGTCTGAGTAGCTCGAATCCGTCCAGGACTCGCCGTTGTCCGAGGAGACGAGAAACGCCCCATTTGTGCCGTATACCGCGAGCTTGCCATCGTAAACATGGAAACCCAGAAGGTCCTCGTTCGTTGGCGTAACCACTGAAGACCAAGTGTACCCGTCATCCTGGCACCGCAATACTGTGCCGTTGTACCCGACACACATACTGTCAAATGTCGAGGACTCGCCAATGAATTTCAGCGTCTCTGTGGTGTTGGTTTGAACGGCCTCCCACGTGAGTCCCCGATCGGCGGAACGCAGAATAACACCTGAGTCTCCGCATGCGAATGCTACATCTTCGTTCGCGAAATAAGAAACCGAGTATAACCGTGACAACACAGGAGTAGACACCCGGGACCAACTAAGTCCGTATTCCTGAGTCCTATATATGATGCCTGAATCTGACGCAATTATCGCTGACGAATCGTTAATTGCACAAATGTCGTGCAGACCATGCTCGATTGGGAACTGGTACATTCTCGTCGGACTATTACCGCCAATAGAGGAGCGTGCTCGACTCGAATCATCGATGAACCAATATGATATGCCACTTACACTTGCCTGTATCACGTGCGGATACATACGATTCACGGTCGCCGTCCAACTTTGTCCGCCATCATCTGTGCGAAGCAGTCCGCCTGCCCGGAATGGAATCAAACCATTCGATGGCCCCTTAAATGCCATCAGTTGTATAGAAGAGAAGTGATTGGCGGCAACTTCATCAACAACTACCTCTGTCCACGTTGTTCCCTGGTCATCAGATTGAATGATCGTATCGCCTGAATGCACCGCATAGATTTGCACGTCGGACACAATACTAATCTGATGTACATGCCCTGTGTACACTGATTGCCAAGTATGTCCGCTGTCGGCAGTTCTTAGAAGTTGCCAAGGATTGTTGACGTAGCCGATACTCGCATTACGAAACTTCAGTTCGCAGTCGTAGTAGTCAGGTGGAATCTCGCATAACAGGGACCAATTCTGCCCGCCATCAAGCGACCGGTATACGCGTCTCTCATAATACCCCCAGTCGGCGACTAGCCACGCGTTACTCGGATCCAAGAAAAAGGCGGCTCTTAGGTAATAACCTTGAAAACTGGTCGTCGACTGTGTCCACGTCTGACCACCGTCGGCAGATGAGTAAATCCGAGAATCTTGGCCGACAAAGTAAATATGAAGCGAGTCCGGCGCGTACAACTGTCCAACAAAATTGAAGTCCGTTGCTCTCTCTTCCCATGTGTTTCCGCCGTCGGTCGTCCGCAAATAGGAAGACGATGTCAGCGGGCCAACGAATCCGACGGTAGCACTCGCGAATGTGACCCATTCAAAGCGCGTATTCAACCAGGGAGCAGTAGTGTCCATAGACCAGGTCGCGCCACCATCAGTCGACTTGAACAGAAGATTATCGACGATGAATGCGGTCGAGTCCGTGGCATATGCAATCGAAGATGGATTGTACCAAAGGGTGGTAGCCGGATAGCAACCAAAATAAGACCACCAGCAAGCATTCGCAGGCAACTCAAGGCACGACAATACAAACAAACACGTGATTACTGCACGCATGGCTCCCTCCCTTCAGGGAATTGGCGTCGCATGTACTGCGGCGGAACCTACTCCGCCTTGGCCTTCTTCACAGCCGCCGTGAGTGCGGGAACGACTTCGAGCGCATCACCGACAATGCCGTACGACGCGACTTTGAAAATCGGCGCGTCAGCATCTTTGTTGATGGCGACAATCGTTCGACTCGTGGTCATGCCCGCAAGGTGCTGAATCGCGCCGCTGATGCCAACGGCAACATAAAGACTCGGCGCAACAACTTTTCCCGTCTGCCCAACCTGCTCATGATGCGGACGCCAGCCCGCATCAACCACCGCGCGCGACGCGCCGAGACTTCCGCCCAGCGCCACCGCAAGCTCTTCAAGCATCGGCCAATTCTCCGGTCCCTTCATGCCGCGCCCGCCGCTTACGACAACATCCGCTTCGGTCACGTCGAGCATTCCGCCATCCTGCACCTTCTCTTCAAGCGTCTTCGCGCGAATCTTCGCACTATCAAGCGTCACGCTCTGTGCAGTCACCTCCGCGCTTCCGCCGACTTCAACCGGCAGAAACGCCTTGGGCCGCAGACTCAAAATTCCGCACGGTCCCGTGATCTTCGCCCACAGCATCACCTTGCCTGCATAGATCGGACGCAGCGCACACGCAGCTCCGCCTTCGACTTTCACATCGATGCAATCAGTCAGCAGGGGCGCATTCACCCTCGCGGAAAGGCGCGGCGCAAAATCTTTGCCCTGCGCGGAAGCCGAGACCACAATCGTTTTCGGCGCGAGTGCCTTCACCATTTCCGCACCGGCCTGCGCGTACGCTTCGCTCGAATACGCCGCCAGTTCGGGATTTGTCAGTTGAACAACCCTCTTCGCACCAAACGCACCGAGCGTCGTCGCATCGCCGCACTCACCAAACGTCACGGCGGTGATGTCGGCGCTCAAAGCCTGTGCGAGTTTATGCGCGCCGCTCACGGCTTCGCGCGCGGAAGGTTTCAGCTTGCCGTTCTTGGAATCACAGAATACGAGAATCGTGGACATGAGAGAAAATTGAAAATAGGAAATGAGAAAAATGAAAATTCAAATTGTGTGTGTCGGCGTTAGAGATGGATCGTCATTCTGAACGAAGTGAAGAATCCCTCAGAGACTCCGAATCGGCGCGGACCATCATCTTCACGAGGTCAGGAAACGGCGTCTGCGCCTGCCAATTCAACACGCGCTTGGCCTTCGACGCATCCCCCACCAACTGCACAGCCTCCGGCGCGCGCACAAACGCAGGATTCACGCGCACAAACTTCGCGTAGTCGAGACCTAACTCGCCAAACGCCAGCTCACAAAATTCACGCACCGAGTGCGTCTCGCCCGTCGCAATCACAAAATCATCGGGCGCATCGGCTTGCAGCATCCGCCACATCGCCTCGGCATACTCCGCAGCATATCCCCAATCGCGCCGCGCATCGAGGTCGCCGAGTTCAAGCGTCTCCTGTTCGCCGCGCAGAATCGCCGCCGCTCCGCGCGTGATCTTGCGCGTAACGAAATTCGCCCCGCGCCGCGGGGATTCATGATTGAACAGAATCCCCGAACACGCAAACGCTCCGTGCACCTCGCGCGCTTCCCGCACAAGCTTTGTCGCCAGCGCCTTCCCTTCGCCATACGGACTGCGCGGAGAAAACGGCGTTGTCTCCGCTTGCGGCGACTCGCTCGCACTTCCAAACACTTCCGACGAGGAAGCATAAAAGAGCTTGATCTTCCCCCCCGGTCCTACGGGGGGGTTAGGGGGGGTCAAACTTGTGACAGCCTCCAATAGATTCCCCACCGACCTAACGCTGAACGCAATCACGTCCTCCGGCGCGTCAAACGAACTCGGCACAAACGTCTTCGCGGCCAAATGATAAATCTCATCGGGCGCTACGCTTTCAACGTACGCCTTCACGTCCTCCGCGTTCAGCAAGTCAATCGTCGTAAGCGCAATCTTGTCCTGCACGTGACGCAGGTTTGGATGCAACCCTTCACGACGCACAGTCCCAAACACCCGATAGCCCTTGGCCACGAGCAGTTCGGCAAGATAACTTCCATCCTGTCCGGATATTCCGGTAATCAGCGCGCGCTTCAAAATCCGAATCTATGCGACCGCTTTGCCCTTCTCTTCGGCCTGCTTCGACCCGCTCCCCAAGGCCACGCGCACGAGCACGATCGCCATGTCGTCGCCTACGGGCACTGAACTGGACGTCACGCGCTGAAACAGCATCTGCGCTATGTCTGGCAGCGGACGGTCACGATTCTCCGAAAGAAAATATTGCAGACGGTCATATCCGAACATGTCTTCAAAACCGATTTCCGCTTCGGGAATACCGTCCGTGTAAAAGGCGAGCAGATCGCCCGGTTCGAGACTATACTCCATCTGAATGAACGGGAACATTTCCATCACGCCGAGCATGATCCCGCCCGCGTCGAGTTCGACAATCGAGCCGTGCTTGCGCACAAGATAACCCGGATTGTGACCCGCGTTGCAAATCGTGAGCATCGAACGGTCCGCGGAGATTTCCGCCATCATCAGCGTCACGAAACGGTCCGGCGATGTGCGGCGCACCATTTCGTTGTTTAAGAGCGCGACGATTTCGTTGATCGGACGCCGCTGATTCGCAATCGCATGAAGCGTCGCCTGCAAATTCGACATCAGCAGCGCCGCGGGCAGTCCGTGTCCCGCAACATCGGCCACACAAAGCAGCACTCTTCCGTCATCGAGGGGGAAGAAGTCGTAGTAATCTCCGCCCACCGATTGCATACTCTGATGCAATCCGAGCACCTGCAGACCGCGCACCTCCATCGGTCCCTTCGGTAACAGCTTCTGCTGCACCTGCCGCGCGCTTTCCAGTTCGCTCGCGTACTCTTCCGCCTGTTTGCGGCGTCGCTTGTCGCGCTGCTTAAGTTCCCAGATCGCAAAGCCGCCGACTATCGCGCACACAATCGCAATCCCAATTGACCAGCGCGCCGCCCTCGGCCATTTCTTGAATGAGCCAATCGCAGTGCGCTCGATGGGCCGCGCGACGCGATAGCCGAGATAAACTGTCTCCGCCGTCGGATTGTAGAAGTAGAGTCCAAGCACTCGCCGGCTCTCGTCGCGCACCGTGCGGCCCGAATACGTAGCCTGCTTGGGTCGCAATTTGTCCGCGGGCGGCAGTGGAATCGTATTCGGATATTCCCGGCTCGTCGGCATGAATGTCCTCAGCGAAGTGCCCAGCGGCAATTCAGATTTCACCCAGAAGCGATCATTCGGCGCCTGCGGATAGATGAGACTTACTTCATCATACTGCCATGCGAACAATGTCCCTTCAACACTCTTGCCCGACGCTGATTCCACAAACCACGACAGCGCTTTAAGCGCCGCTTTCGCTTCCGGTTCGCCCGCGAGCGGCGTAGTGGTTCCCGTGTGCAGTTTCGGCGCGTCAAACGCCATCGGCAATTCGAGAAACGCCGAATCATATCCCGCCACGGTCGACAGTCTGCCGCGCCGCCACAAATACAGCGAGTCGCGCTGCTCGTATACCTGTCGCAAGACCGAGACGATCGACGTATCGACGCCGCTCACCCGCAGTGCCTGCGCAGCGTATTTCGCTTTCGGCGGCAATGTCTCTTTGCTTAATTCAAGATCGCGCGCAACTGAATACGGCGGCACCGTGATACACAACCACGGCGAGTGCTCCGTCAGCGTCGCAATCCGTGCTTCGCGCGGCAGCCAACCCGGCGGCGTCCGCCCCGGCGCGCGATGGAAGATAATCTCTCCGCCTTCGGGAATGTCGCATTCCAGTCGCAATGTGAAACTTCCCCCGCGCTTCGCCATCTCGCGCAAGGATATCGTGCCTGCTTCGCCCAACCACCGCTTGACGGTCACCTGACCTGAAATCGAATCGCCCGCCGGCGTCGTCGCCCAGAAGCGCACGAGGTCGGTCGGCAATTCAAGATTGATAATCGTCTCGAAGCGCGTCGTATCGGCCAGCTTGAATTCATAGTCGACGCTGAACCGATCTCCCGCCGCGAGCGTAACCACGTCCTTCTCTTCTGACTTCACCGGAAACGGCGTGCGCCCGCTCTTGCCAAACTTCGGCCATGCAGCAAGAACGATCGGTCTTGGTCGCTGTCCCGTTTTCTTGACCGTGATGCGATAGAGCGCGTCCTGATCGATCTTGATTTCTTCTTGCAGCTCTTCCTGCGCCACGCCGATGTTCTTGAACCACACCTCGCCGCCGCTGTTGGTGCTAACATCGACGCGCGTTTCGCCGTCGTTCGCCATCGCCTCTTCGGCCAGCAGCGACCAATGCAATACATCTCCCTTGAGCAGCGACAGCTCGATACTCACCGAGTCACCGGGAATCAGGAGCTGTCGGCGCGTGTCGGGCAATTGCGTCTGAGCCATCGCAGCGCACGCGGCCAAGAGCATAACAAACACAAGTCGAAACATAAAGGTCAGGGAGATGGGGTGCGGTTAGGTAACGGAGGCGGTACTGTTTTAGTTACTCGCTGTTGCCGTGCTTGCGTGTATACCACGAGCGCTCTTCGTTCTCGAACTTCACAGGCTTATAGTTATCCAGAATCTGTGCGTGTGAAATCGCCGTGAATTCGGTGTCCACAACTTCGAATAGTCCGGTTCCCGTGCTCTCGACGGCGTGCGGCGTGGTGTCGTTGAACGTGCTGTGAAGCACGCGCACCTCGTCGCACGTTTCTGCGATCACGCCGCTTCCGCCGCACCGCTCCACAAGCGCGTTGTCCACGAGCACGTCGAGCGCCGACTTCGCCATCACTCCGCCGCGCTCCGCGTCGCCCAAATAGCTGTTGCTGATCGCGACGCGCGTTCCCGCTTCCGCGAGAACCGAGTATTTGCCGCCTTCAAGCGTCGAGAATTTGATATCGACGTTTCCGGCGGTGATATGGATCACTGGCTGAGTCCGGACTTTTCCGATCAGCGTGATATTCTTCAGAATCAGCGTCGCGGCGCTTGTCGTGAGCAGCGAATCCCGCTCCGTTGTGAGCTTGATATCTTCGTGCGCTCCGATCCCGGAAATCTCCAGGTCCTTGTCAATCACCAGCGACTCGCTGTATATGCCGGGGTGAACCTGAATCACGTCACCGGCCGAAGCCGCGGCAATGGCGGCGGAAAGCGTGCTGAACGCGCCGGAAGAGCCAACAGTGTGAACAGTGCGAGCATCGGTCATTGGCGGGGTCCTGTTTTATGTTCGAGATTCTTTTGCGAGACTATACAGCGCGCGTCAACTCTCCCACTGCACGACGCCGGTGGCAAGGTCGTAGTACGCGCGAACAATTGAAATGGTGCCCTTCTCCAGAGCATCGAAAATTGCGGGGGATTGCTGCGGAAGCTGTGTGACCAGATTGCGCGTGTTCTGCCGGGAGACTTCACTGGCCAATTCGTCGCCCGCGAAGCCCTGCTTCTTCTTTTCGATGACAATGGTGCCGAGTCGCGCAATCACCGCCGACACCGCGCCGCGCAGCGGCAGATCCGAGACCGCCGCTTCAATCGCGCCGCACGCGGAATGCGCCATCACGACAATCAACTTGACGCCCA
>Ga0268298_10004876_pt1 | contig 12831 bp, 13 predicted proteins | sample WWTPWeurt_MetaG_FD_194462 | JGI IMG/M metagenome (GOLD analysis project Ga0268298, IMG submission 194462) | Activated sludge microbial communities from WWTP in Nijmegen, Gelderland, Netherland - WWTP Weurt | ecosystem: Engineered > WWTP > Aerobic digester > Activated sludge | place...
CGCGGCGACGGTGCTGCTGTTCGCGCTGGTGCTGCTGACCGGGATCCGCTACCGCGGCCGGCAGCGGCTGGGCACTTCGATGGCGCTGGGCGCGACCAGCGGCGTGCTGGTCGGCGCCACCAGCGTCGGCGCGCCGCCGGTGATCCTGTATCTGCTGGCGAGCTCCGATCCGCCCGACGTGACGCGCGCCAACCTGACGCTGTTCGTCACCATCATCTCGCTCGCCGCGTTGCTGGCGCTGTTCTGGCGCGGCATGCTGGACGGCCCCAACGGGCTCATGGCGCTGCTGCTGAGCCCGCTCTATCTCGGCGGCGTCTGGCTCGGCTCGAAGCTCTACGGCAGGCTCGACCCGGCGGCGATGCGCCGCGCGACCCTGGTCTTCCTGATCGTGGTCGCGACTACGGTGCTGGCGTTGTGAGGGGGCGCAGCGCATGAAGCTCAAGGGCAAGGTCGCCGTCGTCACGGGCGGCGCCAGCGGGCTCGGCGCGGCCATCGCGCGCGCCTATGCTTCGGAGGGCGCGCACGTGGCGATCGCCGACCTCGACCCGGTCGCCGCCGAGCGCCTGGCCGCCGAGCTGTGCGCGGCCGGCGGCGATGCGGGAGCAGTGGCGATGGACGTCACCAGCGAAGCCAACGTGACGCAGGGCATGGATGCGGTGGCCGCAGCCTTCGGCGGCATCGACATCCTGGTCAGCAACGCCGGCTTCCAGCACCTGGACACCATCGCCGACGTGTCCTTCGATAACTGGAAGCGCATCCTGGCGGTGCACCTCGACGGCGGCTTTTTGACCACGCGGGCCGCCCTGCGCCACATGTATGCGCAGGGCCGGGGCGGGGCGATCATCCTGATGGGCTCGATCCACTCCAAGGAAGCTTCGGTCAGCAAGGGGCCCTATGTCGTGGCCAAGCACGGGCTGCTCGGCCTGTGCCGCACGGTGGCCAAGGAGGGCGCCGCCCACGGCGTGCGCGCCAACCTGATTTGCCCCGGCTTCGTGCGCACGCCGCTGGTGGAGAGGCAGATTCCCGAGCTCGCCGCGCGCATGGGGCTCAGCGAAGCGCAGCTGGTCAGCGACGTGATCCTGCGCACCACGGTGGACGGCGAGTTCTCCACCGTCGCCGACATCGCCGAGGTGGCGCTGTTCCTCGCCGCCTTCCCCAGCGCGGCGCTCACCGGACAATCGATCAACGTCAGCCACGGCTGGAACATGGGATGAGCCACCAATGACACGTCCGACCTACGACTTCATCGTCGTCGGCGCCGGCAGCGCGGGCTGCGTGCTGGCCAACCGCCTTTCGGAAAATGGCCGCCACTCGGTGCTGCTTCTGGAAGCCGGGCCGGCCGACCGCTACCTGTGGATCCACATCCCGATCGGCTACGCCAAGACCATGTTCCACCCGGTGTACAACTGGGGCTTCTACACCGACCCCGACCCGCACATGAACGGGCGCAAGATCTACTGGCCGCGCGGCCGCGGGCTCGGCGGTTCGAGTTCGATCAACGGCCTGATCTACGTGCGCGGCCAGGCCGAGGACTACGATGCCTGGGCCGCGGCCGGCAACGCGGGCTGGGGCTGGCGCGACGTGCTGCCCTACTTCATCAAGTGCGAGCACAACACCCGCGGCGCCAGCGAATACCACGGCAGCGGCGGCCCGCTGTGGGCCTCCGACATCGGCGAGGAACACGAGCTGATGGAGGCCATCATCCGTGGCGCCAACGAACGCGGCGTGCCGCGCAACGACGACTTCAACGGCGCGACGCAGGAAGGCGTCGGCTACTACCAGCTGTTCACCCGCGAGGGCTGGCGCTGCAGCACGTCGGTGGCCTACCTGAAGCCGGCCCGCGGCCGCGCCAACCTGCGCATCGAGACCGGCGCCCATGCCACGGGCATTATCTTCGAGGGGACCCGCGCGGCCGGCATCCGCTACCGCAAGGACGGACAGGAACACGAGGCGCTGGCCGCGCGCGAGGTGGTGCTTTCCGCCGGCGCGCTGCAAAGCCCCCAACTGCTGCAGCTTTCCGGCGTCGGCGACGCCGCCCGCCTCCAGGCGCTGGGTATCCCCGTCACCCACCACCTTCCCGGCGTCGGCGAAAACCTGCAGGACCACCTGCAACTGCGCCTGATGTACAAGGTGAAGAAGCCGATCACCACCAACGACGACCTGCAGTCGTGGTGGCGGCAGTTCAAGATGGGCTGGAAGTGGATCACCGAGCGCAAGGGTCCGCTGGCTATCGGCATCAACCAGGGCGGGATGTTCACGCGCATCCTGCCCGAGTCGACCACGCCCGACATCCAGTTCCACTTCGCCTCGGTGTCGGCGGAAATGGCCGGCGCCAAGCCGCATCCCTGGTCGGGATGCACCTTCTCGGTGTGCCAGCTGCGGCCGCACTCGCGCGGGACGGTGTTCGCCAGGTCGCGCGATCCGCTCGAAGCCCCGGCCATGCAGCCCAACTACCTGTCGCACGAGGTCGACCGCCGCTGCGCCGTGGCCTCGATCAAGTTCGCCCGCCACCTCGCCGGTGCGCCGGCCCTGGGCGACTACATCGCCGAGGAATACCGCCCCGGACCCGGCGTCGCCGGCGACGACGAAACCCTGGACTGGGCCCGCAATTACGGCGCCACCATCTTCCATCCTTCCGGCACCTGCAAGATGGGCACCGATCCGTTGGCGGTGGTCGACGCCAGGCTGCGGGTGCACGGCCTGGGCGGGCTGCGCGTGGTCGATTGCTCCATCATGCCGACGCTGGTCTCGGGCAACACCAACGCGCCGGTGGTGATGATCGCGGAGAAGGCCGCCGACCTGATCCTGCAGGACCAGGCCTGAGACGCGCTCAGTAGACGCGCGGCTCGCCCGGCGGCCGCGTCTTGAAGCGCTTGTGCAGCCAGTAGTACTGTTCCGGCGAGCACCTCGCTTCGGACTCGATGAAGGCGTTCAGGCGCTGCGCATCGGCGACCTCGTCGGCGCCGGGAAACTCCGCCCACGGCTCGCCGACCCGCGCCACGTAGCGACTCTGCCAACCCCGGCCTTCCATGCGCGTGACGACCGGGATCACGGTCGCCCCGGTGAGCCGCGCCAGCCGCGACAGGCCGGTGATGGTGGCGGCCTGCACGCCGAAGAAGGGCACGAACACGGATTCCTTCGGCCCATAGTCCATGTCCGGCGAATAGTGGAAGAAACGCCCGTCCTTCATTGCCTTGAGCGCCTTGCGCGTGCCCTCCTGGCGCGAGGCCAGCACCAGCGTGCCGAAGCGGGTGCGGCCGTTGTTCATGGCGGCCTCGAAGACGCGGTTCTTCTGCCGGGTGTAGATCGCCACCAGCTGGAAATCCAGCAGGATGCGTATCGCGCCGGCATCGATGCCGACGAAATGCGGCACCAGCAGGATCACCGGCTTGCCCCGGTGCGCGGCGAGCGTCTCGCCGCCTTCGAGGCGCACCAGGCGCCGGATGCGCTCCGGCGAGGCCCACCACCAGAGCCCGAATTCGAGCACGCTGCGGCCGAAGGCGGCGAAGTGGCGCCGCGCCAGCGCCGCCCGCTCGCCCTCCGGCAGTTCGGGAAAGCACAGACCGAGGTTGGTCAGCGTCACCCGCCGGCGCTCGCCGACCAGCGCATGGAGGACGTATCCGAGCCCGCGGCCGAGCGCGGCCAGCAGCGGCAGCGGCAGCCAGTGCAACAGCCACATCAGGGCCAGGATCAGCCGGGTCATGATGCGCTGTCCGCTGCGCCCGGTCCCGCCGCGCCCGCCGGCACCTTGTAACGGTTGTAGCCCCACAGGTATTGCCCGGGGCACTGGCCGACGAGGGCCTCGAGTTCCCGGTTGACCTGCGTCGCGCGCTGCCCGAGGTCGCCTTCGAGCGGCGCGGACAGCGGGAACAGCCTGAGGTGGTAGCCGGCACCATAGTGCAGGCGCTCGGCATACGCGAGCAATACGGTGGCGCCCGTTTCGGCCAGGCGCGCCGCCAGGGTCATGGTGTAGGCGGGGCGACCGAAGAAGGGCAGCCAGACGCCTTCGCCGTTGCCCGGCACCTGGTCGGGCAGCATGCCGACCGCCTCGCCTGCCTTCAGCGCCTTGAGCAGGCGCTTCACGCCGGAGAGATCGGCCGGCGCCAGCTTCAGGTTGGCGCCGCGGCCTTCCTCGATCAGCGGCACCAGCCAGTCCTGCTTCGGCCGGCGATACAAAACGGTCATGGGCCTGCGCGCGGCGTAATACTGCGCGGTGATCTCGAAGCAGCCCAGGTGCGGCGTCAGGAACAGGATGCCTCGACCGGCGGCCCAGGCCGCCTCGACCAGTTCCCAGCCGGAGACGCGGACCACGCGCGCGACCACTTCGTCCTGCGGCCGCAGCCAGATCTTCGGCAGTTCCAGCAATGCCTTACCGGCTTCGGCGATCGCCGCCGCCTTCGCGTCCGCCATGCCGGCCTGCGCGATATGCACCGAGAAGTTGCGCCGGTAGGTGGCCGAGAGCAGCCACGCCAGCCACCCGGCCAAGGCGCCGAGGTTGTGCAGCAGCGGCAGCGGCAAGCGGGCCAGCGCTTTGAAGACGATCGCGAACGGAGAAGGCATCGGCAAACGCGGAAACCGGTAGTCGTGGAGTCGGTGGGCGCCCGGCGACCGCAGCGGGGCCTGCGCCGGAGGCAAAGCAAGTAGAATTATCGCCTACTGTTCGCCCCCGGACCACCTTCCCGATTTCCCCGTCATGACCAAGAAACTGCGTGCTGCCGTAATCGGTGTCGGCTACCTGGGCCGCTTCCATGCGCAGAAGTACGCCGCGCTCGGCGGCGCCGAGTTCGGCGTGGAACTGGTCGGCGTGGTGGACGCCCATCCCGAAACCGCGAAACGCGTCGCCGCCGAACTGGGCGTGCCCGCCTTCACCGATTACCGCGAGCTGCTCGGCGCCACGCCGCGGGTCGACCTGGTTTCGGTCGCCAGCACCACGGAAACCCACCACGCGGTGGCGCGCGACTGCCTGGCCGCCGGCATCCATGTTTTGGCGGAGAAGCCGATCACGGTCACCGTGGCGCAGGCCGACGAACTGATCGCGCTGGCGGATGCGAAGCGGCTGGTGCTGCAGGTGGGCCACCTGGAACGCTTCAACCCGGCCTGGCTCGCGGTCAAGGACAAGATCAGGCGGCCCGTGTTCATCGAGGCCCACCGCATGGCGCCGTTCAAGGCGCGCGGCATCGACGTCTCGGTGGTGCTCGACCTGATGATCCACGACCTCGACCTGATCCTGCCGCTGGTCGGCAGCCCGCTGGCGGACCTGCGCGCCTCGGGCGTCTCGGTGCTGACCGACGGCATCGACATCGCCAATGCGCGCCTCGAATTCGCCAACGGCTGCGTCGCCAACCTGACCGCGAGCCGCACGTCCACGGCCTCATTGCGCCGCCTGCGCGTGTTCCAGCACCACGAATACGTCTCCATCGATTTCGGCGACCGCCGCATCGGCATCAGCAGGAAGCGCGAGGCCCTGGTCGAAGGCGAGGAGCCGCTCGACACCGAGACCTTCCAGCAGCCGCCCGGCGACGCGCTGATGACCGAGATCCAGGCCTTCGTCGCCGCCGTGAAGAACGGCACCCGGCCGGTGGTCAGCGGCCGCGAGGGCCGCGATGCGCTGGCCGTCGCGCTCGACATCGACCGCATGATCGCCGCGCGCCAGAACCAACCTTCCTGAAGCCCATTGCCATGAACATTCCGATGCTGGACCTCAAGGCCGAATACGCCTTGCTCAAGGACGAAATCGAACCTGCCGTGATGGATGCGCTGGCGGCCTGCCAGTACATCGGCGGCCCCAACGTCAAGGCCTTCGAGGCCGAGGCCGCCGAGTACGCCGGCGTCAAGCACGCGATTTCCTGCGCCTCGGGCACCGACGCCCTGCTGATCGCGCTGCGCGCCATCGGCCTCGGCCCGGGCGACGAGGTCATCACCACGCCCTTCACCTTCGTCGCCACCGCGTCGACGGTGGTGATGTGCGGGGCGAAGCCGGTGTTCGTCGATATCGACCCGCGCACGTTCAACCTCGACCTGGACCAGGTCGAGGCCGCCATCACGCCGCGCACGAAAGCCATCGTGCCGGTGCACCTGTTCGGCCAGCCGGTGCACCTGGCGCCGCTCAAGGCGCTGTGCGAGAAGCGCGGCATCCGGCTGATCGAAGACGCCGCCCAGTCCTTCGGCGCCGAGTACGGCGGGCGCAAGTCGGGCGCCTACGGCGACATCGGCTGCATCTCGTTCTATCCGTCGAAGAATCTTTCGGCCTTCGGCGACGGCGGCCTGGCAATCACCGACAGCGACGCGCTCGCCGGCGAACTGCGCGTCCTCGCCAGCCACGGCTCGCGGGTGCGCTACCACCACCACGTGCTCGGCTACAACTCCCGCCTCGACGAGATCCAGGCCGTGATCCTGCGCATCAAGCTGAAGCGCCTCGACAGCTTCAACAATCGCCGCCGCGCCATCGCCGATTCCTACAACAAGGAGCTGGCGGGCCTGGTGGAAACGCCCTACGCCGACGGCCATGGGCGCCACGTCTATCACCAGTACACGATCCTCTCGGACCGGCGCGACCTGATCCAGAAGGTGCTGACCGAGTCCGCCATCGCCTGCGCGGTCTACTACCCGGTGCCGCTGCACCGGCAGGAAATGTTCGCCGCCACGCATGGCGACGTCAGCCTGCCGGTAACCGAGAGCGTGGCCCGGCGCTGCCTGTCGCTGCCGATCTCGCCGATGCTGCGGGACGAGCAGATCAAGCGCATCACCGGCGCCATCCGGCAGGCGCTGACGTGAGATACGACTTTTCCCCCATCCTCTTTCCCAGGGAAAGGGGTGACGGCGGTTCGGCGGCGTTGCCGCCTCCATTGAATTGCAACGCGGACTCCTTGGGGCGGTCCGGCGGAGTCCGGAAATGAATTTCCATCCCACCGCCGTAGTCGCCGCCGACGTGAGGCTGGGCGCCAACGTCCGCGTCGGGCCCTATGCGGTGATCGAAGAGGACGTCGTCCTCGGCGAGGATTGCGAAATTGCCGCGCACGCCGTGATCAAGCGCCATACGCGCATGGGCGCGCGCAACCGCGTCGCCGAACACGCCGTGATCGGCGGCGATCCTCAGGACTTCAAGTTCAAGGCGGACTGCCTGTCCTACACCGAGATCGGCGACGACAACTGGCTGCGCGAGGGCGTCACGGTGCATCGCGGCTCGCGCGACGGCAGCGTTACCCGAATCGGCAACGGCTGCTTCCTGATGGCCTACAGCCATGTCGCGCACGACTGCACGGTCGGCAACAACGTGGTGATGGCCAATACCGCGGGCATCGCCGGCGAGGTGGTGGTGCAGGACCGTGCCTTCATCTCCGCGGCGGTCACGGTGCACCAGTTCTGCCGCGTCGGCCGCAACGCCATGATCGGGCTCTCGTCCAAGGTGGTGCAGGACGCACTGCCCTTCTGCATCACCGACGGCAACCCGGGCCGCGCGCGTGGCCTCAACCTGGTCGGCCTGCGCCGCAACGGCTTCGCCCGGGAGGAAATCGGCGCGTTGAAGGACGCCTACCGGCTGCTCTACAGCCGCATGCCGCTGGGCGAATCGCTGCGCGAGATGCGCGCCATGGGCAGCGCCGCGGTCGGCGAACTTGCGGACTTCATCGAAGCCAGCAAGCGCGGCTTCGCCCATCCGACCCGCTAGGGCCCGGGGCGGCAGGGAAACGTCATGGATTTCGATGACGCCGTTGCGGTCCATCTCAAGTGGAAAGACCGCCTGGCGCATTGCATCGACGCCGCCGACGGCGAACGGCCGCAAAGCGCAACGGTCGGCGAAGACGACCTGTGCGAACTCGGCAACTGGATCTATGGCGAAGGCGGCCGGTTCAGCATGCTGCCCGGGTACCGGGAGCTGGTGAGTGTGCACGCCCAGTTCCATGCCTGTGCCGCCGACGTGGTGGCGAAGGTCGAGGCGGGCGACACGGCAGGTGCCCGGGCGACGCTGGACGGCGCTTTCCGCGCCGCGTCGGACGCCACGGTCGCCGTCATCCTGCAACTGAAGAAGGAAGCCGGCCGAACCTGAGCGGCCGTCGCCGGGTCGCGCCGAGCCGTTCGGCTCAGCGCCGGCCGCCGGCCAGCTTCATCGCTTCCGGCATCCGCCGCAGGCGCCAGATCGCCACCGGGCCGAGCAGGCCGCCCAGTCCCAGCGTCGACCAGGCCAGGCCCCAGACCACATGGTCGGGCAGGCTGCCGCCGGCACGGCCCCAGTCGAGCACCAGGCCGAAGACCCAGGGCGAAATCGCGCCGGCGCCGAAACCGAGCACCGAACGCAGCGAGTAGGCCGCGCCCAGGTAGCGCGGGTCGGTGAGTTCGGTCAGCGTCGTCGAATGGATCGAGGAATCGCCGACCCCGGTGACGTTGTAGAACACCGCGACGGCGACCAGCACGGCCATGGGCGCGCCGATCATCCAGCCGAAGCTGAACGAACAGGCCAGGCTGGCGACCGCCATCAGCAAGCTCACCGCCGTACGCCCGAGCCGGTCGGAAAGCGAACCGCCGAGCACGCTGCCGATCACCGCGGCCAGGTAGGTCAGGGCGGCCAGCGTGGCGCCGAGGCTGGCCGCCTGCGCGCCCCCGCTGCCGCCGGCCAGGGCCGCGGCGGCGAGGAAGGCAGGCAGCCAGGCCCAGAGGCCGAGCAGTTCCCAGGCATGGAAGGTATAGCCCCAGATCGAAAGCATCGCCGGCTTGTTGCGCACGACTTCGAGCAGGCGGCTGCGGTTGCCGTGGCCGTCTGGCAGGGCGTGGACGACGTTCGGCACGTCGCGCAACGCGCGCCAGCCCAGCGCCATGCCCAGCACCGGGCAGCAGGCGGTGACGACGAAGGCGCCGCGCCAGCCGGCGAGCGGGATCATGGCGCTGGCGATGAGCAGGCCGATGGCATAACCGAGCGAGGCCGCAGCGAGGTAGTAACCCAGGGCGCGGCCCTGCCGCTCGCGCACCCGCTGCGCGACGATGGCCAGGCCCGGCGTGTAGGAGCCGCCGGAACAGAGGCCGGTCAGGCCGTAGAGCAGCAGCGCCGAGGTGAAACCGTCGGCGAGCAGGGCGAACATGAGGCCGCTGGCCGCGGCGGCGAGGCCGGTGACGAGGTAGATGCGGCGCGCGCCGAAGCGGTCGGAGAGAAAGCCCACCGCGAACAGCGACACCAGGAAGCCGACGTGATAGGCCGATTGCACCATGCCGGCCTGCCAGGCGCTGAGCTGCCAGTCGGTGCGCAGCAGCGGCAGCACGGCCGACCATGCGGTGAACATGGTGGCGAACGCGACGCGCGCGGCGCAGAACTGGAGCAGCCAGAGCATGGCCGCAGCTTAGCATCCGCGTCCCCGCCAATTGACGAACCCGGCCCGAACGGCCTACAATGCCGCCTGTTCCGCCGAGTTAAACAGACAACTTGCGAGGCGGAGAAGGTCGCAGCGGGACGCGTGGCCGGAAAACAAATATCGCTAAAGCGTCGCCTGCTTCCGCCCCATAGCTGGCCTCGCCATGACGTGGGGCGTTCGTTTTTGTGGAGCAGGACACCATGGCAAATCCGGCACAAGAATATTTCTTCACCTCCGAATCGGTCTCCGAAGGCCATCCGGACAAGGTTTCCGACCAGATCTCCGATGCGATCCTCGACGCCATCCTGGCGCAGGATCCGTATTCGCGCGTCGCTGCCGAGACACTGTGCAACACCGGCCTGGTCGTCCTCGCCGGCGAGATCACGACCAAGGCCAACGTCGACTACATCGGCATTACGCGCAACGTGCTGAAGCGCATCGGCTACGACAACACCGAATACGGCATCGACTACAAGGGCTGCGCGGTGCTGGTCGCCTACGACAAGCAGAGCCCGGACATCGCGCAGGGTGTGGACCGCGCTTCCGACGACTACCTCAACCAGGGCGCCGGCGACCAGGGCCTGATGTTCGGCTACGCCTGCGACGAGACGCCGACCCTGATGCCGCTGCCGATCTACCTTTCGCACCGCCTGGTCGAGCGCCAGGCCATGCTGCGCCGCGACGGCCGCCTGCCGTGGCTGCGCCCGGACGCAAAATCGCAAGTCACCGTGCGCTATGCCGACGGCAAGCCGGTGGCGATCGATACCGTGGTGCTGTCCACCCAACACTCCCCGGAAATGTCCGACGGTCCGAAGATGAAGCAGTCGGCCATCGACGCCGTGATCGAGGACATCATCAAGCCGGTGCTGCCCAAGGAGCTGATGAAGGGCGACGTCAAGTACCTGGTCAACCCCACCGGCCGCTTCGTGGTCGGTGGCCCGCAGGGCGACTGCGGCCTGACCGGGCGCAAGATCATCGTCGACACCTACGGCGGCGCGGCGCCCCACGGCGGCGGCGCGTTTTCCGGTAAGGACCCGTCGAAGGTCGACCGCTCGGCCGCCTACGCCGGCCGCTACGTGGCGAAGAACATCGTCGCCGCCGGTCTCGCCAGCAAGTGCCTGGTGCAGATCTCCTACGCGATCGGCGTGGCCCAGCCGACCTCGGTGTGGGTCACGACCCAGGGCACCGGCAAGGTGTCCGACACGAAGATCGCCGAACTGGTGAAGAAGCACTTCGACCTGCGCCCGAAAGGCATCGTGCAGATGCTCGACCTGCTGCGCCCGATCTACGAGAAGACTGCCGCCTACGGCCACTTTGGCCGCGACGAGCCGGAATTCACTTGGGAGAACACCGACAAAGCAGCGGCGCTCCGCGCCGATGCCGGCCTCTAAGGCAGGTTAAGGCGCGCAGCGCCGGCCGAAGACAAAACACCCACATGCCGGTAGCGCCCGGCGCCAACGCCGGACCCTAAAACCCGCCGGCCAATGTGTGAAAGGCCCGCCACAGGCGGGCCTTTTTCTTTTTGCGCAGACAGCCATGCCGAGTCGTCCGTGGTCATAATTTGACCTGACTTGGAGAACGCGATGAACGATCTGGCAACGAATGTCCTGGGCGGCGTGCTGCAGTCGTGCAGCACCGACCCGATGACCGGCTTCTTCCGTACCGGCGACTGCCAGGTGACGGACGAGGACCTGGGCAACCACGGCGTGTGCATCGTCGCCTCGGAGGAATTCCTGGCGTTTTCGAAATCGCGCGGCAACGACCTGTCGACGCCCCATCCCGAGTTCGAATTCCCCGGACTCAAGCCGGGCGACCGCTGGTGCCTGTGCTCGCCGCGCTGGCAGGAGGCGCTGCAAGCTGGCATGGCGCCGCCCGTGGTGCTCGAAGCGACGTCTTCCGCGGCGCTCGAATACGTGCGCCTGGCGGACCTCAAGCGCCATGCGGCCAAACTCGACCAGGAGAAATGATGAGCGAACTCTACGAGCTTTCCGCCAAGCGTCTTGACGGCAGCGCGCAGCCGATGGCCGACTACCGGGGCAAGGTCCTGCTGGTCGTCAATGTCGCCAGCGGTTGCGGCTTCACCCCGCAATACGCCGGCCTCGAAGCGCTGTGGCGCAAGTACCGCAAGCGCGGCCTGGTGGTGCTGGGCTTTCCCTGCAACCAGTTCGGCGGACAGGAACCGGGCAACGAAGCGGCGATCGGCGAGTTTTGCAGCCTGAACTACGACGTCACGTTTCCGATGTTCGCCAAGGTGGACGTGAATGGCGGCGACACCCATCCGGTATTCGCCTTCCTCAAGTCCGGCGCGCCAGGCGTTCTCGGCACCGAGGCCATCAAGTGGAATTTCACGAAATTCCTGGTCGACCGCGAGGGCGGGGTGGTCGCCCGCTACGCCTCGACGCAGCAACCCGAGGACATGGCGGCCGACATCGAGAAGCTGCTCTAGGGTCTGTTCTCAAGCATGCGGCGGCGGCGCCGGGATCAAATTGGGATGCGATGCACGGCGCGGCGACGCCGCGATATTCATATCTCGCCAGGAGCCGCAACGCCGCAGCGCGCCCAATTTGACCCGGCCCTTCGGGTTGAGGCCAGACGCGGCGCCTGCGGCGTTGTCGGACTTGGCAAGGGATCACCCTTGCCGGCGTCCTCCGCCTTGCATCCATCCCCGTCTGGCCTCAACGCCATCCGCCGGATGCTTGAGAACAGACCCTAGGCTCCGCCCCGGTCAGGCCGCCATCTTCTCCCGGCGCCGGGCCTTGCTGCCGGCGCGCTCGCCGTCATCGAGCGGATCGTCGTCGCCGTCGCCGAACTTGACGATCCTGACGCCGGGCGGAAGCTCGCTGCGGCGCCTGGAAAGCTCCTTCAGCCAGTCATTTCCCGGGGGTGCCAGAATGTCCAGAAGGCTCATCGATCGGCGCGTCATTTCAAGGCTCCTGCTATCAACAATTCACTGCATTAAAGGCGAAGGCCCTGCGGGTGCAGGGCCTTCGGGCGGCCGGAAAGGGGAGAAACCGGCCGCCGGGGAAGTCTATGTCCTACCTGCCGAGGTAACGGCTTGAATCTGCAAGAAACTTCAGGATTGCTTCAGGCTGCATGGTGGTTTCCGCCGGTTTTTCGTTTATCGACATGAACGTGTAGATGGGGCCGGCGGCAAACCGTTCAATGCCGAATTGCAACAACTTGTTGCCGGCTAATCGACCGTGCCGTCGACGTAATACCAGCGGCCGTGCTCCCGCAGGAAGCGGCTTACCTCGTGGATGCGGCGGGCGCGGCCGCCGATGCGGCAGCGCGCGACGAATTCCACGGTCGCGGCGTCGCCGGATTCGGTATGGGCGCCCACCTCAAGTCCCAGCCATTTCGGCTGTGGTCCCTCGGCAAGATGCAGGGCCCCGGGGCGGGTAGACGGGTGCCAGGTCGCCAGCAGGTAGTCCTCCAGCCCCAGCACGTAGGCACTGTAGCGCGAGCGCATCAGGGATTCGGCGTCGGGGGCGGC
>Ga0268298_10004877_pt1 | contig 12828 bp, 13 predicted proteins | sample WWTPWeurt_MetaG_FD_194462 | JGI IMG/M metagenome (GOLD analysis project Ga0268298, IMG submission 194462) | Activated sludge microbial communities from WWTP in Nijmegen, Gelderland, Netherland - WWTP Weurt | ecosystem: Engineered > WWTP > Aerobic digester > Activated sludge | place...
AGTTTCTTTTTCTGGAACGAGATCTTCTTCAGAAATTTCTTTTACTCCGCCTTTGATTATTTTTGTTCTTCTTTCATCTGCATACTTTTCTCTTATTTCTTTTAACTCATCTGAAACAACTTTCAACATCTTTTTTGGATTTGAAATTAATTCTTTCATTTCTTTTATAAAATCTTGTTTCTCTTTCAATTCTTCTTCTATAAGTTTTCTTTCAAGTCCTGCAAGTTTCTGTAACTTCATATCAAGAATAGCTTGAGCTTGAAGATCTGAAAACTTAAATTCTTTCATCAGGGCGAGTTTTGCTGTCGCTCCATCTTTTGATGCACGAATAGTTTTGATAACTTTATCAATAAAGTCGAGTGCTTTTTTAAGACCAAGCAAAATATGTTCTCGCTCTTCTGCTTTTCTAAGATCATATTGTGAACGACGTTTTACTATTTCTTTTCTGTGAGTAATAAATTCTGAAAGAATAGATGAAAGAGAAAGTGTCTGTGGAACTCCATCCACGAGTGCGACCATGTTGTAGTTAAAATTTTGTTCTAATTGAGTATTTTTGTAAATATAATTTAAAATCTTTTCAGGATAAGCTCCGGCTTTCAAATCGATAACTATGCGTATATCTTTTGTAGATTCATCACGAAGACCTTTTATACCTTCTATTTTCTTTTCTTGTACAAGTTCCGCAATAGACATTATCAAGTTTGATTTATTTACACGAAAAGGAATTGAAGTAATTATTATTTGAAAAATTCCACCTTTTTGTTCTACTATTTCAGCTTCACCACGACAAACAACTCCACCACGTCCAGTAGAATAAGCATGAAGCATATCTTTATATCCATAAGCGAGACCTCCAGTCGGGAAATCAGGGCCTTTTACATATTGCATCAAATCTTCTGTCGTTGCATCTGGGTTCTCTATCAAGTGAACTGTTGCATCCACAACTTCAGCAAGATTGTGTGAAGGAATATTTGTCGCCATACCGACAGCGATACCTAAAGTACCGTTGAGTAAAAGTGATGGAACAGCTGAAGGAAAAACTATTGGCTCTTTTCTTGTTTGATCGTAGTTTGGACGATAATCGACAGTTTCTTTTTCAAGATCACGAAGAAGCTCACTTGAAACTTTTGCCATTTTTGCTTCTGTATAACGCATTGCCGCAGCGTTGTCTCCATCGATAGAACCGAAGTTACCTTGACCAATAACTAGAGGATAACGATAAGAGAAGTCTTGTGCCATATTTACCATTGCATCATAAACAGAAACATCACCGTGAGGGTGGTATTTTCCAAGCACATCTCCCACTACGAGTGCTGATTTTCTAAAACGAGAAGAAGAAGTAAGACCTAGTTCACTCATAGCAAATAGAATTCTGCGATGTACAGGTTTCAAACCATCACGAACGTCAGGTAATGCTCTATCTGTAATAACAGACATGGCATAAGAAATGAAAGATTCTTTCATTTCTGTGGTGATGTTTACTGAGATAACTCCATCACGCTTTTCTATTATTTCTTCAGGTTCTATGTCTTTCTTTGCCATAAATCTTATCTTACCACATCTGTAGATTCGGTGGAAATACTTTTATATCCATCTATCACATTTGCTTTAAGAATCGTAAAAGGTTGTAAATCTTTTTTTACTGAAATTTCTGTTTCTTTTTTATTTATTGTTGTACCTAAACTTAAAATCCAAAGAAGTATTAAAATCACAACAAAAGCCAGCATAGAAATATATAAAATTTGTTTTTTTACATGCTCTGGTTGTGCTCTTAAATTTCTAATTATTTTTCTCATATTATGATTGATCTAAAACAATAACTTCTCCAGCTTTTCCATCGAGATCTTTTCTCTTTAAAGTTAATTTATCTATTTTTTGTACTCCTTCAGCCCCAGCTTCTTTCAAAAAAGCTTTCAAAGATTCTGCATCATAATCCATAGGTATAACTATTTTTGGTTCAAGTGAAGCAGAAAGTTTAGAAGCATTTTTTGCATCTAAAATATCTTTTCCTCCAACTGGAATAAACAATATGTCAGGATTTCCTATTGCTTCGATAGCTTCTTTGGAAAGACTTGCGTCACTCAATGCACCAAGAAAAACTATCTCTATGTTGTCCATTGAAAGTGTATATACAGTATTTATATATTTTTTACCACCGAGATTTGAATCAGACATTATTCCTTTCACGAATATTTCTCTTACTTCATAGTCCCCTGGTCCTGAAATAACAAATGGCTCACGCTCTCCATGAGAAAGCTGACTGATACCATTATAATCTAGATGATTTGTTGTAATAAGAGCTACATCTGAGCCGAATTTTGTTCCATTAGAACTTTTTGAATCTTTACTGATAGGGTTAAAAGAAAGGACCATCTCCCCTTGTTGTATCTTGAAAAATTGCTTGCCGAAATATGTGATTATCATGGGGGTATTATAGCATTTTTGATAAAAAAACCAAATAATTTAATCGTTTATTTTAATCATATTTATTCTTGTCTTCTCATTTTCTATCTTAATCGCTTTATATAAACCGATCATTATGATATACCAATAAAAAAATATGATCACTGGTGAACCGGCACCCAGCATTAATTTATATCCTTGTTCGAAAATCCAAAATACTATGAGTACAATCATAGCCCATCTGTGTCCTTTATACACAAAAAACAATATAGGGATATATAAAATTAACTCAAAAACAAAATCAGACATGGTTATTTTTTGTCCTAAAATATCTCCTGAGAAAAGTATAAAAAGAAAGCTTAAAACTAAGAAAAAGCCAATCGTCAGTACTATTTGTTTTCGATATGATTTCCAAATCGATAAAGTCGCATAGTTATCGACCTGATTTTTTAACTCATCTGGATCCATCTTCAAAGCAAACACATTTTTAAAATTACTTTTTTTTGGATTCATAAAATTATCTAAACAATCCAACCGGCCATGAAATTATATTTAAAATAAATGCTGAGAGATTATTCGGGTATGAAGTAACATGTGGATCATATGAAAAATAATAATGTAATGCAAAAATAATACCAATCAAAAAATAAATACCGGCTATATAATAAAATATTTTAATCATAAATTTTCTTAGTTAAGCTCATAAAATCAATTATAGGTCTAGTTGATAAAGAACCTGCTGCAATGACTCTGTTCGGGCTTTTGATAAATTTGTTTTACATATATCAGTAAGATAGGGTATATCTTCTACATCGCTAGACCAGGGAAATCCTTGAACATTGCATTCATTCTTCATATATTTCAACCAAGACTGCTGCGAAAGTATGATATTTTGTCTGAAGTCTTTAATCTCTTTTAATTCACGAGCGTCTTCTTGAGTATCTTTCATAAGGTAGTCCATTTTAGACATAATATTTTTATATAAAATATTCATAGCACTCTCAGCTTTCATAGCTTCAGATGATTCACATAGAGCCAAATCTTTTTTAAATTGAGGACTATTACCATGCACAGCATTGAGGCAAATATAAGAGTCGTCTTTTTTTGTAGCGTTATCAATATTTTTATTCTGCTGAATAAATTCTAGTGTTTCTTTTTGAGAATGTATTACTTCTACTGTATTTTGGTACTGTATACCTATATAAAAACTGAGTAATGGTACACCAATAAGCAAAACAATTACTGCGAGTAATTTAGAATACCAGGTTACTTTGTTGAATTCGATTTTTTGCATATTGTTTATTCGTTGTTTCCTAAATCACGAATATCTTCAAAAGAAATTTCTTTTGAAACTGCAAATTCTTCTGGATTCATTTCGCTTCGAGTAATACCCACAAGAATATGATTAAGTCCTTTTTTTGATATTATTTCAACATCTTTTGTTTGACCATCAATATTAGCACCTACAATGTCGCCTTTTTCTAATTTATCAAACCAACCTTTCTCAAGGTCTGAATATGTTTTTCCACTCACCTTTTTTGGCTCTACGCTTCTTGGTCTAAATTCTATTTTCATAGTTTATATTATACAAGTAGTAACAAAACATATGCAACTATACTAATATAAATGACTTGCAATTTCTGCATTAAAATAGTAGTATAGAAACTATTAAAAGTATGGATTTAGGATAACACCGTAAGGCATGAGCCGAGCGACACCTAGACCTAACAATCCGCTTTTTGTGCGGATTTTTTTATTTATTATGAAAAAAGATATAGAAGAAGTAAAAGTAGAAGATTCAGCTCTCAAAATCATGCTTGATAAAAGTATGAATTGGCCAGAAGTTGATTCATTAATAGAAGGACCAGTTATCCTTATTCAGAAATCATCTGTCTATGTAGACCTAGCACCATTTGGTACTGGTATTATATATGGCCGTGAATTCATGAATGCAAAAGACATCATCAAGAAAATTGCTATCGGTGACATCATCAAAGCAAAAATTATTGATCCAGAAAACGAAGAAGGTTATGTTGAGCTTTCTCTTAAAGAAGCAAAACAAGCCCTCATCTGGTCTGATGCTGAGAAAGCAATCAAGGCAAAAACAATAATGAGTCTTGAAATCAAAGATGCAAACAAAGGTGGACTTATTTTGGAATGGCAAGGAATACAAGGTTTCCTTCCTGCTTCACAATTGAAACCTGAACACTACCCTCGCGTAGAAGATTCTGATAAAGATAAAATCTTGAAAGAATTAAAGAAACTCGTTGGTACAAAAATTTCTGTAATGATTATTTCAACTCTTCCAAAAGAAGGTAGACTTATCTTCTCTGAAAAAGAAAACAATCCAGAAGAAAAACAAGAAATCATCAGTAAATACACACTCGGAGAAGAAATAGAGTGTACAATAGCAGGACTTGTAGACTTCGGTGTATTCTTGAAATTAGAAGAAGGACTTGAAGGATTAGTACACATCTCTGAACTCGACTGGGGCCTCGTAGAAGATCCTCGTACAATGTTCAAAGTTGGAGACAAGATCCGTGCAAAAATAATCGACATCAAAGAAGGTAAAATCTCTCTTTCAATCAAAGCCCTCAAAGAAAACCCTTGGAAAGAATATGAAGGTAAATTGAAAAAAGGAGATATTATCAAAGGTGTTGTTATAAAATACAACAAACACGGTGCATTGGTTTCTATCAAAGAAGGTGTTGCTGGACTCGTCCACAATTCAACATTTGGTACAGAAGCAAAGCTTCGTGAAAATTTGGAACTTGGAAAGACATACAGTTTCCAAATCACACTCTTCGAACCAAAAGATCACAAAATGACTCTTGCATTCCTAGAAGATAAGAAATAATTTCTATTAAAAAATCCCCCGAATGGGGGATTTTTTAATTTGACAGTATTTTTGAAAAGAGTAGGATTTAAATTAAACACGCTTTATGTCTAACCCTTAATTCTTTGTAATATGAAAAGTAGACTCGCTATATCCGAACCTCTAATAGATTTTCTTGTTTTTGAAAAATATAAAATAGAAGAAATTGAAACAATTGCAAACCCTAGAATGCACAAATTTTATGCATCGAAACAAAACATAAATCATACTAATTTATATGAAAATATTTTTTATTTTTATCAACAAGAAAAAAATTTCAAATGTTTAAAATGGAATGCCATAAAAATGGTTTTTCAAAAACTAAATGTTCGTTTTAGGATAAAGATATTTCCATATTTTACACTAAACAAAATTGATTCACTCGAATCTTTCAGTTTTGGAAACAATGACTTTAGTGAAAATAATGGTGGTTCTTTAATAACTATAGAATTAATAAAAATAAATAAATAAAAAGAAAAAACAGAAGCAATGCTTCTGTTTTTTTAATTATATAAACTCATGGCTTTTCCAAGTCCATCTGTATAAAAAGTATCAATTGCTTCAGCTATTTTTTTAGAAAGTTTTTTGAGTTCCGTAATTTCTTCTTTTTTAAATTCACCAAGAAGGAATTTCAATATCGCCTCTTCCCCTTTCGGCTTCTTTAATTTTCCTGTTGGTGTAGTCGGGCAAATACCAACACGGACACGAACAAATTCTTCTGTTTTTAAATGTTTAATAATAGATCCAACTCCATTATGTCCACCAGAAGATCTATTAAAAGAAATTTTCATTTTTCCAAGCGGTAAATCAATATCATCATATATCACGATCAAATCAGCCAAATCTTTTTTAGATTTTATAAGTGGTGCAACAACTTTTCCAGAATTATTCATAAAACTATCTGGCATTATAAATTTTGCTTTTGTTTCTATTTTATCTTCAATAAAAGAAATAATAATACGTCCTGTATTATGCCGTGTCTTTTCATATTCTGCTCCTGGATTTCCAAGTCCTACTATATATTTCATACTCTATATAATACCATCAAAAATAAATTTAAAAATTCTTTAGAAAAAGAAAAAACATTACAAAACATATTTGTCCTTTGTGTCAATGTTGTTTTATGGTAAAATGAGCCAATGGAACAACAAAATGAATTGGAAAATAAAGAAGCAGAAGGAAAACAGACTTTTAAACAGTCCTTCTGGGAACTAGTGCGTTTTGCTTTGATAGCTGTAGCTATAGTACTCCCCGTCCGAATGTTCATAGCTCAACCATTTATAGTTTCTGGCTCTTCAATGGTACCGACTTTTGAAAATGGTCAATATTTAATCGTAGATGAAATAACATACAGATTTCAAGAACCTAAAAGGGGTGATGTTGTAGTTTTTCGTTATCCAAACGACACAAAGAAATTTTTCATAAAAAGAATTATTGGTTTACCAGGTGAAACAGTAGATGTTAAAAAAGAAGAAACAATAATTACAAACAAGGAAAATCCAAATGGTTTCGCCCTTGATCAATCTTATGTAGTAAATCATTCCGAAGATAATTCACATATAGTTTTAAAAAGTGATGAATATTTTGTAATGGGAGACAACAGATCAGGAAGTTCAGATTCAAGATCTTGGGGTCCAGTACATAAAAAATTATTAGTAGGTCGCGCATTTTTGCGTTTATTACCAGTAAAAGAAATAGGTGTTTTACCAGGGGCACAAAATTAAATAATATGAAAAAAACAACAGCAACAAAAAAAAGTTCAAGTAAAAATCTAGCGTCACCAAAAGGAATGCGAGATATAATGAATGAAGAATATTATAGCTTCCAAGGCTTCTTTGAAAAAGCACAGGAAGTGGCTATCTACTACGGATTCAAACCAATAGAAACACCGATGATGGAACACGAAGAAGTTTTCACTTCTGGTATTGGTGAAGGTACGGATATCGTAGACAAAGAAATGTACACACTTAAAACAAAAGGTGGCGATCATCTTGCTCTTCGTCCTGAACACACAGGTTCTCTTATGCGTGCATACATTGAGCAAGGAATGCAAAACATGCCTCAGCCTGTAATGTTTTATCAATACGGTCCTGTTTTCAGACATGACAACCCCCAAAAAGGACGTTACCGACAATTTTGGCAATTTGATATGGACTCATTAGGAAGTGAAAAAAGTATAATGGATGCACTTGTTATAAAAGCTGGAATGAGTATTTTAGAAGAAGCTGGTGCAAGTAATCTTTCAATAGACATAAACTCTATAGGAGACAAAGAATGCCGATCTGGGTACATAAAAGAACTTGTAAATTATTATAAGAAACACATGAATGACTTACCTGCTATCGACCGTGAAAGATTAAAAACAAATCCTCTTCGTATACTTGATTCAAAAGACCCTAAAACAAAAGAAATAAATGAAAGTGCACCTGATGCAGTTTCATTCCTCTGCCCTTCTTGTAAAAAACACTTCAAGGAAGTTTTAGAATATTTAGAAGAAATGGGTATTCAATATAATTTAAATAAATGTCTCGTACGTGGTCTTTCATATTACACTCGTACTGTTTTTGAAATTATCGATGAATCAGAAAGTGAAACAAAAGGTATGGCTATCGCTGGTGGTGGAAGATATGATTATCTAGGAAAACAACTTGGAAGCAAAAAAGATGTTCCAGCTGTAGGTCTTTCTCTTTCTGCTGATCGTGTACTTCTTATGCCATGGTATAAGAAACTTTCTCCTAGAATTTTGAAAAAACCAAAAGTATATTTCATACAATTAGGCACTGATGCGAAACTAAAAAGTTTAAATGTTATAGATCTACTTCGTAAAGCTCATGTACCAATATCTCAATCACTTTCAAAAGACACACTAGGCGCACAGCTCGCAATCGCAGAAAAATTACAAATACCTTATGCTTTGATTTTCGGACAAAAAGAAGCATTAGATAATTCTGTTATTGTTCGTGATATGTCAAACAGATCTCAAGAAACAGTAAAACTCTCTAAACTTCTAGAATATTTAAAAGAAATTAAATAAAACAATGGTAAAAGAAATTCTCCAAAGAGATGAAAAAGTTCTAAGGGAAATAGCTAAAGCTGTACCGATAAAAGATATAAGTACAGCGAAAATAAAAAAAGTTATAAAAGATATGGCTTTAGCTTTAGAGCGTCAACAAGACGGCGTAGCAATAGCTGCGCCACAAATAGGTATTTCTCTTAGAATATTTCTTGTTGCTGGAAAAGTTTTCGATGAAGATTTCTTGCAAGATAGAGAAGAAAGAATTTCAGGTAAAAAAAATATCGATGATATAATAAAGAAAGAAATAAAAGAAAATAAAAATTTAGTTTTCATAAATCCAGAAATATTAAAACTTTCAAAAGAAAAAAAGTGGGTTCCAGAAGGATGTCTTTCTGTTAGATGGCTTTATGGTAAAACTCACAGGTCTACAAAAGCAAGTATCGAGGCTTATGATGAAAATGGAATAAAATTCACACGTGGAGCAAGTGGCTTACTTGCGCAAATTTTCCAACACGAGACAGACCATTTGAATGGTATTTTATTTCATGATCATGCAAAAGATTTAAAAGAAGAAGATCCACAATAATATGTATGAACAAAAAATAAACTTTGCATTTTTTGGTACACCAGATGTATCAAGCGAAACATTAGAAATATTAAAAAATAATGGCTACTTGCCTTCTCTTATTGTTACTTCACCAGATAAACCCCAAGGAAGAAAAATGTTACTAACTTCTTCTCCTGCCAAAAATTGGGCAATAAAAAACAATATACCTTTCACACAACCAGAAAAAATAGGTGAAGATTTTACCAATAAACTTTCAAAAGAAAATTTTGATCTTTTTATCGTAGTAGCTTATGGAAAAATATTACCAGAAAACTTTATAAATATTCCAAAATTCGGATCAATAAATATACATTACTCATTACTTCCTAGGTATAGAGGAGCATCTCCCGTAGAAAGTGCAATTTTAAATGGAGACAAAGAAACAGGTGTATCTATCCAAAAAATGGAATACAAAATGGATTCTGGACCAATAATAGCTTTAGAAAAAATAGAAATATTGCCGAATGAAAAATCTATAGAATTAAGAAAAAGATTGATAGTAATCGGAGCAACATTATTAATAAAAACTTTGCCAGATTTTATGGAAAGTAAAATTACCCTTTTAAAACAAGACGAAAACGATGCTACTTACTGTAAAAAAATAAAAAAAGAAGATGGTTTAGTAGATATAAATATAGAAAGTGCAGAGAATTTATACAATAAATTTCGTGCATATTTTAAATGGCCTAGAATTTTCTTTTTTCAAGAAGAAAAAAGAATTATCATCACAGATGCAGCTCTTGAAAATCAAAAATTTGTAATAAAAAAGGTATTACCTGAAGGTAAAAAGGAAATTAATTATTCTAATTTCTTAAATTCATAAAAATAACCATATTTTCATTGACTTGCAAGTCAAATATTTAGTATTATATAAGTATTAACAATTTATATATTATTATTTAGAAATTATTTTATGAATAAAAATTTAAGTTTAAGTGTGGTTTTGGTAAGTCTTACTATACTCGTAGGTTTGGGTGTAGTTGTTTTTAATAGAAATTTAATAAGTGACACAAATAATCAACTCGCAGGTGTTGTCGGTCCTTCAATAAGTAATGTAAAGGTAAACAATATTACCTCAACAGGAGCTGTAATAACTTGGACAACAGACAAAGTATCGTCAAGCCAAGGTGAGACAAAAAGTAGTGGTTGGAATTCTGTTTGGACTGTTGCTCCTTATGATGCAACAAATATAAATGGTCTTACTACTCACAAAGTAACAATCAGTGGACTTAATCCAAGTACACAATATTCTTATCGTGTTACGTCTTGTGGTACAACAAACAGTTGTAAAACATGGACATCAAATAGTAAGTTTAAAACACTAGCAACAACAGCAACTCCAACTGATGCTACTGCTCCTACTGCTCCTACAAACGTAACAGCTTCAAGTATTACACAAACTGGTGCTACAATTTCTTGGACAGCAAGTACTGATAATGTTGGTGTAACTGGATACAATATATATATAAATGGTTCTACTACTGCAACAAATGTAAACTTAATTACTGGTACAAACTATCCTGTAACAAATCTTTTTCCAGGTACAACATACAGTATAGTTGTAAAAGCAAAAGATGCTGCAGGAAATTTTTCTTCAGCAAGTAATGCTGCAAGTATTACTATAACTGACACAATAGCTCCAACAACTCCTGTAGGACTTACATCTTCAAACATCACACAAACAAGTGCTACAATTTCTTGGACAGCAAGTACTGATAATGTTGGTGTAACTGGATACAATATATACAAAAACGGATCAGCTACTCCAAGCAATTCAACTCTTATAACTTCAACAACATACAATGCTAGTGGTCTAACAGCTGGCACAAGTAGAACATATGCGGTAGAAGCAATTGATGCTGCAGGAAATAAATCAACAATAAGTGATTCTTTAACAGTTGTAACATCAAGTTCTTCGACGACAACAACAAGTTCTTCTTGTCCTAATACTTCAACAAACCCAGCTGACATGAGAGATGTTTGGGCTTGGCATCAAAATACAGATTTAGTAACACCAAATTCTACATACCAAAATCAATTCTTTGCTTTTGCTGATTCACATCATGTGAAAAATATTTATCTTAACGCAAACCCATCTTTTATTTCAAGTTCAGCTACTAATATAAAAGATTTCTTAAACAAAGCAAAAGCTCATTGTATGAACGTAGAAGCATTAGGTGGTGCTGAAAATTGGGTTGCACTTCCAGGTAATCCATATTTCACTCAAGGAACAACAACAACTGCAGCTCTTGATTTTGCTACAGCTGTAAGAAATTTTAACGATAGTATAACAGGTACAAATGCAAAATTCTCAGCAATACAATATGACACAGAACCATATACTATTACTTCTACAGATGGATATTATCCTTATTGGAATCTTGTAGATTCAACCTACACAAAAGAACAATCAAATATGGCAATTGCAAACTCTCTTATCGATATGTTGCAAGCTGTTAGAGCTATTACAGGAAATAGTATAAAAATAAATCTTGCTCCTCCACGCTGGTATGATACAAATACTTCTTTACAATCTTTCAACAGAACAGGTGAAGGAGTTACAGGCAAAAATGCAATGCAATATATGCTTGATGAGGTTGACATATTAACTATTCAAGATTATGTTACAAATGCAACAAGTATACAAAAAGATGCTTCTGGTGAATTAAATTACGCGGCTTCTACTGGTAAAGAAGTTAGAATTGGTCTTCTTCTTGATCAGGATACTAGTGCTCCTACTAGTACATACTTTGGTAGCACTTGTGCAAAATTAAACAGTGATATTCAATCTGCATACAATCTAATGTCTTCAGCACAAAAAGCAGTATTTGGTGGATTTGCAATTGAACAATATGATACAAAAGCTGGATACCCAAGTTCTTGGACAGCTATGTGCCAATAATATTTAATAACTAAATAATAAAAACCGATTCCAAAAGAATCGGTTTTTATTATTTCCCTTACAGGTAAATATTTAGTATTATATAAGTATTAATAGTTTATATATTTACAAGCTCATATTATTTTTATGAAAAAAAATTTAAGTTTATTTATTGTATTAAGTAGTTTTGTTTTTTTAGTTAGTCTTGGTATCGTTGTCTTTAATAATAACTTAGTTAAAGATACTACAAGCCAATTAGCTAGTGTCGTCGGGCCACTTATAAGTAATGTTAAAGTAAGTAAAATTACTTTAAACGGAGCGACAATATCTTGGACTACAGATATGGCTTCTACTAGTAAACTAGAGACAAAGAAAGCTTGGACATCTACTTGGATTTTGGCAACAGATGACCCTGCAAATACTACAGATCACTCAATAGAGGTGGGTGGTCTTATACAAAATACAAAATATTCTTATCGTGTTACGTCTTGTGATAATACAAACACTTGTAAGACTTGGACATCAAGTAATAAATTCACCACCGCAAAAACAATCGATACAGAAAGCCCTTCTATTCCTACCAACTTAGCTGTATCTTCTGTGACAGACACAACAGCTATTTTAAATTGGACTGCAAGTACTGACAATGTTGGTGTAACTGGATACAATCTTTACAAAAAGGATTCTAATGGAAATGTTACAAAAAAAGTTCTTGGAAATATTGTTACATATAATGTAACAGGTCTTACCCCAGGACAAGAAAGAAGTTTTTGGCTTGAAGCATTTGATGCAACCGGAAATATCTCAGCAATAAGTAATGCTGTAGTATTTACAACAACAGGTGGTGTAACAGCCGACACCACTTCCCCTACAGCACCTACAGGACTTACTTCTTCAAACATCGCACAAACAAGTGCTACAATTTCCTGGACTGCAAGTACTGATAATGTTGGTGTAACTGGATATGATGTGTATAAAAATGGAACCCTTGTAACTAGTGTTACAAGTACAACAGCTTCTCTTACAGGACTTACTGCTGGTACTAC
>Ga0268298_10004878_pt1 | contig 12826 bp, 11 predicted proteins | sample WWTPWeurt_MetaG_FD_194462 | JGI IMG/M metagenome (GOLD analysis project Ga0268298, IMG submission 194462) | Activated sludge microbial communities from WWTP in Nijmegen, Gelderland, Netherland - WWTP Weurt | ecosystem: Engineered > WWTP > Aerobic digester > Activated sludge | place...
ATGCGCCCGCTCGCACCGATCCATCCGCCGCGCCGGAAGGACAGGAAACCTTATACGTCCTTGTGCCCGTCGGTCACCTTAGCGAACGCACCCAACAGGATTGGGACTCGCTCGTGAACCGCGCGCGTGAAACCGTCTTTGCCCGCCTTGCCAAAGAAATGGGAGTGACCGACCTCAGGGAGCACATCAAGTTCGAGATCGTGTACCAGCCCAAAGTCTGGAAAGACCGCTTCAACCTCGAAAAAGGAGCAGCGTTTGGGCTCAGTCACAACTTCTGGCAGGTTGGCTATCTCCGTCCGCAAAACCGTCATGCCACATACAAAAACATGTACTTTGCCGGAGCCTCCACCCACCCCGGTACGGGGCTTCCGATTGTCTTACTTTCTGCCCGTCTGACAACCGAGCGGATTATGAAGGAAGAGGGTACAATTGCTGTGCAAAAGGTGGTCAAACCCACTTTAACCCCAGCATAACGAGGAAAAGCCATGTTCAGCAAAACCCCTGCCTATAATTTGAAAGTAGTGCTTCGCGAAACGGGACTGGCCGCAGACACCCTGCGTGCCTGGGAACGCCGCTATGGCTTACCCGTTCCGCAACGCACGGCGGGCGGTCATCGTTTGTACTCACAATATGATATCGAAACCATCAAATGGCTGATGGCGCGCCAGGAGGAAGGCCTTTCGATCTCTCGTGCCGTGGATTTATGGAACGAGATGAACGCTTCAGGGTCGGACCCGTTGGCGGGTCTGCCCCAGGCGAGTCTGGCAGTACTTCAGAATCCTTCTCCCATCCATCCAGCCGACACAACACTGGATGCCATCCGTGCGGAGTGGATCGCGGCGTGTTTAAATTTCAGCGAAACGCAGGCTGAACAGGCGCTGAACAAAGCCTTCTCCATGTTCGCAGTGGAAGCCGTGTGCATGGATGTTTTGCAAAAAGGAATGTCCGAAATGGGGTCACGTTGGTACGAGAATCGCGCCAGCGTGCAGCAGGAGCATTTTGCTTCAGGGCTCGCCATGCGCAGGTTGGACGCGCTGCTCAGCGCGTCACCCACGCCGACACGAAATCAGACCATTCTCGTGGGCTGTCCCACCAACGAATGGCACACCTTCACCCCCCTGCTGCTCTCCCTGCTTTTGCGCCGCCGTGGCTTGAACGTCATCTATCTTGGTGCGAACGTCCCAGCCGAACGATTTGCGGAAACCGCCTTGAAGGTCAAAGCGAACCTGGTGATCCTTGTCTGCCAGACCTTAAGCAGCGCCGCTCATCTTCAGCATGTGGCTTTTTCGTTGGCCAGCCAGGATATCACTGTCGGTTTTGGCGGACGCATCTTCAACATCCGCAAGGGCATTGTAGATCACATCCCCGGCCAGTTTTTGGGAAACACGCTGGACGGCGCGGTGCAGGAAGTGGAAACCCTGCTTAAGAGCAAACCCAAGTTCAAAGCAGCCAGGAGCGCAACGCAAGAGCACCTCTCTGCCATGCAGGGATTTAACGCCAAACGCACCCACATCGAAAGTACGCTCAAGATGCACATTCCCCCGCTTTCCATCAGCCCGGAGGAACTAAATACCAGCATTCAATACCTCGGCGACAACATCTCCGCTGCCTTGCAATTCGGCGATATGGAACACCTCTCGGAAGAGATGGAATGGGTCAAGTCGCTGCTCCAATCTTATGACAGGCCGCGGCAGGAACTGGTCAACTTCATGGAAGGGTATTCGCAGGCAGTGGACAGCCATATTAACGGCCAGGGCGACCCGATCAAGAAGTGGCTGCGTGCTTACGCTACCGCAGGCACATAAACAAGGAATCTCAATGACTTTTCTGCCTCTTTGGCTAAATGCCGGTTTCACCATTCTTATCCTGATGATCCTGCTGTGGCTATTAAGCCTGAGAATCCAAAACTCCAGCATCGTGGATATTTTTTGGGGAACCGGTTTTGTTATCACTTTCTGGGTGGCGGCCTGGATAAACCCCGGCCCGGCAGCCGTACAAACACTCTTGCTGGGCGCATTGGTCACTTTATGGGGGCTGCGCCTTTCAACTTACATCTTCTCCCGCAATCACGGCCAGCCCGAAGATTTCCGTTACGCGGCCTGGCGCGCAGAGGCCGGTACAGCCTGGTGGTGGCGCAGTTTCTTCAAGGTCTTTCTGCTGCAAGGCATCATTATGTGGATCGTGGCAACACCGCTGATTGCCGCACAGGCGGGTAAAGCATTATCGCTTGGGGCGCTGGACCTTGTCGGAACCGGCGTATGGCTGATCGGATTTATCTTTGAAGTCGGCGGAGACTGGCAACTGGCACGCTTCAAAAAAGACTCCGCCCATAAAGGCAAATTGCTCACACAAGGATTATGGCGACTCACTCGTCACCCAAATTATTTTGGCGACGCCGCTCAGTGGTGGGGTTTCTACATTCTTTCCCTCGCCAGCGGAGCATGGTGGACGATCTTCAGCCCTGCCCTCATGACCTTCCTACTGATGAAGGTCTCCGGTGTGGCAATGCTCGAACGCACGCTCACCAAATCCAAACCCGGCTATGAAGAATACATGGCGCAGACCAATGCCTTCTTTCCGTGGTTCCCAAAAACTAAGATTCAACATCAAAGGAAATTATGAACAAACGTCTTCTCTCGATCATCCTGATCGTATTCATTGACCTGCTTGGCTTCAGCCTGATCCTCCCCTTGCTGCCCTACTACGCCGAAAAATATGGCGCAACCCAATTCATGACCGGCCTACTCGTCGCTTCATACGCTGCCATGCAGTTGATCGGCGCTCCCTTGTTGGGCCGCCTTTCAGACCGCTTTGGCCGACGCCCGGTTTTGCTGGCTTCGGTCTTTGGAACCTTTATCGGCTTTCTACTGCTCGGTTTTGCAGATAGCATTGGCACAGCGCTGGCCAATGCCTTCAACCCGCAGGCTGCCAACATCTTTGTGCTCGCCATCCTTTTCGTCAGCCGCATGGTGGATGGACTCACCGGCGGAAATCTAAGCGTAGCGCAGGCTTACATCTCGGATGTGACCGACGCCCAGAATCGCTCAAAAGGCCTGGGCATGATCGGCGCAGCATTCGGGTTGGGTTTCATCATTGGTCCCGCCACCGGCGGTTTGCTCAGCCAATGGGGCTACGCAGTTCCCGGCTTTGTCGCTGCCGCGCTTTCCTTATCCAATCTGATGCTGATCTACTTCTGGCTGCCCGAATCGTTGACCGAAGAAAAGCGCGCCGAAATGCCGGACAAAAAACCGGCCATCACATTTGCCGCATTGATCCGGGCTTTGACTCGCCCCTTCACCGGCGCGCTGCTCACCACGCGCTTCTTTTTTGGCCTCGCCTTTGCCATCTTCCAGACCGTATTCTCGCTGTATGCTTTGCAGAAGTTCAACTTGCAAGCGCGTGACACCGGCTTCATCCTGACCTATGTTGGCGTGCTGGCTGTGATCGTACAAGGGTTTCTGATCGGCCGGTTGACCAAGCGTTATCGCGAAGACACGCTGATCTTCTTCAGCGGCATTTTGATGACCATTGCCCTCATTGGCTGGGCACTGACCCCAAGCGTGTTCTGGCTTTTGGTTGTGCTGACCCCCACCGCTCTTTCAGGGGGTCTCCTCAACACCCTGCTATCCTCCACCCTGACCAAATCCGTGCAACCCCAGGAGATCGGCGGCATCCTTGGGCTCTCTTCCGCCATTGAAAGTTCAACCCGCATTATCGCCCCCATTCTGGGCGGATATGTTCTTCAGGCCTACGGCACATGGTCACCCGGCGCGATCGGAGCCCTGCTCATGTTGGGTATTTCCATCTTCATCTTCTTCAATATCTTCAACCATCCTGTAGCGGCGGAGATCCGCGCACGGTCCATGCAGCAGCCTGCTCCCGCTCCCAACGGAGATTAATAGCGCAGGTTGTTGGAATGGCCCATATTGCGATCATCGGCGCCGGGATCGGCGGGCTGACGGCTGCTGCATTGCTGCTCAAACGCGGCCATCGTGTCACTGTGTTGGAGGCTTCCACATATCCCGGCGGCTGTGCTGGAACCTTCTTTCACCAGGGATATCGTTTCGATACTGGCGCAACCCTTGCAGGCGGTTTCGATGACAATGGTCCGCACACCCGGCTTGCACATCTCCTTGGGCTGGAGTGGCAGGTCTCACCCATTCAAGATGCGGCCTGGGCGGTTCACCTGCCGGGCAGAACCATCCATCAGTGGGTCTGCCCTGACCGTTGGCATAATGAGTACCTTACAAACTTTCCATATTCCGAAGCGTTCTGGCATAAGCAGGAACAACTGGCAAAAATCTCATGGGATCTCTCTGCGCGTGATTTTCCTTTTCCGCCTGCAACGTTGAAAGAAGCCCTGCGCCTCCCACTAGGGCTTCGACCGGCTACACTTTCCGCTGCACCGTACCTACACCGAAAACTTCGCGGATTACTCCCCAGACAGACGGACGCCGATTTCAAGGCCTTCATCGACGCGCAATTGCTCATCTCCGCACAGGCCGTCAGCGATGATGCCGATGCGTTGTATGGCTCCACCGTCCTCGACCTGCCCCGACGCGGCGTGGTTCATGTACATGGCGGAATGGGCGGGATCGCTGAAACTCTTGTTCAATGGATCCGCACAAACGGTGGCGAAGTGAAGTGCCGCCAGCAAGTGCTGAAACTCGAGACAAGGCACGGTCGCGTTGTTGCGGCGCACACTAACAAGGGCTTGCGCATTGAGGCCGACGCATTCCTTGGCAACGTCACCCCCTGGGCGTTGGAGAGGTTGCTCGGCGAAGCCGCACCGACCAGACTGCGGGTGGAAGTGAAGCGCCGTGCTCCCATGTGGGGAGCGTTCATCGTATATGCCGGCCTGGATGCAGGCATCGTAAACCAATCCATCACGCATCATCAAGTAGTGATGGATGTGAACCAAAGACTCGGCGAAGGCAACTCGGTCTTCATTTCACTTTCGCCATTGCAAGATGCAAGCCGCGCGCCGCAGGGAATGCGCACTGCCACGCTATCCACCCACACCCGTGTTTTGGATTGGGACAGGCTGCACCGTGAGTCACCTCAAGATTATGCAGAACGCAAAGCGGAATATACAGAAAGATTATTGAATGCAGCCGAACGCGCCTTGCCGGGCTTTCGCAATGCTGCCGCCCTGATTTTACCGGGCACGCCGCACACCTTTGAAACCTTCACCCGCCGCCCGTTGGGAATGGTGGGCGGTTTTCCACAGACATCCCTGTTGCATACCCGCAGCCCGAAGACGGGCCTGAAAAATCTCTGGCTGGTCGGTGACAGCATCTTCCCCGGCCAATCAACCGCAGGCGTCACCCTTGGTGCCATGCGGGTGGCGCAATTAGTGCAAGACCAAATGAGGAACCTCCATGTTAATTGACACTCTCCGTTACGAACTCCCTCCTGAAGGCATATCGCTTTTGGGGTATGTTGTGCGGCGCATGCACAAAACAGAATGGCTGGTCAAAGCCGCCGACCATTTGGCAAAGAACAAAACTGCCGAGGCGCTTGAATCTGCAGCCATTTACGCCGCAGCCTCCGCTACTTCATTTGGGCGGGCCTACTACCAGCCGCGCTTTGACCGCGCAGGTGATACGATTCAGGAGCGCGACCCCATCACCGGGGCGCTTGTAACTGCAAAACTTGAAAGCACGTCGCCGCACTATCACATCACGTATTCCGCCATGCTCAACAGCGGCGAAACCTTCCGCGGCGCAGAGACCATCCTCGGCACCACGGTCGGCTTGCGCGGCCTCGGGATGCCTGCCCCCTCAAAGTTCGCTTTCCAAGCCGGGGGGTATCAAGCCGAGTTCATCGGAACCCTCACCAGCGAACTGGCCCTCTCGCTCTTCGGCCGCACCAAGATCCGCGCGTATGGCTCGCTGGATTTCAAGGATGGCGCCGGAAACACCGGCCACCTGGACCTGAACCGCCAGGGCTACATCAGTATCAAGATCAACGATCAGCCTGTCATTTCTCATGCGCTTGTCCGTGTGATATGGCTGGACAACGGGTTGAAACTTTCTCCGCAGCCACTATGACCAATATCTGGTGGATTCGCCGCGACTTACGTCTGACCGATAACGCCGCGCTTCACTCTGCGCTCGAAACAGGCTCAACATTGCCAGTCTTTATCCTCGACCCGGCGTTTGCAAACCTATCCGAACGACGCCAGCAGTTTCTCTACGAAGGCTTATCTGCCTTAGACAAAGATCTGCGCAAACGCGGATCGTTTCTCGTCATCCGCAAAGGTAGACCGACAGATGCCTTACGCCAGATCTTCGACGAAGTAAAAGCCGACGCCATCTTCGCCGAGGAAGATTACACTCCTTATGCCCGCAAACGTGATGCGCACATTCAAAAACTCCTGCCGCTAAAACTGGTCCAAGGGCAAACGGTCCATCATCCACATGCGGTTCTAAAGGAGGATGGCAGACCGTACACAGTCTATACGCCTTATTCGAAGATATGGAAAACACAGTTACCAAAAATTAATCTGATCCCAGCGCCGGAGACGATCGATACACCACAGAACGTTAAATCCGAGCCGTTGCCAGGGTTCTTGCCCAACCCACTCTTCCCTGCCGGTGAAGCGGAGGCGCTCGCACGACTGGCACGTTTCTGCGGAGACGTTCCAAAATCTGGGGGAATCCACGCCCCCATCCACACGTACAGCGACGATCGCAACCGGATGGATCTGGATGGAACATCTTCACTCTCGCCATATCTGCGCTTCGGAATGCTGGGAATGCGCCAGGCCGTGAATGAAGCGCTGAACATTCAACGCGCAACTTCAAACCCCAAAGGCCCGGAGGTCTGGCTCAACGAGCTGATCTGGCGCGAATTCTATATTCAGATCCTGTATCACTTCCCTTATGTTGCAAAGACTGCCTTCAATCGCTCCTTGGCGAACGTTCCGTGGCGCAACAAATCGTCAGAGTATGAAGCATGGAAGAGGGGCGAAACAGGCGTCCCGGTGGTGGATGCGGCGATGCGTCAACTTAAAGCGACTGGCTGGATGCACAATCGCGCCCGGATGATCGTGGCTTCATTCCTCGTCAAAGACCTGCTGATCGATTGGCGCTGGGGCGAAGATTGGTTCATGCAAAATTTGCTCGATGGCGACATCGCCCCCAACAACGGCGGCTGGCAATGGACGGCCGGGACAGGGACCGATGCTGCACCATACTTCCGTATTTTCAACCCGGTGCTGCAAAGCACCAAGTTCGACCCGAACGGAGATTACATCCGCAAGTGGGTGCCGGAATTGCGAGGGCTGAACGCCAAACAGATCCACGCTCCCTGGGAATATGAAATAAACATTCCCGGTTATCCATCGGAACCTATTGTAGACCGCGAGATAGTAAAAGAAAGAACCTTGCAGGCATATAACATTTCAAAGGAACAAGTTCGATAATGAGAAAACTTTTACGCGGATTGGGAATTACCCTGGCGGTTCTGGTGATCCTGGCCATGGTCGTTCCATTCCTTATTCCCGTGCCACCCCTTGAGAATACTGTTCCCGCTGACGCGCTCACCGATTCAGACAGCCTCTTTGTCAAAGTCAATGGCGTGAACGTTCATTACAAGACCTACGGCGAGGGTCCAAAGGCTTTCATCCTTCTGCACGGTTTCGGCGCCAGCATTTTCTCCTGGCGTGAAGTGACCGAACCGCTTTCGAAATATGGCATGGTCATTGCTTATGACCGCCCGGCTTTTGGTTTAACCGAACGCCCGATGGAATGGGAGGGCGAAAATCCTTACAGCCAGGAGGCCCAGGTCGATCTGGTCATCGGCCTGATGGACGCGCTTGGTGTTGAAAAGGCCACGCTCGTTGGCAACTCAGCAGGTGGTACGATCTCCATGTTGGCCTACCTTCAATACCCGGAGCGGATTGAAAGCCTGATCCTCGTCGACCCGGCAGTGTACGCGGGCGGAGGCGCACCCGCATGGATCCGCCCGTTATTGAGCACACCTCAATTCGACCATATCGGCCCCTTGTTCGCGAGACAATTACAGGCTCAGGGAAATGAATTTCTCAAAACTGCCTGGCATGACCCCGCAAAAATCACACCCAAGATCTTTGCGGGCTATCAAAGGCCGTTGCAAGTGAACGATTGGGATAAAGCGCTTTGGTATCTCACCCTCTCCAGTCGTGAAAGCGGTCTGGCTGAACATATCAGTGAAGTTGATCTGCCTGCCCTCGTCATCACAGGGGATGATGACCGCATCGTGCCTACTGAACAATCCCTGCGTCTTGCAGAAGAACTTCCAAACGGTCAACTGGCCGTCATTCCGCAATGTGGACATGTACCACACGAAGAATGTCCGGCAGCATTCATGCAGGCCGTGGAAGAATTTCTTGGACCACTCCCATGACGCAAAAACTTTCCCCGCAAACTGGCCGCGCCGCAATTACCGCACTCATAAAAGAGCGCTCTCCTTTGGGGCCATTAAAAGTGATGGCGGAACATGTAGGGCGGTTCTTTCAAATCCCTATTCCTGGTTTTCGTCCGTATGTGGTCTTCGGGCCTGATGCCGCCCGCAAAGTGCTGGTCACTGATCGCAACAAATTATTATGGCGCAACACCGACCCGGTGACCGACCTTTTGCATCGCGGCGTTCTGGTAACAGACGGCGAAGAGCATGATCATTATCGCAGCCTGATGGAAACACCCTTCCACCCTTCGCAATTGTCCAATTACACCGAGATGATGACCAGTCAAACAGAACGAGTGGCTGCCACCTGGCGGGATGGCCAAACCGTGGATATGCTGGTGGAAGGCCGCAAGATCGCGCTGCTCATTATCATGCAGACGCTCTTCAACAAAGACGCCTGGAACGACATCCCGAAGATCTGGGATCCGATCTTGAAGACCATACAATACGTTTCACCTGGCCTATGGATTCTATGGCGGAAGATCCCGAGGCTGGGGTATGGCAGGTCTCTCAAAGCATTGGATGACTATTTATATTCGATCATTGCTGAGAGAAGAAAAAACAATGGAAAGACCAGCGACTTTTTACAGCACCTGATCGACGCCGGTCTGGATGACGATATCATCCGTGACCAGATGTTGACCATGTTGATCGCCGGTCATGATACCTCCACCGCCCTATTTGCATGGACGTTCGCATTGCTGGGGCAGCACCCTGAAACTCTTGCAAATGTGGTGCGGGAAGTGGACCGATCTGAAGGTAAATTCCACCTACTGGACAATGTGATCAAGGAAGCACTGCGATTGTACCCGCCCATTCATATTGGTAACCGCCGTGTTGCAGAAGATATCAAGTTCGTGGAAGGTATGGTCCCGGCTGGGGAGCGAATGTTCTACTCCATCTACCTCACCCACCGCGACCCGGAAGTTTGGGAAAATGCCGAACAATTTTGTCCCGAGCGATTTTCCCACGGGCGCAAAACCCCGCCGATGAGCTACATTCCATTTGGCGGCGGTCCGCGGGCATGCGTTGGCGCGGCATTCGGTCAGGCTGAAGCGCGTGTTGTCCTTGCATACCTGCTCAAATATTTCACTTTTGAATTTACCGGTCACCCCATCCATGCTCATATGGGAGCCACCCTAGAACCCAGGCCTGGTGTGATGATGAAGGTGAAAAGAAGAACTATTGATGGCAGGTAGTGGCTCTACCACCTGACCATTAGACCCTGTGACTATTAAACTACCATGACCTATTTCGGTTTTCTCCTCCGTTTCCTTGTTCTTCCCATTGCGATCTTTCTTGTCATCACCTGGTGGGACAATAAACATAATCGTCCAACTCCGGGCTTCAACGACGGCAAAGCAGTGTGGATCGGTATTCTTGTTCATATCATCCTTGCCGTGGCATATACCACCCCGTGGGATAACTACCTCGTTGCCACTGGCGTTTGGTATTACAACCCGGATCTTGTCACCGGTATTGTCCTTGGCTACGTACCCATTGAAGAATATACTTTTTTCGTTCTTGAAACCATCCTCGCCGGGCTATGGTGGTGGTTCCTTGTGAGGCGGCTGCATGAACCTTCACAGGCCTTCAAACCCAACAGGAATGTTCGTTTCGCTGCGTTCGGTATCACCTTTTCGGCATGGCTCATCTTCACATATATGTTCTTTTTAGGCGGCGAAAAATGGACATACCTGTCCATCATCCAGTTCTGGGCGCTGCCCGCCATCTTCCCGCAATTACTCTACGGCGCCGACATCCTCTGGCATCACCGCAAACTCGTCTTTACCGCAGTATTCGTCCCCGGTCTCTATCTCTCACTGATGGACATCGTCGCGCTCACCGACACCACCTGGTCCATCTCAAAAACGCAGACCACGGGGATTCTTTTCTTTGGCATCCTGCCGCTGGAAGAAGTACTCTTCTTCTTCATCACCAACCTCCTCATCGCTTTTGGAATGACCCTGTTGCTTTCCAAATTGGGTACAAAACGTTTTGAGGACTGGAAAATCAACAAATACAAAGGTCTCCCATGAAGGAAAAACTAATACCATTCAACCAACAACAATATTTGAATATCGAAACATTTCGAAAGAACGGAGAGGGGATCAAGACACCCGTCTGGTTTGCCCAGGATGGAGAATTGCTTCGCATCTGGACCTCGGCCAGTGCCGGCAAAACAAAACGAATCCGCCGGGATAACCGGGTGCGCATCACCCCTTCGACTGCATCAGGCGAAGCGACCGGAGAATGGACCGACGCTGCGGCCATGGTGCTGGACGCGGCTGATGAAATCAAACAAACTGAAGAATTGTTCAAACGGAAATACGGGCTGATGTTCAACCTGCTTGGCGGGCTGGGGAAATTAAGAGGTACAAAATACTTAACCATCCGGGTGGATGTGCATTAATCCACCTCTCATTGGATTTAAACTGCATCTAACCCAGGTGGTGTAATATCGGGCATAAATCCATTTAGAGGTAAAGAAATATGCTTGATCAAATCGAACGAACGATCCTGGACGCATTGCAATACCTTTATGATGAACTCGGCTGGCTGGGCGTCACTTTGATCATGGTCATTGAGAACGCGACCGGCCTGACTCCCAGCGAAGTGGTGCTTGGCTTCGCAGGTTGGATGCTCATAGATGCCCATAACCTGCCCTTTTCTACTGTATTCCTGGGAGGGCTATTCGCCGCAGTCGGCAGTGTCATTGGCGCATCTATGTTGTATTGGACAGCCAGGCTCGGCGGCCGCCCACTCGTAGATAAGATCGCCGTGTTCTTTCGTGTCGATCTGCGCCACATCCAGCGCGTTGAACGGATGGCCGAAAAGTATGGAACGGGCTTTATTTTCTTTGGCAGGCTGTTGCCGGGCATCCGCACTCTTGTAGCCATTCCTGCCGGGATGACCCGCCTGCCCTTCCCAACCTTCGCCATCGCCACCTTTGCAGGGGCTTATATCTGGTGTACTCTATTCATCGGGGCGGGGTATTTCCTTGGGCATGAGTGGCATCTTTTGAGCGGGATCGTCAAACAGGCCATACCCTATGTCTTGGCCATTGCTTTGGCCGCGGGCGTTGGCTTTTTGATTTGGCAGGTTTGGCTAAAATTCAGTCCCTCCCTGGCACAGACAAAGTCAGAGTAAAAAATAAAAGGACGCCTTTATGGCGTCCTTTTATTTAGATGTTCACCAAGTCGTGAATCCATTTTCTGGAATGTACCCGCCAGCCGCTGACAAAGGCCTTGGCAACCTCTTCTAACCCCACCATCAGGTACACATAATAGACCGGTAAGTGAAGCACAAATGCTCCGATATACGCTGCGGGGACTCCGATCAGCCAAATGGAGCAGAGTTCCATCAGCAGAGCGAAGCGCGTATCCCCGCCCGCCCGCAGGGCGCCAATGAAGGTGGAGAAGTTGAACATGCGGACCCACAATACACAGGCCATCATCAGCATCAACATACGGACGTTATGTTCACCCTCGGGAGAGAGGTCATACAAGCCAACCACCGCGTTTCGCAATGAGAGGACGAGCAACCCCACCAGCCATGCCATCATCACACTGAGCGTCACCACACGGCGGACGGTTTCATAGGCTTCGTCTTTTTTCCCAGCGCCAATACGGTTCCCCACCATCACCGCGCAGGCATTTCCCAACCCCATAAAGACCACAAATCCCAATTCCTCAATGGTGGCGTTGACGTTGATGGCTGCGATCGAGTCTGTGCCGATGTGGGCATAAATGGCGTTATAGGTGGTGATCCCCAACGACCAGAACATTTCATTGGCAAGCGCTGGCAGCGTGGTCTTAAGCACGCGCGCGAGGAAGGACAGATCAAAGGTGAAGAAGGTCAGCGGATTGGCCGCCAGGGGAGTCTTCTGAGTGTAGACCAGGATGAAGAGCAGGATCAATTCCAGGGTCCAGCCGGAAGCGGTGCCGATGGCCGCGCCCCGAACTCCAAGCGCGGGGAATCCGCCCACACCGAAGATCAGCATGTATCCCAAAATGGTCTTGAACACCAAGGCAGAGATGGTCGCGACTACAGTGAGTTTTACAAGATGGATGCTGCGCATGGTGGCAATATAAGATGTGGCGATGGCAACGGGGACATAAGACCAGCCCACGATGCTCAAGTACTGTGCGCCGATCTCGATCACTTCCATATCCTTTGTGTAGAAACCTAGCACCACAGTTGGCATAAGGGTCGTGGCCAGCGTGAAGAGCAGCGCGATCGATGCGGATACGAGGATGCTCATCCCCAACACTTTGCGAATGGGATCCACTTGTTGCTTGCCCCAGAACTGCGCCGTGAAGATGGCCATGCCACTCGTCAGGCCGAAGAGCAGCAGGATGAAGACGAAGAAAAC
>Ga0268298_10004879_pt1 | contig 12825 bp, 13 predicted proteins | sample WWTPWeurt_MetaG_FD_194462 | JGI IMG/M metagenome (GOLD analysis project Ga0268298, IMG submission 194462) | Activated sludge microbial communities from WWTP in Nijmegen, Gelderland, Netherland - WWTP Weurt | ecosystem: Engineered > WWTP > Aerobic digester > Activated sludge | place...
GCGCCGCTTGCTCGCCTGATAGCCCCGCCACGCTTCGCCTTGATAGCGTCGGCACCGCCGAATGCGGATATTATCGCAAGCCGACAACGGGATGCTGTCGATGATGTACCAGCTTTCATCAATCGAACGCTTGTTGCATCCAAATCGCCCAGCCGGTATCCCGTCAAGGTGAAGGACATACCAGCTGTTTTTTACCTTATCGCCGTTCACTTTGAAGCGTTGCAGCTGCGCATCCGGGATTATTTCGCCCTGATAGTCCAGTCCAGCGGCCAGCATTGCGGCGCGGAATAGATCGATGATTTGGGCTTGGGATTGAATTTCAGGCGCGGTTGCGCCAGACTTAATCGTATCCATTGTTCATGCTCCATAGCGGGGAGTGTGGATAGTTCGCACCAGGACGCCTGCAAGCGTTCTGGTGGCATCAAAAGTGTAGAGACCCGGCCTCGCGCCGGGTTTTTTATTGCTTGGCGGCGGCGTCTTTCCCGTCCCAAAAGCGCCGCGTTTGCGCTCAATGCTGGCGCGGCGGGCTTTGCGAAACATCGTGGATTTGTGTTGGCGGCTCATGGTTGCGCCTCCCAGTCCGGCAAGTCGTCATCAAACCCGGCAATGACCGGCTGTTGCGCCCTGGGCCTTGGCTTGGCCTTGAGCGTCGCCAGTTCAACGCAGACTACGGACAGTCCAGCCGCTGGCTCACCGTTCTTGGCGGTATAGGCGCTCACTTCGAGTTTGCCCGACAGCGCCACGGCGTTATTGGCCCGCATGGTCAGCAGCCGGTCTGCCAGGTCGCCAAACGCCACGATGGATACCCACAGGACAGCGCCGTCTTTGCCATCGGCGCGGATCCTAGCGGTAGCGAACGACTTTCCCGCTTGTGAGGTGCGGGCTTGCGGGTCGCCGTAGAGATTGCCGATAATCAGGGCGCGGGCGCTCATGGCGCTCCCCCTGTGCGATTTTTGGCGCAAAAGCGCCCTTCCCGGCGCTCTGTGGCGTCGGGGTTAATCTGATTGCGGGGCATTGGTCGCCCTCCAAGGCGAGGGCTTAGGCGGCAGCGTTCAGCGGGGGAATGCTTTTAATGATCTCGACAGCCAGCGCTACGTCGGGCCGCCAGCGGCGGATCGTGCTGATGTGCCAGTAGGAGTAATGTCCATGCTGGTAGAAGTCAGGGCGAGGAACCTTGCCCGCTCGGATCAGGTGTTGAAGTTGCGCCTGGCACACATTCAACGCGGCCATCAGGGCTTGAGTACGCACCTGTTCCCCGACAGGGGGGTGAATTACAGTGGTCATCATCGCAGCCTTCTTTGAAGGCGATGATTTTGAAGCGGGGATACTTAAATAAAGGATAACCCTAATAGACAGGCTCAGTTAAGCAGCCTTAAGATTCGCCGGTTTTAAATATGCAGCGCTAATCATCGCGGTGTGTGATGCTGATGGTGGTTTCCTCCCGCTCAAAGAAAGAAGTCCACTGTCAGCCTAATATTTAAACCCTGCGATAGTAACCTAGACTGGCTGAATTATCCAGACTCAGATTAGGGTTCCATAAAAAACGCTCCTCACTTGGGGCGTTTTTTTATTGTTGTTGGCGATGTGTGTAGCGCCAAGCTCACTAAAACGAACATGGCAAAATCCGTGAATGATGCGGGCTGGGCCATGTTTAAAAACCTACTCTCCTATAAAGCGATTGCGCGGAGAGTAGTCTATCGAGAAGTCTCTGAGAGACTCTCAACCCAAACCTGTTCTCACTGCGGCTCAGTGGGCGGCCCAAAAGGTCGAGAAGGTCTTGGGGTCAGAGAATGGGTGTGCGGTGAATGTGGCGCGGGACATGACCGCGATGTGAACGCTGCACTGAACATTCTCCGTATGGGGCATCATACGCTGGCTCTGAAGTGAGTCAGGAATCCTCGTCCTTTAGGGCGGGGAGGATGTCAATGGTCAGGCTGTTCCAGTCAGCTTGGCCGGGCGCTATTGGGCAGTTGCCCCAAGTCAGGTTTCAGTCAGTTCAAACCACCTTTCCAAGCGGTCAATCCGGCCAATCGTCGCCGGTGATCTGTTCAATGGTGAACGGGCACGTTTCGGGGAAGATGGAGATGGGCAAACCGGTTTCATCGGCGGCATCTTCACGGGCGCTTGGATATTCATCTTCTGTTATTTCCGGCAATAGCGGTTTCAGACTGGGGCTTTCTTTCAGCAGATTCCGGGCCTGGCGTCGTCCGTTACGGATAGAAAGTTTCCAACTGGTTCCGCGCCGTTCCGGCTGATAGCGCCATTTCAGCAGGTGCAAAAGTATGTTGTGCAAATAACTTCTGAGCGATAACCGGTCGCGCCGTCCCATGCTTTCAATTTCCTCAGCGATATTCGCACAGTCCAAATCCAGCCGATTGAATTCACCTTGCCGTAACAGCGCCGCCTGCTGCTGTGTCCACAAATAAAAGTCGGTTTCGTAATAGGCGATTGCGCTCATTCAACTTTCTCCTTTAGCCCGCTTCCACGCCCGCCATTGCTCATTCAGGCACGAATACACCAGCGGCTTACCTGCCTTGTCCCGCCAGCCTGCTTCATTCAGCGCGGTGGCAATATCCCGCCACTTCTCGCCCGCGTTCACACGCCGGTCAAGCTCCAGCATCAGCGTGGTATGACGGTCTACGGCGGATTCCACAGGAGAAGAGCCTATAGAGTCGGGTTCAAACAGCGGCAAGGTGTCCGGGTCGCTGGCGACGGTCGCCGGAGTCGCTGGCAGCAATGCTGCCGACAATAGGCGTTCAACCATAGCCGACAAGCTCACTCCATCCGCCGCCGCTTCATCATCCAGCCGTTGCCGCAGCGCAGCCGATAGCCAGACATTGGTTTGCGCCTTGCCTGCCTCCAACAGCCGTTGCCGGTGCGCGGCGTTGACTCGGGCATTCCGTTCCCGCGCTCGCCTGGCGAATTCAGCATCATCCAACCGTGCTAGTCCCATGTCCATTTCTCCATCATTGCAGATAATCAGCAATGATAGCTAAAAGGCTTGTTATCAACAAGCGTCAATAATCCGGCGTATTGATAAGCGTTAGTGCTGATAATAAGCGTTATCTTGAATTTATTCGTTGCTTAAACCCGATAACCCGCTTATTACCTAACTTCCCATTTAACCTGTATGATTATTACCGACTGATAATGATCACGGGGTAGCGAACATGAGCGAAGTTTTCACAGTAGGTGAAGCGGCGGCGCGGTTGAAAGCTGACCCGTCCACCTTGCGGAGAATGCTGCGTGAAGGGCGATTAGGCGGGTTCCGGGTTGGATCGGACTGGCGTATTCCACAAGCTGACCTTGATTCGTATATCGAACAGAACCGGAACAGCTACCGGCCCGGACAGCCTGATGATGACGATGATGCTTACTGGGCAGCGGAAGCCGACGCGGCGCTAGATTGCTTAGAACAGGGGGAAGATAGCGTTATCACGCTGGGACAGTGGGAAGCGCGGCATGGCTTGGGCGGTTGAACTGTTAGCAAGCGCAGCGGACGCCCTGGACAAGCTCGATCCGACAACACAACAGCGGATATGGCGGTTTCTACGGAGAAGGCTGTCGGCAACCGATAACCCCCGGCGGACCGGCAAGGCATTAACCGGTAAATATGCAGGATTATGGCGTTACCGGGTTGGGGACTACCGGCTGGTTTGTCGCCTTGAAGACGCCCGGCTGGTGGTTCTGGTGGTGAAAATCGGCCATAGGCGCAACGTGTACCAAGGAACCCCCCCACAATGACCCGACAACCCGAACGCAACGAAACGAACGCGGCCCGGCAAGCCCGGTTGCGGGAACGGCGCAAGGCGCAAGGGTTTAAGCGCGTCTCAGTCTGGCTGTCCCCAGATCAGGTTGACCGCATGGAGCGCCAGGGCGGGGAACCGTGGTTGGGGCGGATCGTGAAGCAGTTGCTTGAAAGCGCGGTTATAGAACCCGCTCGGCCCCCGGCAAAGCAGGTTGCGCTGTTCGTGGTTCCCGACCTTGAAAATGGCAACGGTTGCCGATTTGAACCGGAACCGGCGCAGGTTGCCCCTGGGGAAAACGGACAGCCTACCAGCGACAAAGCGGCGCTGTTCCAAGACGCGGAACGGCTACGGGCGGCGGGGCTGTCTTGGAACGCGATAGCCCGGCAGTGGAATGAACGGGGGCGGCGTACCGACAAGGGCAATGCCTTTATCGGACACAACATAGCGCGGGATTATCAGAAGTGGAAAGAGGGGACTGGGGAATGAAAAGCTACGCTGAATTATTGGAAAAATACCCACTACCGGACGAAAGTGAAGACGAAGATATGTGGCTTAGGATTGAAAAAAACCCAGACAGGGAAGGTGTAATTTTTTTAGGCGCATTCAATAACGATGAGTTAAGGCAACAATGCAAAGCGGCAGCACAACGGGAAGGGATAACCCTAAACGAATTTTTCCAGCGAGTATTAGCGCGGGAATTAGAGAAATTAAAACAGGGGAATATAAAACAGACCGCCTCTAAAACCGCCAAAATCCCCCAAACAGTAAGCCCTTTCAATAAGAAAGGGGAAGCCATTGTCGGCAACAACCCGCCTTGCCATGTCCTGTTTGAAGCGGTTGCCAAGGGCGGCCCGAACGCCCGGAACCTAAAAAATGGTTGGGAAGATAGCCGCATCAACCCGGAACAAGCAATATTCAAGACCCCGCAACGGGTTAAAGGCGATTGGACCGTGTTCTTTGATAACGCACTTACAGGAAGCTGGACACGGGTTGAAGGGTTATCGGCCCTGCATACGAAACTGGGACTGTTCGCTTTCGCCAAGATATGCGATCCCCGAAACCAAATGAGACACCCCAATAAAGAACCTGTTGGGGTTTCCTATGAAGACTTACGGCGGGCGCTCGGCTTGCGGGAAATGCCGATAGAAAAGTTTAAACCGCTTGCGGACAGTCTGGTTAGAGACTGGGCGGATTTAAAGGCAACCGTTCGGGGCATTATGATCAATGGCAAACCGGACGGCATTGCAGAATGTTCGTTGTTCACGATCTCGAAAGTATGGGATAAACAATTCGAGTTCTTTGAAGAACGACAACAAATAGGCTGGTTTTTTGACCCCGGCCCCTGGGCAAAGCATTACTTTAATCGGGACGCTAAACCTTGGCTGTCCACGTTGCAGAATACCGTCCTGGAATTAGATCACCGGGGCATTATGCGGGCGGATACTCTGGTATTACATATCGCTACGCTACTATTTGCTGTCGCTGGTGGCGATCAATTCCAGAAACAGGCGATAACCCGCACGGTTGAAGAACTTTTGGAACTGGCAGGGGAACTACCGGAACCGGAACACCGGGGCAGGAACTGGGCAAACCGGACGCGGACGCGGTTGGAAACGGCCCTGGACACTTTGCTGGCGTCAAAACTGGCGGCGGCGGTTGACTACGGCCCGACATACCCCGGCGGCGCTGAAAACGGCAAGGGTTGGGTTGAACACTGGTTGTCCGCAACGATAACCCTGACAAGCCCGGAAGCGGCGGCATTTCTGGGGCGCGATATTCCCGATCCTGTAGCGCAACTCCCGGCCCGGTTAGAACGGAAGCGGAAAGCCCGCAAGCCGGAACCTACCCCACCAGGGGAACGCCTTGACGAACCGACAGCGGCGCGGCTACGGGCGGGGATTGCACAACAGTTTATGAACCAGACACAGGCGGCGCAACACTTCGGCTGTTCGCAAGCAGCGCTATCAAAAACCATGAACGGTATCCATGCGCCGAAACCTGATTTGGCGGCGAAAATTCAAAAGTTTTTGGACGGCTTAAACGAGTAGCAATGGTTATGCACGAATAACCGTTTACTTGAGACCAAACCCCGAACCCCGGCCCGACCGGATTTTTTTGCGCCAATGTTCGTTATTCGTAAAGTCCGTTTACCTGTGACCAAAAGCCGTTTACCTGTGACCAAAAGCCGTTTACCTGTGACTATATTCGTGTTTTTATCTTTTAATTCAATGTTATTCACGCTCTGATTCTTTGATACTTGAGGCTGCCCCCGTTTTGCTGTCGCTCACGGGCGGCCTGCAATAATCCCCCCCGTGGACAGCCCACACCCGGACACGGGGCGGCGGTAGCAGGTAGTGCAACACGACGCGGCCTTACCCCTTACCCCAACCGGCGGCGCTGGCAGATAGACCACGGCAAGCGGGCGGAACCCCTAGCCAGTCCGTCTCAGCCGACCTGGCGAACCGTAGCAAGGCTGTCCCCTTGAGAGAAATCGGAAACCGGCATTCCAAGCCCCGGAAACACGCTAAGGTACTCCCGACTGGGTTGCCCGCGGGTTGTCGCAAAGGCCCTGGCGCTACAGATTTTTTAGGCTTTCCATGCAAACACACGGCGGAACCATCCCCGCATGAACACCCCGCTCCTTACCCAGTGGCAACGGCTGATCTTTCCGCCAGCTGGTATCCCGATTAAAGCCGGGGAACAGCTACGGGGCGGCAACCGCTATCCCGATGTAACCGGCGCTCCCGACTGGCAAGCGCACCAGAACGGGCGGCGCACCTATGCCGTCAACCCGGTTTACCCCGGCGCGGATGGGGAAAGCGATCTTTGCCAGTGGGCAGTTCTGGATATTGACGAAGGCGAGGACAGCCTTCCCAAAGCACGGGCGTTGCTGGCGCTGTGTGAAGTTGCCAGGCTGTCCGCACGGGCGGCATGGTCCGGCGGCAAGGGTTGCCATGTGTGGCTGTTTTTCGACCCGGCCCCGGTTGGGGTAGTCCGGGCGGTACTCAAGCGGTTGAAGGCGGCGGTTCCATTCACCGGGGAGTTGATACCCGGCGATCTGACCCGTGCCAAGGTTCCCCCCGCGTTTCATCAGGAAAAGCGATTTTGGGCATTTTTCTTTGAAACCCTACCCGATACCGCCCCAGCGCTCGAAAAGCTCCCTACGGGCTTCTTGGAAGCTCAGGCGGGCATTTTGGCTGACGTTGTTCCCTCGCCTATTACGGCACTGGCAAATTATGCGAATGCGGGCGGCGACCGGCGGGAACCAGAACCGGAAACCGACATGGTTCCCGACCTGGGGAAACTGGGTAGCGACCTTGCCCCGTGCCTAACCGCCTTGGTGGAACGCGGGGCGCAAACCGCTTTAGGGAGTTGGGATAAGAACGCCCTGACCCTCAAACGGTATGCGGTAACGGCGAACTTGCCGGAAGACGCGGCGCTAACCCTTCTCAAAACGGTATCGGATAACACCCGCCCCGACTTCCCCACCGGCAAGGACTGGAACGCCAAGGCGCGACACTGGGCCAGTATCAAGGGACCCGGCCCGTTCGGTTGCGGCTTCATTCTGGCGGCCCGACAAGCGCTGGGCTTTCGCTGCAAAGGCTGCCCGGCCCGGCCCGTGGGCGTCAAAGTCGGCAAGGCGGAACCTCTTCCGAAATTCGGAAGAAGCGCGGCGGGAACCGACAACGCCCCCGGCAATGGGAAGCAGGCCCCTGATAGTGCCCCGGCCCCGCTGTTCCTTGAACCGGCGCTTGCGGACAGCCTGTTGCAACTGGCCTTGCAAACCGGATTGCCGGAAGCGCGGATCGACCCGGCGATCTTCCCTCCCCTAGCGTTACCCGATACCGACCCCCTAACCGGCAAGCCGATCCATGCGGAACTGCATAGCTCAGCTTGGACGGCCATTGGCGCGGGCGCAACGACCCCGGCGGCGATTCTCAACTGGCTAGACCGACAACCGGAACCGCCCGACCCCCCGGTTAAAGCGGCGCTGGCGGCGCTGGTTGCACGGCTATTGTGGCTGTCCTCGGTTCCCGAACCGGAAGCGGCGGCGCTAATCACGCGGGCGGCGGATTTAACGGCGCGGCGGGAACTGCTATCGGCGCTCGGAACCGGAACCACGGCAACCACTGACCACAAGCCGCTAATGGACATCATTGGCGGCTTGCATGAAACCACGGCCCGATTGCAACAAACGGCGGGAACCACGGAAGGCGCTCCCTTGACCGCCTACGCAGAGGAATTGCTGGATGGGCTGATCCAGGTTGACCGCCCGACCGTAGCCACGCCCTTTGAAACCTTGAACGACCTGCTATGTGGCGGGTTGCATGGCGGCAAGCTGTACGTTATGGCGGCTCCCCCTGGCGGCGGGAAAACCACACTGGCGACCCAGATAGCCGACTATGCGGCGGCGACGGGTATCCCGACCTGCTACGTGGCGTTGGAAATGGGACGCCCCCAACTATTCGACTATGCTTTGGCGCGGCATATTGGGATGAACAGCGCCAAGGTTGAAGCGCGAAACTATCGGCATTCCGATACCGACCGGGAACGGTTACGCGGGGCGGCAATGGGCTACCTGGAAACGATAGCTCCGTTCTTGTCCGTCATTGAAGGCGATTGGGGAACGACAACGCAGGGTTTAAACGCCTGGGTTGTCCAGGCACGGGCGCGGTATGGGATAACGGCAACCGCCCCGGTTCTGGTGTGCGTGGACTACCTGCAACTGTTGAACACCGGTAACGAGAAGCTGGATACCAGCGCGACCGATGAAACCGCCAAGGTTTCTCAACTGGCGGTTCAACTCAAGCAATTGGCGCGGAATAGCGGGGCAGCAATTCTGGCATTATCCGACATTACCAAGGAAGCGCAAAAGGACGTGCTTGCTGGAAAGGAATTTACCCTGAACATGCTGCGGGGTTCCAACCGGGTAGCCCATGCCGCTGATACCGTGCTGGCGTTGTACTCGGAAGCCGGGAAAGGCGACGGCGGGAAAGCTGATAATGACCCGTGGGAAAAGCTGGCGAAAAATTACGATGGGAGCACTACAGGGCGGGACTTTGCGCGGGCGCTTGCCGACTTGCGCCATGCCCACCCGACCGGCGGCCCCGGCGCTTGTGTTCGGGCAAGGTTGGAACTGCTGAAAAACCGAGGCGGGCGCGGGCGTGGTTCGCAAGTATTGCTGTACGAACGCGCTTATCACCGGTTCAAGGGGCTGTCCGTTCCAGGCCAGGACAACGCAGAGGGGCGCGGCTGATATGGATGCGCTCGAAGACCTGTTAGCCTTGGCGAAAACCGGCTATTTCCGCAAACTGGGCGCAACGCCCCGGCCCCCCGTTAAACCGTCTACAACGCTCCAAAACGCGGCAAACGACGCCAACCCTACCCCAAGCCTGCCCGCTGGCCTGTCGGGCGCTATTGCGGCCCTGACGGCGGCGGAACGGGCGTTGCTCGATACCCCGGCGATTCTGGCGGAACTGGTGGCAGAGATTCCGACCGGTTGCGGTTGGGAAATCTGGCCTGTAGCGCACCGGCGCGACTGGGTATCCGCACGGCTAGGGCTGTCCGCTACCCGGTTCTGGGTGGTCGCCATGAACGGGCGGCGCGACTTTGTAGCGTTCCACGAACCGCAGACGCGGGACGGGTTGCTTGAACAGGCGGCCCGCAACCGCCCCGGTATCCGGATCGAAGTCACCCCGGCATTGCAGCTTAAAGCGTTATGCGATAACGCTAACCAGCCTGTGGATAACCCTGAAAACCCGCCAATGGAACCGGATATGCAGCAAGCCAGTTTGTTACCCGATACCGCTATCTTGTCGGATAATTTGACAATATCCGGCCTGGCTGTCGCTACGGTATCGGCGGCGGAACTGCTGACCGGGGCGGGCGTTGCCGTGCGCTATGTGGCGGAACCGGCGCAAGCAGAACAGGCGTTATTGGAACTGGCGGCATTACCGGATAACGGCCCTTGGGGACTGGATATTGAAACCGCCCCGCTTCCCGCATTCCGCCAGGACAGCAAGGCGGGTCTTGACCCGTGGCGATCTTCGATCCGGCTGGTGCAAGTCTATCCGGGCGGCCCGACCTGCTATGTATTCGACATAGCGGCTTTAGGGCTGTCCCCCTTGCGGGAACTGCTACAGGCGGGGGTGTTCGTTGCCCATAACGCGGTTTTCGAGTTAAAGCACCTACTTCACGCGGGCGCGGCCCCGGCCCGGTTGGGTTGTACGCTGTTGCAAGACAACGCCCTGGGCAACGGGCGGCGGGCGCTAGCGACCTTGGCGCGAGAACGGCTGAACTGGGCAATGGACAAGGCGCTACAGGTATCCGACTGGACAGCGGCGAACCTGACCGGGGCGCAACTGGACTACGCGGCGCTTGACGCGGTTGCCGCCTACCAACTGGCGCGGGTTCAAACCCCCCAGTTGCAGCAACGCGACCTGATCCGCTGTTACCAACTTATGCGCGACGCCCAACTGGCGATAGCTCGGCTCGAATTGAACGGCTGCCCATTCGATACGGCGGCGCATACCGCCTTAATCGCACAATGGCAACGCACGGCGGAACAGGCGCGGGGGGAACTGGACAGCCTGTTGAACGGCGTAAACCCGGACAGCCCATTGCAGTTATCCCAGTGGCTATCGGCAAACCTACCGGCGGAAACCTTGGCGGCATGGCCGAAAACCGCAACCGGGCAACTGGCGACCGACGCGGACGCCCTGGCGGGTTTAACGCTTCCCGCCCTGGAACCCTTGGCGCGGTATAAAGCGGCGGTTAAAGGGCTGTCCACCTACGGCAAAGGCTACGCGGCGCATATCAGCCCCGTGACCGGGCGCATTCACGCTAGTTTCACCATCGGCGGAACCGCAACCGGGCGGCTGTCCTGTTCCAGCCCCAACATTCAAAACCCGCCCCGCGATCCAGCATTCCGGGCGCTGTTCGCACCGACGCCGGGGCGTTGCCTGGTGGTTGCCGACTACGGGCAAATTGAATTGCGCGTTGCAGCATTGGTATCGGGCGACCCGGCCATGCTGGCGGTTTATGAAGCCGGGGAAGACTTGCACCGGAAAACGGCGGCGGCGTTCCTGGGCAAGGAACCGGGCGCGGTTTCCAAGGCGGAACGCCAGATCGCCAAGGGAATTAACTTCGGAATGCTGTTCGGTTCGGGCGCGAAAGGGCTTCAAGCCTTTTGCAAAAGCAGCTACGGGGTTGACCTGTCCTTGGCGCAAGCCGACAAGGCGCGGGCAGCGTTCTTTGCTAGCTATCCGGGGCTGTCCGCATGGCAAAAGCAGACCCGGCAAGCGGCGGAACGGGCAAAGCAGGTTCGCACACCGGGCGGGCGGGTTCGGGCGCTGGACAAGAATATCGGAACGGAATGCTTGAATACGCCTGTGCAAGGCGGCGCGGCGGAATGCCTGTTAGCGGCGCTGGCAACCCTTAACGTGGACAGCCTTAGCGGTCGGCTGGTGAATATCGTTCACGACGAACTGGTGGTTGAATGCGAACCAGAACAGGCGGGCGCGGTAGCGGCGGCGGTGGAAAGCGCAATGGTTGCCGGGTTCCTGGCGATATTCCCCAGTGGTTCAACCCGCGATTTGGTTGAAGCGCATTCCGGCCCTAACTGGGCAAGCGCCAAGGGGTAGGTGTATAGGACTGAAATCATTGCAATTTTAGGACCGAATTAAATGCAACTATCGGTATCGTCAGGACCACATTATGTGCAACTGAACGAGTGGTCGATATTGGTTGCATCCGTCGCTGTTCCTGATGGGTGTACCCTAGATACTGTAGTCACGAGATTGGAAACATGAGAGGATCATGCTGACCTGAAAGGGGGTTAGCATGAGACTCGCACACAGAAGGCATGATATTTCGGACAAGGTATGGGCGTTGCTGGAGCCGCATTTGCCGGGGCGCGAAGGCGCATGGGGCGGGGTGGCAAAGGACAACCGATTGTTTATCAATGCGGTTTTCTGGATCATCCGGACGGGGGCTCCGTGGCGAGACCTGCCGCCCGACCTGGGCCACTGGAGCCGCGTGCATCGCCGTTTCATCCGCTGGCGCGACAAGGGCATATGGGAGAAATTGCTGGAAATTCTGATCCAAGACCCCGATTACGAATGGCTGATGATCGACGCCTCTCACTGCAAAGTCCACCCCCATGCGGCGGGCGCGTGCGGAGGAAACCAGGATATGAGCCGCACAAAAGGGGGCTCAACACCAAGATACATCTGGCCGTGGATGCGCATGGTATGCCGGTCCGAATGCTTGTTACGCAAGGTACCACGGCTGATTGCACGCAGGCTTCGAGACTGATCGAGGGGCTTACTGCGGAACATCTTCTGGCTGACAAGGGTTACGACACCGACGCGATCCTTGAACAGGCGAAGGGTCAGGGCATGAACGCGGTCATCCCGCCGAAGAAAAACCGCACGATACAAAGGCCATATGACGAGGATATGTACAAGCTGCGACACCTCGTCGAGAACGCTTTCCTCCACTTGAAACGCTGGCGCGGCATCGCGACCCGCTACGCCAAAAACACCGCATCATTCCTCGCCGCCGTCCATATCCGATGCATCGCTCTCTGGGCCAATATCTCGTGACTACAGTATCTAACCGGCCTGCAAATCACGGCGGCGCGGATGGAAGATTCGGATCACGCCAGCATCGCGGGCTTGGGTCGAATGTTTGCGCGAGACAGCAAGGAAATCGCCAGCGTCGTCTCGACCGCCATCGCGCAAACGCATTGGCTGGAAAGCGTGCCCATGCGCCGCGACCTCGAAAAAAACGGCATCCGCTTCGGCCAGCTCAAAGAAAAACCCACCACGGTTTATGTCATCCTGCCCGCCAGCGACCTGGATGATTTCAGCGTCTGGCTGCGTCTGGTCATCACCACCGCCCTGGGCGAACTCTACGGCCAAAGCGGCCAGGGCCTGCGCACCCTGTTCATGCTCTCGGAATTTGCCGCCCTCGGCAAACTCAAACCGATTACCACGGCGCTCGGCCAAGCGCGAGGCTATGGCATTCAGTTGTTCCCGGTACTACAAGACATCAACCAGTTGCGCGGGATTTA
>Ga0268298_10004880_pt1 | contig 12823 bp, 3 predicted proteins | sample WWTPWeurt_MetaG_FD_194462 | JGI IMG/M metagenome (GOLD analysis project Ga0268298, IMG submission 194462) | Activated sludge microbial communities from WWTP in Nijmegen, Gelderland, Netherland - WWTP Weurt | ecosystem: Engineered > WWTP > Aerobic digester > Activated sludge | place: Netherlands...
TGTGGTTTTAAGTTGATCGCCTGTCGCTGCTGGGTTACGAGCAGCTTCAGCTCTTAATACGTCACCAAATTTGCGGGTGATATCGAGCGGTGTAACGCCTTCCATCTTGAGTGTGCGTGCTAGATCCGCCGGTGTAGCTTGAGTTGCGCGCACATATCTCGTTAGTGCAGCTGTATCTGATGGAGTGCTGAACGAGACTTCAACCGGAGTTTTACCGTCGGGTCTTTTAAGAACTAAGCCAGTGCCATCTGGTTTTCTAGCCAGCTCAAGTCCGTTGCTTGGACCGTCACCTTCTTTCAGTCTGTCATTGAAAGCTTTAATGAACTTATCCAGAGGACCATCGGGTCCACGCTGGTTAACTCCAAAAGTGTCGTTAGCAAGTTTTGTAACTCCCTGCATCCAGGCTTCTACAAATCTGTCGTTTCCTACGAAGCCTTTCATTCTCTCAGCTAAACGAGCTGCCATTTGCTGAGGCGTTTCAGGCACGCCAGGATCTGGAACGTCTTTGCCCTGAACCCTTCCGATTTCTCTGAATGCGCCACTTGGGCTTGCATCTTTGCCAACCAATATGGCGGGTTGTCCAGTCGAATCCTGACCTATTCTGACTTTCCAGCCATTGGGCAGACCTTTAGCATTTAACTGTTGTTGTAACTGTTGAGCTAATGCGGCTCTTTCAGCTGCTGGCTTTTTACTTAACTCTTCTCTTAAAACACGTTGAATTTCTAGAGCGGTGCGTTGCTCTTTAGTAAGACCAGATTGAACATTCGGGTCTTTTTCGACATTATTTATTGTCTCGGCAATTTTATCGGCAAGCGGCTTATCTGTCGGAGTTGCCGTGCTCTGTGGACGGGTTGCATCTAAAAGGCGCTCTGAGGCCTGCGTTTGAGTAGCTGCTGCTGTGTCTGGCGACTCAAGCGGATTCTCTAGTGCCTTAGGCACGTTTTCTTCAGAAGCCTGATTTGTGGTAGATGCTGTCACTTATTCGACCATGAGAGACTAAAATATTATTCCCGTTTAATCTGTATATATCTACTTTAATTAACGGGACTGGAGCGCTGAGAAGGTCACGAAGACCAGAGATGCCGGGGTGGATATGGTACGCAAATCGGGACTGGGTGCCCGTTTCGGGTTAGAAATGCCAGCTCTTGACAAGCTAGATCTACTATGGTAGGGTGAGCGATTTTTAATGTCAAACTGGATGGGGGAAAATTACGTGTTGTCTAGACAACATTTTTTTTGGACGCTTGTACGTAAGCGTCTTTCCCGATGGGCTTCAGCGGTATCAAATACAGTGTGATATTTAGAGATGTTGTCACCATCTATGGTATCATAAGCGGTGATAAAAATAACATAATAGCAACCGAATATGGTATCAATAGTTCAGTTCAAAATTTTGTGAACTGATTTTTGAATCATCCTAAAACTTTCCGGTTGTGAGAAAAAATAGTGGGTAAAATGTAGAAAGTGAACAATGGAGCATGACATGGTTAATCCTGATGATTTTGAAGACGACGAGGAATTCATCAATTCTTGGTTTAAACCAACTGACAATTCGGTTAATTCGAACGTTCCACTGCATACACACAACATCGAACAGATAAGAGAGTATGCCTATGAGGCTTTCGACAAGCTCGATATTAATGGAAATGGATTTATAGAGACCTCGGAGCTTTATGAAGCCTTAGATGATCCAAATACTTCTATGAAAGAAAAGTCTTACATCATGTTCCTTTTGACTCACCAGGATGAAATCTCAGATTGCGAAGACGAGGGTGTGGAAGAAATGGTCAGTGGAATTTCTCGCCTGGACATCGATATGTATTTCAGACTGATTTTGAGCAAAATTCAAATGGCATGATTAAGAATTGAACGATTCTTCTTTGTGAGCGTACAAATCTTTGGCAATCTCGATTATTCCTTTGACTGCAGTAAAAACGATTCCTTCGGCGTTGTATCTGTAAGACCTGCCGGAAAAATGGAAAGTGGCCAGTTCGCTGTATTGTTTCCAGCTTGGAATTTGAGTTTCTATCTGCTTGTGGTCGATAGGCTGATCTAACTTCACGATAATAACATTGAGATTGGTTTGACGTAAAAGCACTACACCTTGTACGGGTCCCATTTTTGTTTCTAAGCTGATTCTTTCTTCAACTCGCTTGGCCGATTCGGCAGATAGAAAGTCTTTCATGCGATTTACGGCGCTCAAACCTTCTCCTGCTGAATTTTCAGATTTTTTCTCGTAGGTATTAGATTTTTTGATCTCTAATATGGCTGTTTCGGTTTTTACTCCAGTGTCTATGGAGAAGACCGTCATTGCTTGCCTGTTTGTAGCAAATCTATTTCGAATGGTGAGAGTATCATTTTTCAGCTGCGCATTTAACTGATGACGTATGTTTTCTCTTTCAAATGACCTGTTGAGAAGCTCTTCTATTACAGTTCCTGACATACCTGTATTTTCTAAATTTTTAATGGTGGTTTTGATTGAAAGTAAATATGCGTCAGGAACATGAATATTTTTCAAACCCAGATCTTCAGAAAACCTTTTAAGTGCGTATTTTTTTTCTTCTTCCATAATAAAAGAATTTGCATTTGCTGAAATTCTGATCTTTGCTAAGTCTTTCCACTGCGATTCAGGCATTTTGTCTTTCATCAAAAATTGTATTCGACCATTTAGTTCTTTAAGTTTGAAAACAAAACGACCACTAAGAGCGAGAATATCTGAAATTTCGTTTAAATCTTTTGCCAAAATCGAAGGATCGATCATGGAAAAATCTACGTTTGCAAAAGCATTTTTCAGTTTTTTGATTGAATTAGCAACAGAGTTAGAGGTGTCTAGGGGGATGTATAAATCGCTTGAAGCGTTAGAAATTTCAATATTCAATTGATTTAGAAGCATAATCAAGTCTGATCGCACTATAGAATAGGTTGGATCTATCTTTTGCACCACCAGTTCATCTGTGATTAGTTCAGATATCCTATTATTTATGCCGTTGGTAGAAAAAATTACATTTATATCGTTATCAGCCAATTTGACACCCTCAATGTGACTGATTATGGTTTCATACACAAAATTTGGTGAATGCTCAGAGGATAAAATTGGAATCGCTAGACTGCTGAAATTTCTTTCTCGCGCTTGTTTCAAAGCATTCATTACAAGAACATCTATAGGAAAATCAGTCGTATCACCCATAAAGAAAACAGGCTTTTCTTCGTCGTTAACGAAGGGTATTTTGCAAAAAACTATCATTTCACCTGCAAACAAACGCAATTCGACTTTGGCGAGAATTTCGTCGGGTAACTCATCTAAAAAAATATCCTTTCTATCGAAAGGAACCAGATATGTTTCGGCTTCGATAGAGGTCAGTGGTAAATCTAAGAGTGTGATGAAGTCTGATTTTTCAGTCAGGCGATTATTTGATTCGTCTTTTGACTCCAACCGAGCATTGAAAAATTCGAAGTTTTCAAACTCGTCCACACTAGCAAGCGTAAAAGCATGATTATTGATGAAGAAAGTATCTCCCTTGCAAAGCTTGACACCTGGTCCGCCTTCTACAGGCAACGCCCGGGTTTGGTCTTTTGCAAGCAGGAATAACTGCTCGCTTCCGTATGGATTAACTAGCCAATACTCTAAGTCTTCTTCCTCTGATGAAGTCGATCTGAGAAATGCAACTTTTTCGGCACCGGCAATAATACCAATATCTGTCATACCTTCTTGATATGGAATGACCTGAGCTTGTCGCTCGAAATCTACGACTGTATGATGAATAATACAGTTGTAGACGCCTTGGTATGGTAAGGGATCCGAAACCCAGACGAAGTCCTCTTCTACATACGGATTATTTACAGAGAGTGGCTTGAAATCTAAGACGTTAATGGAATCTTTTTGATATTCTATATTTTTCAGATTGCGATTTAACAAAGTTTCGATGTTCAGCTGGCTTACGATATCTTCTTTCGGAATAACTGCTGTTCTGAAATTTGTAAATTGAGAATCAAGTGAATTTGTGTACTGCGTAATCGAACGCAAATTCATCGCGCTCGATAAGTGAATTAAATACACTGAATTTGAATTTATTTCTGTTTTGAATATGTCTTTGCTAAAACATTTTCCAGAATCTGATGTACTGACAATTTCTATTTCGTCATTGCTTTCAAAGGTTACTTCGCTTTGGTATTCGAGTTTTTTGCCTGACCTGACTACAGTAACTGAGCTTCTCAGATTTGGAAAAATCTCAATATATTGACGATTCTTTTCGCAAACAATATGAAAGAGTGTCGAGTTTGCATTACTTACGAGAATCTCTGAATTCAGGTCAGAGCCAGCGCTGATAAGCTGACCACTTAAAACTCGATGCTTCGCTTTTGGACGGCTCAAACAAAATGGAGGATGGAAGTTTGGGCTGCGATTAGGATTCACCTCGTCTGGTTTTCTTAGAATCAATCCGAATCTGGAAATATCTATATTTATGCTTCTGAGCAGCTGGGGCGCTGAAGAAATAATACTGGACTTGTTTTCGTCGAATAGTGTTTTCTGTTTTTTATAAAACCATAAATCACCAGTATTGTTTGGGTTGTCGGGTGAAAATATGTGTTCGCGAACCTGACTCAATTTCATTACTGAAAGAACATATTTTTCTCTTTCATTGACCAAGCACTTGAAATTTTCCGCTTCGGTCATTGGTATCAATACGTAAACTACTTTTCCGTCAGGTAAGGCTTCAAAGGCTTCTTGAGCAGGATCGTCAGACCAGACTGAAGGAATGTCCAGATTGTCGAATTGAATGGGATGTTTTATGCATTTTGCAAGCAAGATATGATCGTCAGGCACATATGGCATGGCTTCATCTGCTTTTATTTCGAATTCTTTCCAGGCTTTAAGAGTATTCTTGCGCTGACCAGGTATCAAGCTTGTTAAAACATCGATTTGATTCTTCTTTCCAGAAATTGAAATTTTGTACACATGATTTTCAAACCAGTCTATAGTGATCACTAATTCTGAGAAGTTCGGTCCGCTTGTTCGTTCTCGAGGTGGCATTCGGATTTCAACTATTCTGTCTTGAAACTTTTGTAATTGAATATTCGTAGTTTCATGAACAAAATAGGCATCTGTATCGTTCTCTTCGACTCCTATTTCGTATAACCTCAGAAAACCAAGTGCTTCCAGAGTATTGTTGCTTAAGTGTTTGTTGACTAAATTTGAATCGGCAAACCCATCGCCAATCAGCTTTTGAAGTAAATACGCTTCCATCTCTTCGATTTCGACTTTCACACCAGCCGTTTTATCTCTGAATGGGACCATTTCCAGAACGACGCCTTCGAAAGTATGATTGAATCTCAATTTGCTCTCAATGTCGTATGAGAGCAAATCATCGTTTTCAATTCCTGTTCGCTCGCCTGGTAAGAGTTGAATTGTTTCGCTGCCTCTTACTATTCGAATCGGTTTGCTTCCTGAATTGTGAATCTCACCAGTCGCAGCGGAAATATTATTTACTACAGGTGAAATGTCTACTTTGGCGCCAGCAAGATTGGTCACTTCATAATCGGTGCCATTATTGCCCAATGAAAAGTGAATATTTGTCACCACATATGGTGTTTCGTTTTGCAATACTGTTGGCTTTTTCCCACTGGTCAATAAATAGGACTCACCAACTTTTTTTACATCTACAATGGTATCGCTATCTTCGAATGAGAGCCTATCTCCAGTTCCCAGAGGCACGCTGGCTCCTTGAAGTAATGGAATTTTTTTTCCACCTTTTTTGAAAATGAATATTGGCGAACTGCCATTGTTTGACAAAATAAAATGTAGACCAGCTAAAACGAGATTGGCGTGCAGACCCAGTATGGGCGCGGATAAATGATTGTTTTCGATCCCGTGAGTACCTAATTGAATTTTTCCCGAGTCTGGAGAAATTTCGTATCTTCTATTTGGATTATTTAATTTTCCAAAGTAAGAAAGATATTCATCAGGAATTACTTTGATCAATTCTCGCTGTTTTACAGGTTCTCTAGTGACAACATGTCCAAACTGAAATTCAGCACCATTTGAATGGATTACACCCAAAGGATGTCCATCAGATCTGAACACTTCAAGATTTGCTGTTACCAGACCTTTTATCGCTTTTTGATAAAAAATATTGGCTTCATACATGCTTCCTACAAAACTGTAATTGAATTCAGTATCTTTTAAAGTATAGGCTGTATGTTCGATTTCTTCCGATGCAGTTGAATACTTCAAAATTATTTTGTTTGGATTCTTCGCTATTCCTTCAAATAAATAGTCGACGGTGCTGCCGTCCAGCAAAACTCGCTTAATTAGCCGACCGTCTAAATCTTTATAAACGGTTGTATTGTCTGGTAAGCGAACAGGTTTATGAATGATATCGGTCATTGCAGGCAAGTCTAAAGAGACTTCTGCTCCTGCGTCGTTTTTTGCGTGGAGAGTCAGTTCGGTATTTTTCCAATCGATTTTATTAAGGAATTGCGACCAGTTCTCTTCAGGAGGTTCTTGCCGATTCAATGACTCTGACATTCTTTCCCTTAAATGATATTAGGCCTTTGGCTAGAATTAGTGACTTTAGGCTTTCATCTTCCCTTATGCTTATTTCCACATTTTTCAGTTCTTCATCTACTTTAGTGCTTAGGAAATTGAAAGTATAGCTTTTGCCGTCTTGATAAAATGAAGCTTTTTCGAGTCCTTCCTGGAGATAAACAGCTGCGGCCTGTAATCTTTCAAGCGGCGTTTGAGCTGTAGCGAGCGATTCTATTGCTTTTCGAAGGATTCTTACCGAATCAACGTTTTCAACCAGATTTTGTAGTCTGTTTTTTTCAACACCAGTATTTTGAAGGGATGTTTGCAATTGAACTGACATGTTCGGGATGTCTATTCCACCGCGCAAAAGTCTTAACTGTCCCTGGTTGACAGTAACACTCAATGGTGTGCTTAATTGCATCAAGCTTTGATTGATTCCATCTAGAATCTCATCGTATATCTCAGGGCTTGCTGCTGTTTTAAGGAAAGTGGCAATGTGTTTTAGGTGAATCAAAGTAGTCTGGGGAGTTTTTGTGTCTAGCAATGCGATTCTAAGACCTTCGGCAAGATGGGCCCCTCTAAATTTATTCTGATTCAAGACCTGACCAATTCCTACTTCTTTTGCATACATCGCAAAAAGTGACTGCAATGGATTTCCTGTCATAAGAATAATCTTTTCATTTCCCTGAGGACCTTCAATTACCACGTCCATTCCTCTTTTCTGGAATATTCTGGCAACAGGCTCACCTTCAACTTCGATTGCTCTCCAATCTATACTGTCTCCACTTTGAGCTAAAGCAATTGCACGAATTAGGTTTCTAAATAAGCTGGCTCTTGTAAAATCGTTTGCAGTAAGAGGCATGTCTTGAATGTCTTTTCGTGCTTTTTCAAGATTTTCTTTTGGTGTTCTTGATGCTGATGTAACCACAGCAGTATCGCTGTACAGTTGTCTTCTGTTGCCAATGAATACTTGCTGTCCAGACTCGTTGTAATAACTCAAGGAATAATGCTGGTCACTGACTTCTATTCGAAGCTTTGATTGCCCCCCTGATACTGAGCTGTTTCTAAGCGATTCAAGTACCTTTTTTCTTTCTGGCGAAGACAACCGTTGTAGCTTGATATTCAAGTCGGCGATAAAATCGGGTTGGTCTTGAAGTAATGCCGGATTTGCAAGAGCTCCATCGGGAAACATGTTTTTAATCTGGTTAAACAAGTCTGCTTTGGGCCCAATCCAAGTGTCGGGATCATCACCATCACCTTTTTGATTTGTTTTTTTTCCTTTAGCCAGTGCTGGATTTCTATTTAATAACAATGCAAGTGAGTAAATTTCTTCATGCGAAAGTTTCAAGCCTAAAATTGCGATTCTTTCTTCTATCGCCTGATAGAAGTTGGATCTTCTTTGCACTTTTAGAGGTCCAATCGCGGTGAGCTGTTTGAGAAGTTCAGATTGAGCTTCGTCGGGTTTCGCTTCGTCAAGCAAAGTTATGGGACATTCAGAGAAAGGAATAAAATTTTCTCTGCTTTCGCTCATGCAGCCCTGCCAAGGTTGAAACGAGTTCCATCACGCGAAAGCAAGAAAGTAACCTTATCGAGAGCTCTATTTGTAGTCTGTCTTCTGATTTCAGCCAGTACATCTTTTCTGCGATTAGCTGGGACCGAATCAAGAAGTGTTTTCAATTCATTCATAACGTTTCCAGGATTTTCAGGTTTGAACGAATTAAATAGAGCTACTCCGCTATCGATCGCTTTTTTCAGTGCGGGTGTAATATCTGTCGCAGCAGTAGCGCCTTTCTCGACTGTAACGAGTGTCTTGTCTGGAGCGACAATGTCGACCTGACCGCCTGTGAGCAATTCGAATTTTCCCGCTTTTTTACTGCCCAACTCTATTTGGTTTGGATTTGAAGGATTGATTCGAAGTTCGATTGGCTCCGTTGTTCTAGTTTGTTTTGCTGCAAGGAAATCTTGCATCGCTTTGACTGCATTGGTTCGAGCGTCTCCGGCGGGTAGTTTGCCTATTTCTCTAGCAATCAGCTGGAGATGAGCCCGTCTTCCATCATCACCCATGGCAAGTAATGGTTCCATCATTCTTGCGGCCATTTGTTCGGGTTTTTCTACTGCACCCTTTTCGACTAAATTGTTTGTGTCGATTGAAGCTATTTCTGCCATTGAAACTTGGCGTCTGAGCGAAATAATATTCCTTGTAAAATCAAGGAAGAGACCACTATCTTTAGGGAGCAAGTTTCTAGCGTCTCGGCTAATTTCATTAAGATTCTCTTTGCCACGTTCGGCAACCTGGGCACGAATGTATTCACCAAATGCTTTGGCGAGTTCGCCGTTGTGCTCAGGACCCTGATTTGCTTTTGGTTTATTGAGTAGTTCTGTAAGTCTTGCTGTAGCTTCCGCTGCGCTACGCACCGTATCTAGTGGCACTGCCGAACTATCTGCAGTTACAGCTGGGGCGTCGGCGGTAGTTGTACCTGCTTTAAGAGCAACACCATCGATTGTGATTGAAGTCTTTTTCCAGTCGTAAGCTTTCCATACATCAAAGGTTTGAGCGGCGAGAGTATCATTTGCTTTGAAAGCGCCTCTTACTCCAAAATCACCCTGCATTAGTGGAGTCTCGGTAGTGCCGTCCAATCTTCCCAGAGTAACTCTTGTGGTATTTCTAGACTTTTGCTGCTTGATCGTAAATGTATATTTCTTATTGTCAGGACCAGTGGCTTCAAATTTATCGATACCAGCCTGCACTAATATTCTTGCCATTTTGAGGGTTTCCTGAGGATTGCCCGAAGAAAATGCATTTCGCAGCGCCGTAGCTCCAGCATCGCTCTTAAGCCATGTCTGAATCTGCTCACGAGTGGCGTTGGCTGGAAGCTCGGTTCTGGTTCCTGGAGCATCAGGAGCGGCTCCAATAAGTGGAACTTTTTCTCCAAGGAGTACTCTTGCTAATCTAGCATCGCCACTTGCATCACCAGTCAATTTGGCGGTACTATCTTTTTGCGTTACAGATCCTTTGACCATGAATTGTTTGTTCAGTGCCTGGGCCAGCGGAAGAATTTGTTCGTGAGTGAGTTTCAAGCCCAGCGCCTTCGCCCTTTGTTCGATAGCTTGATAGAAGCTTCCTCCACGCGGCGGCTTTAAGGGTCCACCTGCAGTAAGTTGTTTCAGTAACTCAAACTGAGCTTTTTGAGCTGGAGTCATTTCTGGCATAGTCAGAGCTGCTGCTACTGCTGGCTGCTCTACAGGTGGTGCCGCTAAAGTAACTTTATCGCCAACTGCTAACTTGTTGAACTCGGTTGTTAGCGATGTTCCTTCTGGGTTCACCTTGAATTTGATACCAGCATCTGGAGTCAATGAATTCAACTGATCTGCCAGAGCTTTGCGGGTTTCTAATGGCATCTGTTCGAAAACTGCCTTCATACGATCTCTGAGCCCAGAAACCTTGTCGGCTGTAGCGGTTGGCATCTCTTGGGCGATCACTTTTAATACGCCCAATTGAGCGTCACTTAGATTTGGCGGAACTGTCAAATCTTTTCCAGGTGCAACTCTAATAACTAAATTGGCACCATCTGCAGAAAGTCTTAAATCCTTTCCTTCTCTTCCGGTATTTAAATCGGCAGCAATTTTTGTCATTTGCTCTGGTTTCAAGTTGAGCGCTTTGAGTGCTCTAAGAGCGCTGGCAACATCAGTTCCACTTGGCTGAAGTGAAGCCTTGAGTGCTAGAATCGCGCGATATGTTTGCTCTGCTTTAGCATCAATGGGGATGCCAAATTTCTCTAAATCTCGCTTCATCGCTGTTTGGTCGATTGTTGCACCGACTGTAGTATCTGCTGGCAAAGTGGTGGCATCCAGTCTGGTTGAGGCTGCTGGAGGTGCGTCTGGAAGATCAAATGCTGTTGGAGTGGAGCCCCAAAAAGTTCCTGGGTTTGTAACTTTTAGTTTGTTGGGTTCCAGTGCCAGATTGTATGAACCGCTTTGTTTTAAAGCTCTTTGGGCTTCGGCAAGGTAAATTGCTCTGTCTGGACCTGATAGACCTTTGAGTTGCTCTGCCATCAGTGGAAGGTTTTCTGTGATTTTTCCATTGCGGAAACCTCTAATGATTTCTGCGAATTTCGCAGTTTGAGCATCGTCCAACTTCGCTGGAGCGAAGAAATCTACCTCATAGCCTTTACCTGCAACGACATGTCTCAAGTTAATATCTGGATTTCCAGGAATCATCAAAGACTTGGTGCCCTCGTTGAATCTGAGGACATTTTGATTGTTGAATGCGCTTGCTATCTGGGCGAATTTATCGGGACTGATTTTGATACCATCTGAATCGAGAGTATTTAGAAGTGCTTTATATGCTGCTGTTCGAGAAGCTTCGTCGGTTGCGTTTCTAAGTGCATCCATCCGGTTGTAAATGTCTGCTTGAGCAGCTTTGGGAATCCCGAGAGCATCCAGACTGCGAGTGAGAGCATCGCGATTTATGACCGGGGCATTACTATCAGCTGGTTTGAGATTGCCTTCACCAATTCTAAACTCGCCAATTTTGACTTTGCCTGTGTCATCGAACATTGTTACTTTTAAGTCTTTATATAGTTGTCTGGTATCAAAATGGATTTTGCCGTTGTTTGGAAGCAGCTTGTCGCCATATTTTGTTGCAAAATCAGACAAGCTCATATTGGCGGGTTTTAGTACTTTAATTGTTTCCAGCAAAGCGAGATTCATCTTAAACGGATCATTTTTGAATTGACCCAAAAGCGCTTTTATCGCATCGTTTCGGCTTGGATCATCAGGCATATTGAGTATGTCAGATTTGAATTTTGCAAGCTCAGGATTGGTTTTAGCGAGTCGCACAAGATCTTGAACGACACCGTCAGGATGACCTTTCAAATTAACGAAATCAGCTGGGGTATTTCCTGCTCCAATTCGCATTTCAAGATTTCGAGTTTCTGGATTGATTCTAAGCGCACCAGGAGTAGTACCAGCTGTTGAGTTTAAGTCGGTTATAACTCTAGCTGCTCCATCTCCCGATGTGGGAAGAGCTGCCAAAAGCGCACGTACAGAATCTACTTTGCCTACAGCAAGATCGCGTCTTGCAGTTTCTATCTTGGTATAAAGTTCTTTGGCTTTGAGAGGGTCTGCTTCAGAGATTCCGTATTTTTCTTGCAAGTGTGCTTTTGCTTGCTCCGGATTCAAGTCACGAATGGTTGTGGCTGCAAGAGGATTATCACTTCTCTTAGGTACATCCACTCCATTGATCTTGATTGGCACATCTTTGAAATTGATACCGTTCAACCTGTCACCAGGAGATACCGAAGTGTCATTTCTAAAGCCATTGCGAGTAAATGTTCCGCGTGCTATTGGATCTGGCGAGCCTTCAAGGCTTAAGGTGACCTTACCATTGCGTGTAACTTCAGTTTTGAACGTCTTGTCGCCCACTGTGAAAGTCTTGACACCCAAATTGGCTAGATTGCGAGCCAAGGTCAGTCTGTCCTGAGGATTGCTCGATGCAAGGGCATCACGCACGGTGGCAGCACCGGCTTCTGTGGCGAGCCATCTTTTTAGTGAAGCTTCATCTTTGATATCTGGTGGAAGTTGACCAAGTTGGACATCGCCGGCGCGAACATCTGCAGAAGGCACATTCGCTCTCAAGAGCTCTGTCAGCTTACCATTGCTGATTGTTGCTGCGTCTGCGGTAGTAAGATGTTTTCGCCCTGCTGCTGCAAATGCGTTATCTCTCAATGTCGTTGATAATGCGTTTAGCATTGCTGGAGGGATAGTCATACCCATCTCTTTTGCTCGAGCGACTAGGGCATGATGAAAACTGCCGCCGCTTGGTGGTTTGAGAGGAGGTGGACCATCGATAAGTTTGCGATATTGCTCAAGAAGTTGTGATTCTTGCGCCGTAAGATTTAGCTCTCCAGGCAGTGCTGGCTGATCTTTTGGTGGTTGGGCTAAGTCAGTTGGTTTGCCTAATACGGCATTGTTGAATCTTACTTCTAACTTGCCTTCGTTGATATTGAATCTTACGCCCTTATTTTCTGCTGCAGCACCTGGTGCAAGATTATTCAACTGAGTAAGAAGTTGTGTGCGAGTTTCCGCTGGCAGAGTGTCTAGAATTGGCTTTATTCTCTGGCCCATTTTATCTGCTTGAGCTTTTGTCGCGGTTGGAAGTTCACTTGCCAATGTTTGTAGTTGTCTCATCAAGGCTGGTGAAAGCGTGTCTGGCAAGGTGATAGACTTATCGCCTACTTTGAAAGTTAAACTACCATCTGCTGCAAGCTTAATTGGTTTATCTCCAAGACCGGCATT
>Ga0268298_10004881_pt1 | contig 12822 bp, 7 predicted proteins | sample WWTPWeurt_MetaG_FD_194462 | JGI IMG/M metagenome (GOLD analysis project Ga0268298, IMG submission 194462) | Activated sludge microbial communities from WWTP in Nijmegen, Gelderland, Netherland - WWTP Weurt | ecosystem: Engineered > WWTP > Aerobic digester > Activated sludge | place: Netherlands...
CCCGCCCCGGTGCTGTCGTCCCTGCGCTGGCCCGGCCGCCCCGACCTGCCGGACGGCAACGCCGCCTGGACATACATGCTCAACACGCCGCAGGGCAACTTCGCCCTCTTCGTGGGCCACATGGACCCGGTCGAAGACAGCCCGGCCAAGGGCGCCTTCCCCTTCGAAGTGTGGGTGAACGGCGCCGACCAACCCCGCGGCCTGGGAGCCGTGGCCAAGACCCTGTCGATGGACATGCGCGCCAACGACCGCGGCTGGCTCAAGCTCAAGCTCGAAACCCTCGCCAAGACGGTCGGTGAAAAGCCCTTCGAACTGCGCTTCCCGCCCCACGGCGAGCAGAAGATGATGCCGGGCGTCGTCTCCGCCTTCGCCCAGGTCGTGCGCTACCGCTGCGAAAAGCTCGGCGCCCTCGAAGACAGCGACAAGCTGCCCAACCCGGTGCTCGACAGCCTGTTCAGCCTGGCCGAACCCAAAACCGGCACCGACGGCACCCTGTCCTGGACGGTGGATATCCAGAACCCGGCCACCGGCGAAGACTTCGTCCTCGGCCTCAAGGAAATCACCCTGCCCGACGGCGTCACCCGCCCCTACTCCATGTGGCTGTCGGGCAACTACCCGCGTGCGCTGGACGGCCTGTCGCGCATCCTGTCCCTCGACATGCGCGTGATGGACCCGGCCTGGATCGGCATGAAGCTGCGCAAGCTGATCGACTACCCGGAACCCCTGGGCGACTTCATGGCCTTCGTGCCCGGCACCCGCCGTCAGCAAAACTGGCCCTCCACCGTCGCCTACCTGGCCGCGCTGATCATCCATCGCTACGCCATGCTCGGCGTGCTCGACGAAGCCGGCTACCCGACCCGCGAAATGGGCATCCTCGAAGCCCCCCGCGACGACAACGAGCCCAAGCTGATGCAGGGCGCACTGTGCAACGAATGCGGCAACCACTCGGTAATCCGCAAAGACGGCTGCGACTTCTGCACCGCCTGCGGCGCCGTTGGAACCTGCGGCTGAGTTCCGGCGTGGTGTGCGTTGTGAGCTGCACCGTGAGGTAAAATTTTCAGCCCCATGAGCTGAACAGCGAGCAGCCGGCTTCACGTCAATCCAGAGGCCCATCTCTCCAGAGGTGGGCCTTTTTTCATCTGAAGAGCAGCAAGGGCGCCCCTACAAAGGCACAACTATGAGGCACAGCAATGCAGCTGCAAGCGAAACAAAGGTTTCACCGGTAACAGTGACCTAGCCAAAATAGAACACCATGAAAAACAATTCGGAATCTCTTCGGCGGTTTGTTGTTCGCTACGCGCTTATCTTCGTGGGGATTGCCATTCCGCTTCTGTTGATCATTGGCTATCAACTCCAGGCAGAACGCGACACCACGGTTGCCTACGCAAAAAACAATGCGCGCAACTTTACCAACACCCTTGAGGCCAAGATCAAGGCCGAATTCGAGGATGCGGTTACCGCGGTTTCGCTGATTGTTGAAAAAGCGGAGCCGGCTATGTTTGAGCCCCAGGAAGTCTCAACGCGACGCCCTGGCATTGCCCACCGACTGCAGTCCATGCTTCCCTTTGTTTCGACTTCATCGGCGCTGCGCATCTTTTCCGCTGACGGCACACTGCTGTACTCCTCCAACGACAACGAAACCCAGCTCAACATCAGCGACCGCGCATTCTTCAAAGAAGCGCGGGAAGACACCAGTGGCGATCCGCTGTTTTCCGAAGTCGTGATCGGGCGCCTGACCAAACGGGTAACCATGTATGTGGCAAAGCCGATCAGGGATAAAACCGGGACATTCCTGGGGCTCGGCATGGCGGCGATTGACCTCAATGCCTTGCACACTTACTTCAAGGATGTCGCGCCAGGCAAGGAAGGCGTTCTTGGGCTGCGCCGCCTCGATAATGGCGCGGTGATTGTTCGCTATCCGGGGCCTGTGGAAGTCGACAATCAACCCGCCCCCAATCTCCCGACCCGGCTGGCGCTACTCGGCGGAAATTTCGATGGTGCGCTTGAAGTGATTTCACCCATCGATAAGGTCAGACGAATCTATGGTTCGCGGCAGGTCGGCACATACCCCTTGTACGTTGTGGTTGGCCTCGCCGAAACAGATTATCTGAGCGACTGGCATCAGCACCGGCGGGTTTTGATAGCCGCAAGTTCATTGCTGCTCGCGATTCTTTCTTTCGCTCTTTACCGGCTCGCGCACGCCCAATGGCTGCGCTCCAAAAGCGAACAGGCTTTGGAAAGCAGCTACGCCAAGCTTGAATCTCTTGTGGATGAGCGCACCTCCGAATTAAAGACGGCCAAGGAAGCAGCCGAGGTGGCGAACACCGCCAAATCGGCTTTTCTGGCCAATATGAGCCATGAAATCCGTACGCCGATGAACGGCATTCTGGGCATGGTTCGTCTCTTGAGAAAAACGGAGCTGGCGCCGGATCAGATCAATCGACTCGATGTCATTGAATCTTCCGGAAAACACCTCGTCGCCATCATCAACGACATTCTGGATCTTTCGAAAATAGATGCGGGCAAAGCCGAAATCGAGACAAAGGATTTTGCGCTCGGTGAAATACTGGATTCAGCACTGTCGATTATCCGGGTTGGCGCAACGACCAAGAACCTGCGCCTTGATCTGATGGTTTCAAACCTCCCCGGCATGGTCCGGGGCGACCCCATCCGGCTCACCCAGGCACTGGTCAATTACCTCGGCAATGCCTTGAAATTTACCGATAGCGGGCGCATTAGCCTGAACGCTTTCATTGTTGAAGAAACGCCGAAAGACTACCTCATTCGTTTTGAGGTCAAAGACACTGGAGTTGGCATTCCGCATGACCGGCAGGCCCGCTTGTTCCAGGCCTTCGAGCAAGCGGACAGTTCCTCTACGCGTGCCTACGGTGGAACCGGACTCGGCCTCGCCATTACAAAGCGCATTGCGGAAATGATGGGCGGCACGGTCGGCTTCGAGAGCGCTAAGGGACAAGGCAGCACGTTCTGGCTGACCGCCCGGCTCGGCAAGGCGGCCATGGCTACGCCTCATCGCGTCGAGGAATTCGACGGGAATATCGAGGCGCTCATCCGTACCCAGCATGCGGGAAAGCGCATCCTGATGGCCGAGGATGAGCCTATCAACCAGGAGATCACGCGGGGATTGCTGGAAGACGTCGGCCTGCTTGTCGACGCTGCCGATGATGGTGCCCAAGCCCTGCAGATGGCCCTGAAAAACGACTACGCCCTGATTTTGATGGACATGCAGATGCCGAAAATGAGTGGCATCGATGCCAGCTTGAGCATCCGCAAACAGCCTGATCGCGCAAATGTTCCTATCGTGGCGCTGACGGCCAACGCCTTTACCGAAGACCGCGAGAAATGTCTGGCGGCCGGGATGAATGACTTCATCACAAAGCCCCTCGACCCCGATCTGATGTTCAAGGTGGTGTATCGCTGGCTCTCCAGCAACGGCGCCCCGCCGAATCCGGAATAAAGGCAGGCCCGTTCGATGCCGCCGAGGCACGGCAGTCATCGTAAACGGCAACACGCGGGTTATATTGCGACGCAGTAAAATTGCGACGCATCCCGGCACACGCACGCTGTGCGCTCCAAGTGCTGACGCCCGAGACGTAACAAGGACCCTTCCATGACCCGACCCAATCCCTCCTTTCTGCGCAGACTGTCGCTCGCCTGCGGGAGCTTTCTTTCCATTCTGTCAAAGCCGGGCTTCGCATCCCGTGTCGAGGCGCTGAACGATACCGAGCCGCCTTCACCGCCTGTAAAGCCGGCGGAAGCCCCCGCCGCGCCGATCTCCCCGGCGTCCCCGCTTCGCGAGGTGCCCCACGAGGCCGCGCTGCAGCTGCTGGGCCTGCTGCAGCGCGACGCGCGCTTCATCGACTTCATCGAGGAAGACGTGAGGGCTTATTCGGACGCCGACATCGGCGCCGCCGCCCGCGTTGTTCATGAAGGCTGCCGCAAGGTGCTGCGCGAACACTTCAGCCTCCAGCCCGTGCGCGTGGAGGCCGAAGGCAGCCGCATCACCCTCGCCGAGGGCTTCGACGCCGCCGCCGTGCGGCTCACCGGCAATGTCGTCGGCAAGGCGCCCTTCACCGGCAGCCTCAGCCACCGCGGCTGGAAGGTTGGCGAAACCCGCCTGCCCAAGCTCGCCGCCGGTCACGACGCAAGCATCCTTGCCCAGGCCGAGGTGGAACTATGAGCACCCCGATGAGCACCCAGCAGTACGCCATCGGGATCGACCTGGGCACCACCCACTGCGCCCTGTCTTACGTGGATGTCACCGCCAGCGACGGCGAGAAGGTCGTCCAGCAGGTGTTGTCCATCCCCCAGCTCACCGGCCCTGGCGCCGTTGAAGCGCGCCCGCTGCTGCCCTCCTTCCTCTACCTGCCCCACGAAAGCGAGCTCGCGCCGGGTGATCTCGGGCTGCCGTGGACCTCCGGGCAGGATTTTGCGGCCGGTGAATTTGCCCGCACCCGCGGCGCCGCAACCCCGATTCGCCTCGTAGCCAGCGCCAAGAGCTGGCTGTGCCACCCCGGCGTGGACCGCCGCGCCGCGATTCTGCCCGCCGAGGCGCCGGCCGAAGTGACGCGCATTTCGCCGCTCACCGCCTCGATCCGCTACCTGTCGCACCTGCGCGAAGCCTGGAACACCGCCCACCCCGAAGCGCCCTTCGACGCCCAGGACGTGACCGTGACCATTCCCGCCTCCTTCGACCCCGCGGCGCGCGAACTCACCGCCGAGGCCGCCCGGGCTGCCGGCTACACCGGCATCACCCTGCTCGAAGAACCCCAGGCCGCGCTTTACAGCTGGATCGAGAACAGCGCCGGCCAGTGGCGCAAGGACGTCAAAAAAGGCGACATCATCCTCGTTGTGGACGTAGGCGGCGGCACCACCGACCTGTCGCTGATCGCCGTGCTCGAACAGGAAGGCAATCTCGAACTGCACCGGGTTGCGGTTGGCGATCACATTTTGCTTGGCGGCGACAACATGGATCTGGCGCTGGCCTACGGCGTTGCACGCAAGCTCGCCGGCCAGGGCACCCAGCTCGACCCGTGGCAAACCCGCGCCCTCGCCCACGCCTGCCGCAGCGCCAAGGAAACCCTGCTGGGCGACGCCAGCGTGGAGGCGGTGCCGGTGGTGGTGCCAAGCCGCGGCTCCAAGCTGATCGGCGGCTCGATTCGCACCGAAGTCACCCGCGACGAACTCACCCGCAGCCTGCTCGACGGCTTCTTCCCCGAAGTGGCGGTGTCCGACGCCCCTGTTACCCGCGCTCGCGGCGCGCTGACCCAGCTCGGCCTGCCCTACGCCCAGGACGCCGCGATCACCCGCCACCTCGGCGCCTTCCTGAGCCGCCAGCGCGACGCCACGTCCGAGCTTGAAGGCTTTGCCACGCAAGCATCCGGCGACGCCTCCTTCTTGCATCCCACGGTGGTGCTGTTCAACGGCGGCGTGCTCAAGTCCGGGCTGATCGCCGATCGCCTGCTCGGCCTTGTGAACACCTGGCTCGCTGCCGAAAACGCAGCGCCGGCGCGCCTCCTGGGTGGCACCGATCTCGATCTTGCGGTGGCCCGCGGCGCGGCCTATTACGGCTACGTGCGTCGCGGCCGTGGCGTGCGCATCCGCGGCGGCACGGCGCAGGCCTACTACGTGGCCGTCGAATCGGCGATGCCGGCCATCCCGGGGATGGAGCCGCCAATCCAGGCTTTGTGCGTCGCTCCCTTCGGCATGGAAGAAGGCACCGAAGCCGAACTGCCCGCGCAGGAATTCGGCCTGGTGGTGGGCGAGCCGGTGCGCTTCCGCTTCTTCGGCTCGTCGGTGCGCCGCCAGGACCAGGTGGGCACGCTGCTCGACTTCTGGGCGCCGGACGAGCTGCAGGAGCTGGAAGAAATCGAAGCCAGCCTGCCGGCCGAAGGCCGCCGGGCCGGCGAAGTCGTAGCAGTGAGGCTGCACGCCCGCATCACCGAAACCGGCACCCTCGAACTCGAAGCCCTGCCGGTTGGCGGCGCCGATCGCTGGAAGGTGGAGTTCGACGTGCGCGGCCAGGCGTGAAGCCCGTGCATGAATGGGCACGTCGATGAGTCGCTACCTCGTCGGCATCGATCTGGGCACCAGCAACACCGTCGTCGCCTATGCGGCGGCGGGTGATGCCGAGATTCGCCTGCTGCCCATCGACCAGCTGGTCGGCCCCGGCGAAGTGGCCGCGCCGCCGCTGCTGCCCTCCGTGCGCTACCACCCAGCCCCGGGCGAACTCGACGCGGCATCCGTGCGCCTGCCGTGGGCGAGCAGCGCCGGTGACGATGCAGCGCCCGTCATCGGCCGCTATGCCCGTGATCTCGGCGCCCAAGTGCCGGGCCGGCTGGTGACCAGTGCCAAAAGCTGGCTGTCCCACGCCGGCGTGGATCGCAGCGCGGCCATCCTGCCCTGGGGCGCCGGCGAGGATGTGGCGAAGGTGTCGCCGCTGGCGGCCAGCGCGAGCTATCTGGCGCATGTGCACGCGGCGTGGAACGCGCGCTTTCCCGACAGCCCGCTCGCCTCTCAGGAAATCATCCTCACCATTCCGGCCTCGTTCGACGAAGGCGCCCGGGCGCTCACCCTCGAAGCGGCCCGCCTCGCCGGCCTGCCCAGGCTGCGCCTGATCGAAGAGCCGCAAGCCGCCTTTCAGGACTGGCTGTATCGCTATCGCGACAGCCTCGCAGCCGAACTCGACGGCGCCCGGCTGGTGCTGGTGTGCGACGTGGGCGGCGGCACCACCGACCTGACCCTGGTCCAGGTCGAACCCGGGGCAGACGGCGCCCCTCCAAAACTCACCCGCATCGGCGTCGGCGACCACCTGATGCTGGGTGGCGACAACATGGATCTGGCGCTGGCCCATCTTGTCGAGCAACGCCTTGACGGCACTGAGCGCCTGTCGGCTGCGCGTTTTTCGCAACTCGTGCAGCGCTGCCGCGTGGCCAAGGAGCAACTGCTGGCGCCGGATGCGCCCGAGCGGGCAACCGTCACCCTGCTGGGCGCGGGTTCCCGGCTGATCGGCGCCGCGCTCTCGGTTGAACTGGCGCGAGAGGACGTGGAGCGGCTCGTCGTCGATGGCTTTCTGCCAGTGGTTCAAGCGGATGAATCGCCCCGGCGGCGGCGCACAGGCATCGTCGAATTCGGCCTGCCCTACCCTGCCGATCCGGCGATCACCCGCCACCTGGCGGCCTTTCTGCAGCGCCACGCCAGCGCCGCGCGGGCCGCGCTCGCTGCGGCTGCGCCTGCTGACGACCAGCTGTCGGTGCCGGATACGCTGCTGCTCAACGGCGGCGTGTTCCGCGCCGGGCCCATCGCCCGGCGGCTCGAAGAAACCCTGGCCCGCTGGCGCGGAGCCGGGCTGCGCGTGCTGCACAACGACGCGCCGGACGTGGCGGTGGCCCGGGGCGCCGTCGCCTACGGGCTGGCGCGCAGCCAAGGCCGGGGGCCAGCCATTGGCGGCGGCTCGGCACGCAGCTACTTTCTGCTTCTCGATGACAACACCGGCGTATCGCGCGGCATGTGCGTGCTGCCCCGCGGCACCGAAGCCGGCCACGAAGTGCACCTGCCGGCGCGCAACTTCGCGCTGCGTCTGGGCCAGGCGGTGCGCTTTCACCTGGCGTCCTCGGTGGGCGACACTCCCTGGCAGGCCGGCGATCTGGTCGAGCTGGCCGGCGACGACTTCATCCGCCTGCCGCCGCTGGCCACCGCCCTGCCCGCGCCCGAGGGCAACCGTCGCCGCGATGTAACGGTGCAGTTGATCACCGCCATGACCGAAGTCGGCACCCTGGAAATGCATTGCGTCAGCGCCGACGATCCGGCTCGGCGCTGGCTGCTGGCCTTTCAGTTGCGCGGCGATGCAGCCGGTGCCGACGGCCTTGCTCCGCCCATCGACTCACCGCAACTGGCCGGGGCCATCGATCTGATCGACAGGGTGTTCGGCTCAAGCTCACAAGCTGTGGACGCCCGCGAAGTGCGCGGCCTGCGCGCCCGCCTCGAACGCCAGCTCGGCCCGCGGGAGAAGTGGGATCTGGCGCTGCTGCGGGCACTCTTCGATGCGCTGATGGAACGCGCGAACCGACGCCGCCGCTCTGCCGAACACGAACGCACCTGGCTCAACCTGGCCGGCTACACCCTGCGCCCCGGTTCTGGCGCGGCCCTCGACGAATGGCGTATCGAGCAGCTTTTCGGGGTGTTTGAACAGGGGCTCCAGTACGTGCAGGAGAGTCGCAACTGGTCAGAGTGGTGGACACTCTGGCGCCGCGCCGCCGGCGGTCTGCCAGAAGCGGCCCAGCTGGACGTGCTGGAAGTGCTCGCCGGCCGCCTCGAAGAAGCCGATGCGGGCAAGCGCACGCGCAGCCCCGTCCAGGGCAGCCATGACGACATGGTGCGGCTGGCCGCCACGCTGGAACGCGTACCGGCCATGCACCGGATCGAAGTGGGCAAGTGGCTGCTGACGCAGCTCGAACGACCTGCCGGAAAGGCCCACACGTGGTGGGCGCTCGGCCGGGTCGGCGCGCGGGAATCGCTCTACGGCAGCGCCCACACGGTAGTGCCGGCCGACATCGCCGCCGAGTGGCTCGACGCGATCCTCGCGCTCGACTGGAAAAACGTGGAACCCGCCGCCTTTGCCGCGGCCCAGATCGCCCATCTCACTGGCGACCGCTCCCGCGACCTGCCGCCTGAACTGCGCGACCAAGTGGTTCGCCGCCTCGCTGCGATCCGTGCCCCCGAGGGCTGGATCGCGATGGTGCGGGACGGCGCCCGGCTCGATGAAACCGACCAGCGCCGCAGCTTCGGCGAGTCACTCCCGCCGGGGCTCAGGCTGATCGGCGAGCCTTAGGTAAGCAATAGCCCGCCGTTTCACTTTCTGCTTATTGCTCGACGAAGGCCCGTTCGATCACGTAATCGCCCTCGACGCCGATGTGGGGCGAAATCTTGAAGCCGAAGCCATCAAGCATGGTCGAGATTTCCTTGAGCATTGCCGGGCTGCCGCAGATCATGCCGCGGTCGGTGGCCGGGTCGAGGGGCGGCTCGCCCAGATCGGCAAACAGCTTGCCGGACAGGATCAGGTCGGTCTGGCGGCCTTCGTTGCGGAAGGGCTCGCGGGTTACGGTGGGGTAATAGACCAGCTTCTCGCGGATCATGTCGCCCAGGTATTCGTGTTCCTTCAGGTCTTCCTCGATGTAGTCGTGGTAGGCCAGTTCATTGGTCCAGCGCACGCCGTGGATCAGGATGATCTTGTCGAAGCGCTCGTAGGTTTCCGGGTCGTGGATCAGGCTCATGAAGGGCGCCAGCCCGGTGCCGGTGGCAAACATGAACAGTCGCTTGCCGGGCTTGAGATCCCGCAGCACGAGGGTGCCGGTGGGCTTCTTGCTCACCAGCAGTTTGTCGCCGGGCTGAAGGTGTTGCAGGCGCGAGGTGAGCGGGCCGTCCTGAACCTTGATGCTGAAGAATTCCAGGTGCTCTTCGTAGTTGGCGCTGGCGATGCTGTAGGCGCGCATCAGGGGGCGGCCATTGACTTCCAGCCCGATCATCACAAATTGGCCGTTGATGAAACGCAGCCCGGCGTCACGCGTGGTGCGGAAGGTGAACAAGCTGTCGTTCCAGTGATGAACGGAAAGCACGGTTTCGGTGTTGAAGGCGGCCATGATCGAGCGGAAATTTTTCTGAAAGAAAAATTTTAAACCTTCATTGCATTTCTATTAAATGAATAATTTCGCTATACCTTATCCGTTTTACAGATAAACAGAAGCGTCAGTCTGCGCGCCGCTAATCCTCCGGCTTGTTGAACACCCGGGTCAGTGAAATCCACTTGGCACGCAGCGGCAGACGCTCGTCCGACATGGCTTCGAGGAAATCCGAAAGACGCTTTGACCTCGCAACCGCAAACAGTACGAGGCCCAGCGCAAACACGGTGACCACGCCAAACTGGAGCAGCTTGCGCGACTCGGGTACGTCGGGAAAGCTGAACAGGTTCATGCCGAAATAGCCGGTCACCACGGTGGCAATGAGGCCGAAGATGGTCACCACGGTCAGGCGCAGCACGGTGCCCGACTGGCGGCGCTGGCTGTCGCTGTCCAGGTAGGCGCTCATTTCCCGCACCTGCTCCTTCACATCGGCAAACAACTCGTCATTGCGCAGCATGCGCGTGGTGCGCCGAAACAGGGATTGCACCAAACCCTGCTCCGAAACCTCGTGAAACCAGTAACGATGGGTGAAGCGCAGGAAGGCCTCGAAGGACTGGCGGATGCGGCGCTTGAAGCGTCGCACGGATTCGCTGTCGCGAATGTCCAGATCATTGACCGCACTGGCCAGCCCGTCCGAAAAGGACAGCAGCGCGGCCCGGTGAAAATGGGCGATCAGGAAGACCAGAAAATACTGATGCCGGAAGCGCGCGAGAAGCCCGTGCTCGGGATCGCGGAAGTAGTCCGAGCCGGCCTCGCCCACCAGGATCAGGGCGTTGCCCGTGCAGATGAAACGGCTGTTGGGCCCTTCATCCGAATCGGTCCAGAAGCGATCTTCGCAATGCAGCCGCTCGAAGCGGATCACCGCCGGATCACGCACCGGAATGGGATCGCGATCCGGCAGATTGGCGGCGAAACCGATGCGGATGAAATCCTCCCGGCTCAGGGTGCGGGGGTTGTCGAGGGCCAGATAGGCCATCATCGGCATGCGGTAATACTCGATCAGCCGAAAGCGCGCCTCGCCGGCCTCGTCTTCCTGATCCAGCACCAGCGGCCGCAGCAGCCAGGCCCACAGGGCGCCGACACAGGGCGCCCGGTTCCTGCAGACAAAATGCAGGTAGCGCTCCCGGTTGCCGGAATCGGACGTGACGAGCACCCGCCCTTCCCGGTCGAGCAGTTCGGAACGATGGACGTTGTGCACACCCTGCCCGTTGGCATCCCAGCCGGTGGGATAGGCCCGGCCAAAGCGATAGAGCAGTTCCAGCGCGGTGACCAGCGGCAGGTCGTCGGCGGCAACCTCCACGTTGAGCAGCGCCACGTCCATGTCGAGGAAGAGATAGAGATCCACATGGGCCACGCGCAGCCGGATCGGTGCGTCACCGGGCCGCAGGGTGACATCGAGACCGGCCACGTCGGTGCGCCGATAAACCGCCATCGGCGCCGCCCGGCTGGGCTGCCCGTCGGCAAAGCCGGAACGGCTCTCGCCGTACAAAAAGCGCTGCACATAGGGCAGAAAGGCCACGAATTCCTTGTAGTGGCGTTCCTGAAAATCGGCTGGGTTGGCGGTAAATTCGTCATCGACCGGCACCCAGGGCCCGTCGGTCATCAGCCGATGCAGGCGGGACACATCGCCCCCTGAAAAGCCGGGCCGAATCTGCACCGGCCACACCAGAACATCCCGGAAGTGACGGACAAGCTGGTCAGACTGCGAGAGCATGGCGTCTCCTCTTGTTCAGGGTTGATCGCTCGCCAGCCCCCTGTTCAAAACAGGCTTTGAAAAGATCAGGCCGCGTTTTGCTGCCGGAAGGCGATCACGTGGTCCGCCTCGAGGCGCACGCCGATGTGTTCGCCGATGGCGTGGTTGTGGTGCGACGGCACCAGCGACAGCACCTCGGTGCCACTCGCCAGGCGCAGGGTGTACATGATGTCGGCGCCACGAAAGGCCTTGTGACGCACCTCTGCGCGGGTCGGGCTGGCGTCGTCGTGGATCACGTCGTCAGGGCGCAGCAGCACATCCACGCCGCAGCCCTTGCCGCAAGCCCCGCAGCCGCGGCCACACTCGGTTGGCACGCCCGACCTGAGCACGCCCATCTCGATCTCGACCTGCCCGTCGGCCAGCACCGTGCCCGGCACAAACACCCCCTTGCCGACAAAATCCGCCACAAAGCGGTTGCCGGGCCGGTGGTACAAGTTGTAGGGCGTATCCCACTGCTGGATGCGGCCCTCGTACATCACGCCGATTTCGTCGGCCATGGCAAAGGCCTCGTGCTGGTCGTGGGTAACGAGCACCGCCGTCATGCCTTCGCTCTTGAGGATTTCACGCACCTCCAGCGACAGACGCTCGCGCAGGTCCACGTCGAGGTTGGAGAACGGTTCATCAAGCAGCACAAGCTCGGGCCGCGGGGCCAGCGCCCGGGCCAGCGCCACCCGCTGCTGCTGGCCGCCCGAAAGCTCGTGGGGAAACTTGCGCCCCTGGCCCGCCAGGCCCACCGTGGCCAGCAGGTCTTCGACCCGCTGGGCACGTTCCGCCGCCGGCACATCGCCCAGCCCGAAGCCCACGTTGCGCTCAACCGTAAGATGCGGAAACAACGCGTAATCCTGAAAAACCATTCCAATCTTGCGCTTCTCGGGCGGCACCCGGTAAGCGGGGCGGCTCATCACGGTGTCGTGGATCAGGATTTCGCCGCCGGAGACTTCCTCGAAGCCCGCGATGCAGCGCAGCAGGGTGGTCTTGCCGCAACCGGACGGGCCGAGCAGACAGGCGATGCTGCCTTGCTCCAGACGAAAATCAACGCCATTGACGATGGTCTGACGGCCGTAGCGCTGAACCACGGCCCTGAGTTCGAGTTTGGACATGGTGTCGATTATAATTCGCATTAACCTCCGGATGCCCATGACTTCCCAACACTCTGCCCCCCTCAGGCTGCTCACCCGCCACCTCTCCCCCCTCGTCATCGCAGCCCTGTTCGTCGCCCTTCTGGCCGGACTCCCGGTAGCCAGCGTGGGCTTCAATCTCTTGCTCGGGGGCACCAGCGAAACCTGGAGTCACCTGGCCGCAACCGTCCTCCCCGAATACATCAGCAACTCCCTCGCCCTGTGCGCCGGAGTCGGGCTGGGCGTGGCGGTCATC
>Ga0268298_10004882_pt1 | contig 12818 bp, 6 predicted proteins | sample WWTPWeurt_MetaG_FD_194462 | JGI IMG/M metagenome (GOLD analysis project Ga0268298, IMG submission 194462) | Activated sludge microbial communities from WWTP in Nijmegen, Gelderland, Netherland - WWTP Weurt | ecosystem: Engineered > WWTP > Aerobic digester > Activated sludge | place: Netherlands...
TGCTCGGGAGCCATGTATTCGGGCGTGCCGATGCCCATGCCAGTGCCTGTTAAGTCGGCGGTTTCTTCCAGATCCAACACTTTGGCAATGCCGAAGTCGGTCAGCATTGGTTCACCGTCCGCGGTCATGAGGATGTTCGATGGCTTGACATCGCGGTGGATCATATTCTGGCGGTGGGCATAATCCAATGCGCGGGCGATGGGGAGGATTAACTGCAATGCCTCCTGCGAGGGAATGGGGCTGCCCAACCGTTTTTTCAAAGACCCGCCGGAGAGATATTCCAAGACGAGGTACGGTTTGCCTTCGTACTCGCCGTAATCCATCACTTTGATAATGTTGGGATGGGTCAAGCGCGCCAGCGCTTTTGCCTCACGTTCAAAACGCTTCAACGCCCTCTCCAAAACGCTCGGCGCAAGGTTCTCCGTGCGGATGACCTTGACCGCCACGTCCGCTTCGAGGCGGGTATCGTGTGCTTTATACACGCTCGCCATCCCACCCTCACCGATCTGTTCGAGGATTTGGTAGCGTGCGAGCGATTTGCCGATCAGGTCACTCATCGGGCTGCTCCATAATTACTGGCTGGATGCGCAGCGAAAGCCTAATACGTCGCTGCTGAGGTACTCATAATTCCACAAACGGAAAAACGTTGAAACATAAACCAGATAAGGATCATATTCGCTTGCCCACGATCCACCGCGCATAACTCGACCCTCTCCACTCGCAGGTCCCTGCGGGTTTGAGTTGGGGGCATCCCTATAATAATTCTCTCCATAATAATCGGCAACCCAATCCCAAACATTGCCGGACATATCCAGAACCCCATAGGGGCTTGCTCCATCGGGATACCTGCCTACAGAGACGATAGTCCCGGGCGAGAAATCAAAATTCAGATCGCCGGAATCGGGAGGGCTGTCACCCCAGGGGAACAACCGTCCATCTTCACCGCGAGCCGCTTTCTCCCATTCCGCTTCGGTGGGCAGTCTTTTACCTGCCCACTCGCAATAAGCAAACGCATCCTGCCAGCTGACCTGGGTAACAGCGCGATCATCCTGACCGATAATGCTGGAGTTTCCTCCCTGGGGATGCAGCCAATCCGCGTCTGAGATGTATACAAAATCACGTAAGTCTAAATCTTGCACATAAGAATAATTATCAGTTCTTTCAGCGGATGTACGATAACCGGTTTCGTCAACGAACCTGGAAAATTGGGCATTGGTCACTTCCATCTTGTCGATCCAGAACGCTTCGAGATAGATCGTCGCCTGAGGTTGAGCATCCTCCAACGAATCGAGTGGGCAGTTGGGGCATAGGTTGACCAGATCAGCGAGATCTTCGGGAGATGCGCCGCGTAAAAATTCTCCCGCCGGGATGAAGACCATTTCGGCTCCATCTGCCGAGGGGGCTGTTTCAGTTTCTGTAACGACCGGGGCAGGATTTGGCGCTTCAGTGGCATCAATAGTCTCGATGTTGGGAGGCGCAGTCAATTCCTCGACTAAAGCAGGCGCGGTTGGAGTTTCTGTAACAATCCGGTAAATGAAACCAGCAAGAAGGGCAATACCAATGATTCCTAGAAACCCTGCGATTCCGATTACGACGGATAGGAGAGAACGTTTCTTCTCTGTATCCGGTTCCTCTATGAGATGTGGTTTTCCATTGGCGATATGTCCCAACGCGGAGCAAAACGCCTCCGCGGACGTGTACCGATTCCTTGAGTCTACCTGCAACGCTTTGATCAGAAAATCTTCGACGCCTTCCGGGAGATCAGGCACAAATTGTGTGGGACGCGGAAGCGGCTCAGTGCTTTTCTTCAACATGATGGCGATCGGAGTGTCGGCTTTATATGGTAGTCTGCCGGTTACCATCTGGTAGTAAACCACACCAAGAGCATAGATGTCAGAGCGTTCATCCCCTTTTCCTGCCCCTTGTTCCGGTGCCATATAATCTGGTGTGCCTATGCCTATGCCAGTGCCGGTGAGGTCAACGGTGGTTTCATCTCCCTCGATGATCTTGGCAATGCCGAAATCGGTCAGCATTGGTTCGCCGGATTCGGAAATCAAAATATTGGAGGGTTTGATGTCGCGATGGATAATTCCTGAGTCATGAGCATGCCCGAGTGCATGGCAGACTGGAAGAAGCATTCTTGCGGCATCGCGCCAATGCATGGGCTTGCCTTGCATTTTTTGTTTTAACGTCCCGCCGGGCAGATACTCCATTACCAGAAATGGGATGCCTCTTTCTTCTCCATTGTTCAATACTTTCACAATGTTGGGATGGGAAAGTTTTGCCAGCACCTTCGACTCGCGCTTGAAGCGGTGCAATATGCCGTCTAATCGATCAGGCGCAAATGATTCCTGCCGAATGACCTTGATAGCCACATGGCGCTCCAGCATCGTATCAAGTGCCTTATAGACCGTTGCCATCCCGCCCTCGCCGAGCTGTTCGATGATGTGATACTGTCCAAGAGATTGTCCAACTAGATATGTCATAAATTCTTGTTTCCTTGAATTTTGCAAGTGGGTTATCTGGATATTTCGAGGAAGGTCCTCATGTCAGCAAGCCTTCCTTCAAGCAAGGCGATCCGCGCTTTGTCCAGGGTTCGGTATGCTTCCATTTGAGCGGGATTTCCTGTGAAGGAGGAAAAGAAAGAAGCGTACGAGTTTTGGAGATCGTTGACCGCGCCAACCAGGTCCAGCGGGTTTAGGGTTTTAGGGATTTGAACCGTTCCTAGGCGTGCCTTCCATTCTGTTTCGAGCACATACAGGTCTTTCCCATATACGTTAACATAACTCCCATCATGGTAGACGAGTTTTAGCGAGCCGATCCCGTATGTATCCACGAGGTATTTTACAAAACATCCGGCGGCGTAATAATTTTGCAGGTCGTTGATGTGCCCCAGATAGGTCGTTTGCGAACTTGATATGGACGACAGGGATTTTGCCTGTAAATATGCTGCGCAGAATATTTCGAGCGGCAGGTGTTCGGATTGGTCGATGTGTTCCATGCCGATGTAAACGGCGGTCCCTTCGCTTAACATGGTTGAAGAAGGCGACCCAAAAGAATGCCAGGTGACGAGATGGGTTAATTCGTGGGTTACAAGATAAAGTTGATCGTCCGGGTTCCCTGTTCCGTCATGCAGAAAAAACGTGCGGAACAACACGGAGGTGCCTCTGCCGCGCAGGGCCAGATTCGGTGCTTCGAAATTCGTCCCCGCCACATAGACATCGAATGGATATGAAAATGTCAGACCGAGACGGTTTTCAAGGAAGGCGAGCGCATTCAATTCGAGGCGGGCTAGTGCTTCAGGGTCTTGAGCGGGAAAAGTATTCGGCTGGTAGTGAAGGGTGAAACGTCCGGTATCCAACGAGAGCGGATACCCTTTATTTACGTCTCCATCAATGGTAGAAAAACGCCAGGTTCGTGGAGGAAATTCCTGCCCGGGCAGGGGGATTTGAATGAACTGTCCCTCCAGCAATGTATCCCCCGCCATAAAATTCGCAGACCGTAGGTCGTTTTCGGATATGCCATATTCCAAAGCGATGCTTTCGAGGGTATCCCCGATCTGCACCATGTAGCGATCAGAAGCCGATGTGCCAGGTGACTGGCTGACGACGACCGTTTCATTGGAGACTGGAATGACAAGCGCCTGCCCGATAAAAATCATATCTGAAGGGAGTGAGTTTGCTGCCTTGATTTCTTCAACAGATACATTGAACTTAAAAGCGATCTCGAACAGGGTGTCGCCTTGTTGAACCATATAAACGGTCGGCGTTGGGGTGAAAGCGGCTGGTTCGGTTTGGGCAACAGATGAATGTGTTGGAATGGCAGTGGAAGAGGCTAGAGCGGGAAGTGTTGCCGATGGTTGCGAGGGCAGGACATCTCCCGCGAAAGAAGGTGGGAATTTTAGGAGCCAAATGAATAGGGCAATGATCAATACAATCAAAGCCGCGAGAATCCCAAGGATCACCCATTGGATGAGACTCAAATGGATCCGCTTCAATTTATTCCTCATCCCGTCACCGTGACCACGACCCCGCCCAACCGTAATCGCTTGTGAGCTGTTCCAAGCCGCCGCCGTTGGGACGGATCACCCACAAGCCGTCTGAACCATTGAACAAGATCAGGTCTGATTCAGACCAACTCGGACGCCCATAACTGCCTTCGATCACTAGTTGCGGAGTGCCGCCGTCTGCGGAGACTGTCCAGATCCCAGTCGGGTTTGTGCCTTGCCCGGTGGCTGAGTTGTAAGCGATTTCCTGTCCGTCGGGTGACCAGGCGGGCCAGCGGCTGTCGTCGCCGCCGAAGGTGATCTGGCTGTTATCACCGCTGTCAAGATCATAGACAAAGATTTGCCACGTCCCACCGTCGAGATGCATGTAGGCGAGTTTAGAACCATCCGGCGAAAAGACGGGACCGCGCCCGCTCAAGCCGGTTGACCTGTCGCTTCCGTTTGAATAGATGCGGATGTCTCCATTGGTATTGTATGACACGCCGAGTTCATGCCGAACGTAAACGATTTGATCCCCCGAAAGGGCATAATGCGCTTCGCGGTCATCATATCCCTGACTGCCGATCAACATAAAAGGACTGCTGCCGTTGGCACTCACCTGCCAGATGTCATATGTCCCGCCGCAATCAGATTGGTACAAGATGGATGTGCCATCGGGCGACCAATGGGGAACTGAACTGTCACAATCACTGCTGGTCAGAAGGCCTCTGCTTCCGCCGTTCGCATCAGCGACATAGATGCTTGCATTCTCCTCCGAGGTTCCGATCACATAGGCAATTTGGATGGGGAAGTTCCTTTCCGGGATGGTGGAGGCGGGCTCTTCATCGGAAGACTGAACCGGCACAGGAGAAGGTTCGGGTGCATCTTCCTGAACCGCTGGCGGGGGTACGGATTCCGTTGGGTTTTCCCCTTGTGGATTGGGAGTAGTAAATATACGACCAGCCGCAAATGCCAATCCCAGAATTCCTACGCATAGGACCAATCCCCCCACAACTGCTACTATAGGAAAAATCGAGATCGGCTTCCTTCCATCAGTGACGGTCTTTGTTCCGTATTGGTCAAAGGTTGTATCGCTTGTGACGGGTTCGACAAATGTTTTCAGCGTATCCGACCCGCCGATAAGGACTTCAAGCGCCCGCCCAAATTCGCTCATGGATTTAAATCGTTCCGCCGGGTTTCGCGCCAGCGCTTTGACAAGCACACTCTCCAATTGCCCCGGCAGCCCTTTGATATAGGTGGAAGGGCGCGGTAGCGGCTCGGTGCTTTTTTTGAGCATGACCGCTAGCGGCGTGTCGGCTTGATAGGGTAGGCGTCCCGTTATCAATTGATAAAGAACCACCCCAAGGGCATAAATATCCGACCTTTCATCGGCTTTGCCTACTCCCTGTTCGGGCGCCATGTAATCCGGTGTGCCGATGCCTGCGCCAGTATCCGTCAGGGAGGTTGTAGTCTCCCCACTGTCTTCGAGTAATTTTGCAATGCCAAAATCGGAGAGCATCGGGTCGCGGTCGTTTGCCATCAAGATATTGCTGGGCTTAATATCGCGGTGAAGGATGCCTTGTTTATGCGCTGCCTCCAACGCCCTCGCAACCTGCATCGTTATTTGCACGGATCGTTGCCATGAAAGTGGCTTGCCTTTCATCATATCTTTGAGCGTGCCGCCCTGAATGTAATCCATCACTAGATACGGACTGCCTTCAAACTCGCCGGTTTCAAATATCTTGACGATATTCGGGTGTGAAAGCTTGGCAAGCATCTTGGCTTCACGCCTGAACCGCGAAAGGAATGTATTTAATTGCTCCTTGCCCGGCTGGATGAACTTGATGGCGACGCGCCGGTCAAGTGTGGTGTCCAATGCTTCATATACCACCGCCATCCCGCCTTTGCCGAGCTGCGAAAGAATTCTATACCTTCCGAAGTTATTGTTATTTGGAAAATCCATAGATTCCTCAATATTTGTCTGCCGCAACTCGCCTTACATATCCGAGACCAAACTCGCTTTATTCTTCTTCAATCATGATGACCTTGATATTATCGCCTTCAAAGGTTGGGTTTGTATCTGGATCGCGAAGAGTGATGCTGTTCACTACATCCATACCTTCGACAACCTGACCAAAAATAGTGTAACCGCCATTCAAAAATTCCTGCGGTCCGAACGTAATGAAGAACTGGCTCCCGTTGGTGTCGCGTCCCGAGTTTGCCATCGCCACCACACCCTCCTTATCGAAGGTCAGGTCGCTGTCTTCATTGACGAACTGATAACCGGGTCCGCCTGTGCCGGTGCCGGTCGGGTCGCCTCCCTGCGCCATGAAGCCTTCGAGCACGCGGTGGAAGGTCACGCCGTCGTAAAAACCTTTGCACGCCAGGAAAACAAAACTATTCACAGTAATTGGCGCCTTGTCGGGATAAAGCTCGACCTTGAACTGCCCGCCGTTTTCCATTTTGAAGTTTGCGAAATATTTCTTCCCTTCATCCACCTTCATCGGTGGCGCAGATTCATATTGGGCTGAGGCGGGAATATCGCCAAACTGTGTACAAATCAGCGCGGTATATTGTGAGGCACTTTCCTTTGGTAGGATCAGCCAAATGAAGTAAGCTAAAACCAGCAGGATCACGCCACCGGAAGTATATCTAATATGCTGGTCGGTTAATGCATAGCCCTTTTTGCGATCATTTTCCAATTTCTCCTTCGAAATCCACGTTTCTTTTTGAAATTTTTCCTCAATTTCACCTACTTGCGATGGGATCCTTTTCCTTGGACTGGGAAATTTCCGAACCCTGTTCTGTTTTATTACTGCTTCTGGCTTCTGTAATTCAAACTGATCCACCGTTGCCTGCGTATCTTCAAATTCTCGTTTGGGAGATGGATTAAGCGCTCCAGTTTGGATGGCTTCCAGCGCGACCGCAAACTCCGCCATAGAGGCAAAACGATTTTCTGGTTTGCGTTCCAATGCCTTGAAGAGAACCTTCTCCACGTTGGGGGGCAGCCCTTTTGCGAATAGGCTCAAGCGCGGCAGGGGTTCGGTGGCTTGTTTCAGTAACAGGTCGGCAGGGGTATCGGCAAGATAAGGTTTTCGTCCCGCCAGCAGTTCATACAGCACCACGCCCAGTGAATAAATATCCGAGCGCAGACTGGCTTGTCCCTTCCACTGCTCCGGTGACATGTACTCCGGCGTGCCAACTCCCATGCCGGTGCCGGTCAGGGTCTGCCCTTCCTCCACTTCGAGAATCTTGGCGATACCAAAATCGGTCAACATCCGCTGTCCGCGCTCGGTGAGCAGTATGTTTGAGGGCTTCACATCGCGGTGGATCATGTTCTGGCTGTGGGCATAATCCAACGCTTCGGCAATAGGCAATATGAGTTGAATGGCTTGTTCCCATGGTATGGGTTTGCCCATCATTTTCTTCAATGTCCCGCCCGGCAGGTATTCCATCACCAGATATGGCGAGCCTTCATGTTCCCCATAGTCATGCACTTTCATGATGTTCGGATGTGAAAGCCGCGCCAGCGCCTTCGCCTCGCGCTCGAAGCGTTTCAGGATGCGGTCAATATGGTCGGCGGGGAAGGCTCCCTTGCGGATGACCTTGATGGCAACGTCGCGGTCGAGGCGCGAGTCGTTTGCGCGGTACACCACCGCCATCCCGCCTTCGCCGATCTCTTCAAGAATTTCATATCGCCCGAGGGATTTCCCGATCAGACTTCCCATTTCAATTCTCCTGTTTTGCCGCGCACTTCACATTTGACCTATTTTACCGCTCAATCAAGTGATATCTTGCCTTTTCAGGGCGATCAACGTCCCGGCAAAGAACAGGATGGAAAGGAACGCCAGCATGAACCAGTTCCCGATCAGGTTGGGGATGCTGCTCTCGTAATTCAAGGTGAAGCCATACTCGGTTCGGATCTCGACCGGGTCGGGATCATCGATCGTGACGGTTTGCGTGACCATTTCATTCACCGTCACCAGTTCATTCTCCACCACCACAGGCATGGCGACCGGGTTGCGGCAGCCGGGGATTTGCTTCATTTCGGTGGTGATCGTGACGGGTTGCCAATCCGGGTCGGGCTTCTCCACTTCCACTGAAACCTCCTGCGTGATCGGGTCCGGCTGGAAGCGGGTCAGGGATAATGTATCCAGCCCTTCAAGGTCCGCGGTGGAACCGAGGGCTTGCATCGTCCAGCGCGTCAGGGTGATGGAAGAGAGGCTTTTTGCCGCGCCCGGCAGTTCGAAGATCACTCCCGCAAAGGTAATTTGCAAAAATAGAACTCCAAGAATGGTGTACGTGACCGTATTCTGGTTGGGTGAGACTGCGGAGATGAACAACCCCATGCTGATGGCGGTCAACACCGCAAGGAAGATCGTCAGGTACATTTCGAACACGACCGGCAGGAAGACCCCTGAATCTGGGAACTTCACTTTCGAGCCGATCACCAGCAGGAAAAGGAAACATTGAACAGCGGCAAATATCGCCAGCGGCACGACCTTGGAGGCAAGGTAGGGGATCAATTTCACGAAGACCATCCGCTCGCGCATGTAGATCGTGCGCTCTTTGACGATCTCGTAAGCAGACGAGAATAGCCCCAGCATCACCGCCGTCAACGCCATGATGAACAAAAGTTTTTGCGCATTGCCGACCACGAAGTAACTTGCGCTGCTTTCGCCCGACGCCATTTCGGAAGCCAGTTGTTGGCTGATCTCTGAGGGTGAGATGCCAGTGAGCCAACTCGAATCCGCAATACCGAGGATGAGAAACGCCAATAAAGGCATCACCGCCAAAAGAATGATCAGCAGTGTCCGGTCGCGAAAAATCAGGGAAAAATATCGCCGAGTCAGGAGCAGGAACTGATATAAGAATGCAATAATGGAAAACTGCTGTCCAGACCGTTTTTCATTTGAAGCGCTCTTGCCGCCTGTGCCTGATTGAAAACGCTCCTGCACCTGCTTGAAAAATGGAGATGCCCGGTATTTGCTTTCCCAGTCCTCTGCGTTTTCACGCGCCTTCTTCGGTTCGGGATCGCTGATCTTATTATATATTTCAGCAAAGTCATCGGGTCCTACATGGAAAAAATCACATGCCTTTTTGGGAGGTCCGAAATACACCATGCGCCCTTGGGAAAGAAAAGCGACCTGATGACATTCTGTGATATTCGCCGTGGCGTGGGTAACGAGAATGATGGTCTTGCCGCTGTCTGCCAGTTTGCGCAGGATGACCATCACTTTTTTCTCAAGACCCGGGTCAAGCCCGGAAGTGGGTTCATCCAAAAAGAACAATGGCGGGTCGGCGAGCAGTTCCACAGCAATGCTGGCGCGTTTTCTTTGTCCACCGCTCAGGCTGGAGATCACCTGATCTCGTTGTGCGGTCAACTCCACTTTATGGAGGGCATCGTCAATGCGCGAGCGAATTTCTGCTTCGGTCGTATCTGGCGGCAGCCGCAAGCGGGCGGAATACTCCAACGCCTCCTGCACTTTCAGATCCGAATGCAAAATATCATCCTGCGGCACATACCCGATCATGGTGCGGTAGGCATCGTAGTTCTCATACAGGTTGTCACCCTCTATAAGCACTTTGCTATCTTTCCCTCTTTCGCCTTTTTTACCATCCGGTAGCAATAACCCATTTAAAGTTTTCATCAAAGTGGACTTACCTGCTCCACTGCCTCCAACAAAAGCGATAAATTCTTTGGGGAAGCAAGAAATATTTACATCATTAAGTAGAGTCTTTTGTTGCCATCTTCTGAAAATCTTTCCAAAAATGTTTCCACGAACTCTAACGCCGAGAATTTCCTCCCGTTCAACCTTTTCCCAAACAATTTTTGTTAGATTTTTTCCGTCTACTCTTAATCCAAGAGTTGCGGCATATTGTCTTAGTTTTCCCAGTCCTTCATATTCCAACCGGAATGGCCCAATCTGAATAACATCTCCAGCCTTCAACCTCTCCGCGCGGTGAATTCGTTTCCCATTCAGGAATGTCCCATTCTTGCTTCCAAGGTCGGTGAGTGTCCATTCAGACGTCCCGGGTTGGATGGAGGCATGTTCCCGTGAGATGACTGGGGATTTGAGTTGAATATCCGCTTCTTTTCCGCGCCCGATGACTTGTCTCTTTTGCCCGGTAGGCGTAACTCCGCGAAGGTGTACATATCCAGTCGTCGAGGTTGTTTTTTCGAAGATCGTTTCCTTACCAACAGCGTGGGGGGTAGGTGTTTCTTTTTCAGTTGAACCGTGGAAGGTGATGAAAACCGTTTTATTCTTTTCTCTCCCCATTTGGATTTTCATCCCATCCTGAAGTCTGATCTCCCGGATCTGCCTCTCGTTCAAATACGTGCCGTTCCTGCTATCGAGGTCTGTATACCACCAACCATCGGAACGTCGTTCGAGGCGGGCATGTTTACCCGAGACGTATTGGGATGGGATGACAATATCGTTATCTGGCAGTCTGCCTAGGATAAGCGTCTCGCGCGTTAGTTCTACTTTCAGAGATTTACCGTCGGGCAATTGGATCACTATTTCGGAATTCATGGCTATACTCCCGCTTGCAATTCGATCTGCGTTTTACCGCTGCTTCTTTCCAGTTGGTTTCCAGTATATAATGGGTCAAGGCGCTTCGTCAACAGGTTGAGCGTCTCCACGATGATAACCGCACTTGGGAGGCATCCATGTCCGTTTTCGCAAATAAATTGTCCGGTTTTATCCTGTTGTTGGTAGCTGGTATTTTAGCGTCCCAATTCCAACCCGCCTCGGCGCAATCCAGCGTTGATGCGGTCATCCATTTCGTGGAAGGGACGCCCTCCGACACGGATATATCCTACAATGTAAATGCATACGTCTCGGTAGTGGATGGCGCCGGGAGTCCGGTCAACGGGCTGATAGCGGGGGACTTCACTCTGGTCGAGGATTCGCAACAAGTCGAGATCGGAGGCGTTTCCGCGGCTGACGAGCCGATCAGCCTTGTCCTGTTGATTGATACGAGTGGCAGCATGTCGGGGTCCGGCATCACCGCTGCCAAATCAGCCGCTGCCAGTTTTGTAACCAGCCTTGGCGCGGAAGATCGCGTGGCGGTGGTCACGTTCAACGATACCATTGCCACTGTTATGGATTTCACAACCGATCATCAATCTACGCGTGATCGCCTTTCTTTGATTGATGCGACTCGCGGCGCGGGGACATGTCTCTACGACGCGGCATACCAGGCTATTCAGATGACTGCCACGGTTCCTTCGGGACGCCGAGCAGTGGTGCTTTTCACTGATGGCGTGGACGAAACCGCGAGTGGAGGTCCGTGCAGCGCCAACACCGCCGACGATGTGATCAAAATTGCCACAGAAGGCGGGACGCGAACGCCGGTTTACACAATGGGCATGGGAAGTAAAGTTGACCAGAATTCTTTGAAACGAATGGCGACCAACACAGGCGGACGTTTCTTCTACTCGCCTGACCCTAATAACCTGGACACGATTTTCCGCGAACTGTCCGACTCACTGCGCTCGCAATATCTGATCGAGTATTCATCGCAAGCGGGACCCGGCTCTCATACACTGGCGGTTACTGTGAAATCCCTGGGTGCGCAGGATACCGACACGCGTAGTTTCCTGTTGCCGAATTTTCCATTGCGATTATCCTTTGCAGAGCCTGCCGAGGGCGGCGAAGTAACCGGACAGGCAACTGTTCGCGCTGAAACTTTTGGGCAGGGAGAGACAATCGAATCCGTCGTTTTCCAGATCAACGGGGCGACGGTTGCCACGGTCACCTCCACCCCTTACGAAGCGCAGATCGATTTTAGTTCCTATCCTGCGGGAGCGCTGACCATCGAGGTGATTGCACAGGGTGCGGGAGGGATCGAACTGGCGCGCGCCTCCCGGTCTGTAGAGGTCATTCCTGGCGAAGCAGTGGTGGTGGTTGAAAATGATCCCCTGAAATTCGTCACGGATAATCTTGTCTTCATCCTTGGCGGTTTGCTCCTGCTCGGCGTTGCCATAGTTTTTGGCGCTGTGATGTTTGTGCGCAAACAAAATGAAAACAGGCGCGAAAGGGAATGGAAAGAAAAGGTCGAAGGCGTCGGTGAACTCACTTCAGAGGAATCTTCGGGAGGTTCCGACAGAACAGTGGATTCGTGGGAGATGCCTTCAGATGCCTATGGTCGCTTGACCGTCCTTGCCAGTGACGAAGACAGTGTGGTCAACCAATATTTTGACATTCTAAAAGATCGAATTACGCTTGGACGTAAAGTTGATAATGATATCGTTCTTCCTAAAAAAGACCAAGCAGTATCACGCCACCATGCGGTAATCGAGGAGCGGAATGGCGGATTGATTTTAAGGCAAGTGATGGACAAGGACGAGAGTGGTCATGATAAATTCCCAACTTATGGAACTTATGTAAATGAAAACCAATTGAGGAATGATGAGGAGATTATTTTAAAAAATGGTGATGAGATTCGATTGGGGAGACGTCTAAAGTTGAGATTAGAGGTGGGTTCGAGACTTGGTGATGATAAAACCTACGACCAGTTCTCGGATGATTCAATGGAAACCAAGATGGAATAAACCTATATGAAGGCTTTGCATAACCTAACTGCAAAGCCTCTTTCTTCCTTTCTGCTTATGAGTCCTTCGATAACTTTCGGTGAATTTCTCTTTGGGAAGAACTGCGTTGTCGGTCGCAAGCGGGAAATCAACCAGGATTCTGTGGACGTTCTCCTTCCTCCTAATGGAAATCCCTTACCGCCACTAATGGTTTTGGCGGATGGGATGGGCGGACATCACGGCGGAGAGACCGCCAGTCGGCTTGTGATCGAAACGTTTGCGGATGTGTATCGC
>Ga0268298_10004884_pt1 | contig 12817 bp, 15 predicted proteins | sample WWTPWeurt_MetaG_FD_194462 | JGI IMG/M metagenome (GOLD analysis project Ga0268298, IMG submission 194462) | Activated sludge microbial communities from WWTP in Nijmegen, Gelderland, Netherland - WWTP Weurt | ecosystem: Engineered > WWTP > Aerobic digester > Activated sludge | place...
CGACATCGCGACGATGGAAAAGAAAGGCATGCCGACCGGCATCTACGTCAGCCATCCGCTGACCGGCCAGGAGGTCGAAGTCTGGGTCGGCAATTACGTGCTGATGAGCTATGGCGACGGCGCCGTGATGGCCGTGCCGGCCCACGACGAACGCGATTTCGCCTTCGCCCTTAAATACAACCTGCCGATCAGGCAGGTCGTCGCCGTCGACGGCGAAACCTCGTTCAGCCACGAAGCCTGGGCCGAGTGGTACGCCGACAAGCAGCGCGGCAATCTGGTCAATTCCGGCAAATACGACGGCCTCGGTTACGAAGCCGCTGTCGACGCCATTGCCGCCGACCTCGCCGCCATGGATCTCGGCGACAAGAAGGTGCAATTCCGCCTGCGCGACTGGGGTATTTCGCGCCAGCGTTATTGGGGCTGTCCGATCCCGATCATCCACTGCAAGGCCTGCGGCGACGTGACGGTACCGGATGAGCAGTTGCCGGTCGTCCTTCCCGAGAACGTCGAGATCACCGGCGCCGGTTCGCCGCTCGCCAAAATGCCCGAGTTCTACGAGTGCAAGTGCCCGAAGTGCGGCGGCGCTGCCCGACGTGAAACCGACACCATGGACACCTTCTTCGAGTCGTCCTGGTACTTCCTGCGCTACGCCTGCCCGGACAACACCACGGCCATGGTCGACGAGCGCGTCGCCTACTGGTGCAAGGGCGGCATCGACCAGTACATCGGCGGCATCGAGCACGCCATCCTTCACCTGCTCTACTCGCGCTTCTTCACCAAGCTGATGCGCGACGTCGGGCTGATCGGCGACCTCGGCGAACCGTTCGCCAACCTGCTGACCCAGGGCATGGTCGTCGCCCCGACCTTCTACCGCGAGCTGGATGGCGGCAAGAAGCAGTGGATCAACCCGGCGGATGTCGATGTCGTGACCGACGAGCGCGGCCGGCCGACCGGCGCCACCTTGCGCGCCGACGGCCTGCCGGTGGTCATCGGCGGCACCGAGAAGATGTCGAAGTCGAAGAACAACGGCGTCGACCCGCAGGCGCTGATCGACCGCTACGGCGCCGACACGGCCCGCCTGTTCATCATGTTCGCCTCGCCGCCCGACCAGTCGCTGGAATGGTCGGATGCCGGCGTCGAAGGCGCCTACCGCTTCCTGCGCCGCTTGTGGAAGACGACCTACGACCACGTGCGGGCCGGTCTCGTCGCTGCGAAAATCGACCAGAATTCACTGTCGACCGCGCAAGCCGACCTGCGTCGCAAGCTGCACCAGACCATGGGCAAGGTGGCCGACGACTACGGCCGGCGCAAGCAGTTCAACACTGCGATCGCTGCGGTGATGGAGTTGTTGAACGCCTACGACAGGTGTGACCTCAACGATGCCGTCGGCCGCAAGCTGGGCCAGGAAACATTGGAAAGCATTGCCCTGCTGCTCCTCCCCATCGTCCCGCACATCGGCCAGGCGCTGTATGCCGAACTGAAGCCGGGTGCCGATGCCGGCCTCGCCGCCTTCCCCAAGGCCGATCCGGCTGCGTTGAAGCAGGACGAGATCGAGTTGATGGTGCAGGTCAACGGCAAGCTGCGCGGTTCGATTCGCGTTGCGGCGGAAGCCGACAAGACTGTCATCGAAGTCGCGGCCCTGGCCTCCGAGGGCGCTCTCAGGTTCATGGAAGGCAAGGCGGCGAAGAAGGTGGTCATCGTCCCCGGCCGTCTGGTCAATATCGTCGTCTAAGGAGTCGCCATGCGCGTCCCATTCCGCGTTTTTCTCGCCCTGATCCTGGCAGCTATCGTTGCCGCCTGCGGCTTCCAGTTGCGCGGCACATTGAGCGGTAACCTGCCCTACAAGACGCTTTACATTGCGCTGCCTGAAACGGCCGATGTCCGCATCTGGATGCAGCGCTACATCGGCGCCACCGGCCAGACCAAGATTGTCGACAACGCCAAGGATGCCGAAGCGGTCTTCCAGCAGATCAATGACAGCCGGAACAAGATCATCCTCAGCGTCAACACCCAGGGCCGCGTCCGCGAGTACCGCCTGCAACTGAACTACGGCTTCCGCGTGGTCAACGCCAAGGGTCAGGAACTGGTCGGGCCCAACGAAATCACTCTGTCGCGCGACATCACCTACGACGATTCGACGGTACTCGCCAAGGACCTCGAAGAGGGCCTGCTCTGGCGTGACATGAACAATGACCTGGTCAACCAGATCGTTCGCCGCCTCTCCCTGATCAAGCCGAAGAATCCGGACCTCGAAGAAGACGAGTGATGTTGCTCAAGGGCGAACAACTCGCCGCGCACCTCGAACGTGAGTTGCGTCCGCTCTATGTGGTTTATGGCAATGAACCACTGCTGGTCATCGAAGCCGCCGACGCGATCCGCGCCAAGGCCCGCCAGCAGGGTTACGGCGAACGCGACATTCTCACAGTTCTGCCGCATTTCGACTGGAACCAGTTGCTGGCAGCCGGCGGCAACCTGTCGCTGTTCGGCGACCGGAAACTGATCGATCTGCGCATCCCGAACGGCAAACCTGGCAAGGAAGGTGGCGCGGCATTGCAGGACTGGTGCAGGAACCCGTCGCCGGACAACCTGCTGCTGGTCACGCTACCCGAACTCGACTGGCGCGAGGAGAAAGCCGTCTGGTTCACGACGCTGGTCAATGCTGGCGTCGCAATGAAGCTGATGGCCCCGCCACTCGCCGAACTGCCGGGCTGGCTTGTCGGCCGGCTACGTCGCCAGCAGCAGAGCGCCGGGCTGGAAAGCCTCAAATTCATCGCCGAACACGTCGAGGGCAACCTGCTAGCCGCGCATCAGGAAATCCAGAAGCTTGCCCTGCTCTACCCGCCGGGCGCGCTTAGCCCGGAGCAGATTCGCGAAGCCGTCCACAACGTGGCCCGCTACGACATCGACAGCCTGCGCGAAGCCCTGCTCGCCGGCGACATCAGCCGTTTGAGCCGGACGCTTGACGGGTTGATGCACGAGGGCGAACCGCCGCCGCTGGTGCTGTGGGCAATGGCTGAAGAAATTCGCACCCTGACACTGATCCGCAGCGGACTTGACCGCGGCCGGCCGCTCGAACTGCTGCTCAAGGAAGCCAAGGTCTGGGGATCTCGCGCCAACCCGGTGAAAAAGGCGCTCCAGCGGCTGTCGACCGCAACCCTCGAAGCGGCGCTGCACCATGCGGGACGAATCGACCGCCTTGCCAAGGGCATCGGTCAGGGCAATATCTGGGACGAGTTCTTGCGCCTCGCCCTCAGCCTCAGCACGACGAAATAGTTACCTTCACCCTGTCCCTGTGCCTTCGTCAGGTTCGAGGTCTTCCCACATGCAGTCCGGCTCGCTACGAGAGTCATTCAGCCCACGTTTCTGTACTGTCTGTACCAGACACTCGCCCTTGCAATCCAGGGACACTACGACAACCTTCATATCAGAATCTATATGGCGTTCGCCATCCCAATAGCTGCAGGTTGCACAAACCTTGGCCTCGGTAGGCAAAATCAGTTTCTCATTCATGTTGTCCCCTTCTAATACCCGCGTTTTAACAAGGGCTATGAGTTCTCCCGCCTGGCGAAGTTCCCTCTAAATTTGCCCGCTATAATGAGGCTTTCCGCCGAATCTGGAACAACATGGAACTCAAGGACTACATGCAGACCGTCGGGCGTCAGGCCCGGACTGCCTCGCGCCGCCTGGCGACAGCCACGACCGCCGAGAAGAACGCCGCGCTGCTGCACATCGCCGCCGCCATCCGCCGCGAAAAAGCCGCGCTGGTCGCTGCCAACCAGGAAGACCTCGCCGCCGCCCGTGCCGCCGGCCTTGAAGCCGCCATGCTCGACCGCCTGACGCTTTCCGAGAAAGGCGTCGACAGCATGGCCGAGGGCGTCGAGCAGGTCGCCACGCTGCCCGATCCGATCGGCGAGATGGGCGAATTCAAGTTCCAGCCCTCCGGCATCCAGGTCGGCAAGATGCGCGTGCCGCTCGGTGTCATCGGCATCATTTACGAAGCTCGCCCGAACGTCACTGCCGACGCTGCCGCGCTGTGCCTGAAGTCAGGCAACGCCGCCATCCTGCGCGGCGGTTCGGAAGCCATCCGCTCCAACCGCGCCATAGCCGCGCTGGTTCAGGAGGGTCTGCTGGCGGCCGGCCTGCCGGCTGAGTGCGTACAAGTCATCGCCACCACCGACCGCGCCGCCGTCGGCGAACTGATCACCATGCGTGAATTCGTCGACGTCATCGTGCCGCGCGGCGGCAAGGGCCTGATTGCCCGCCTGCTGGCCGAATCACGCGTGCCAATGATCCAGCACCTCGACGGCAACTGCCACGTCTACCTGGAAGAGGAAGCCGACCCGAACAAGGCGCTGAAGATTGTCGAAAATGCCAAGACCCAGCGTTACGGTACCTGCAACACCGCGGAGTCGCTGCTCGTCGACCGCTCGGTCGCCGCCATGCTGTTGCCGCCCATCGCCCACATGCTGACGACCAAGGGCGTCGAAATCCGGGGCTGCGCCGAGACCTGCGCGTTGGTCAAGGAAGCCGTGCCGGCGACCGAAGAGGACTACTACACCGAGTTCCTCGCGCCGATCATTTCAGTGAAGGTGGTTGCCGGCATTGACGAAGCGATCGCCCGCATCAACCAGTACTCGTCACACCACACCGACGCCATCGTCACCGACAACCATCCCAAGGCCATGCGTTTCCTGCGTGAGGTCGATTCGGCATCGGTGATGATCAACGCCTCGACGCGCTTCGCCGATGGTTTCGAATATGGCCTCGGTGCCGAGATCGGCATTTCGACCGACAAGATCCACGCCCGTGGCCCGGTTGGCCTCGAAGGGCTGACCAGCCAGAAGTGGGTAGTTCTGGGCGATGGACACGTCAGGGGCTGAAGACGAAAGCACACGGACGGGTTGCGCTGACTGCAACGCATGTCGTATAGCACTGGCCCAAGTCAGGCCCCTGCAGCATAGGCGCGCTAAGGCCTGATTCTGTCCTGGCCTCTGTTGCCGCCGGCCTCCGCCCGCGGGAAGCAGACTTGGGCAGCAGCGATCAGACTGGCGGTCAGCAACAGGGCTGCCGGCAGCAAGAACTGGCTGCTCTTCCAATCGCTCAGCCACTGGCTGGCAAAAGCGATCCGGAGAAGAGTGCATACAGCTGTCACGGCAAAGAAACTCCCCATGAACAGACCCTCGGAGCCCCGCAATCCGGCGCTCGAGGCTCTTTCCATCAGGCCGGCAAAGGCCATCGCCCAACCGGCCCCGCAGATCAGTTGCAGGAAAATCAGCATCCCGAGGTTGCCGACGACCCCTGCCGCATAGCTGGCTGCTGCGGTCAGCAGGATGCCGCCTGTGGCCACGGGCATCGCACCAAAACGCTTGAGCAACGGCCCGACCGCAACCAGCATGGCAAAGAAACCGAGCCAAACGAGCGGCATCAGCCACGGCAGTTGTTCCTTGCCGGCATGCAACTGATACAGCGGCGAGGCATTGACGAAGGCGTGGAGCTGAAAGCCGAACCCGGCCAACCCGAGCACCAGCAACAGCGGCAGATAAGCAGCAAAGCTGGCCGGTCGCGGTGGCTCTTGCTCGGCGACTGGCACGTTCTTGCCAACCACCCGCAGCAGCACGATCACGGCCACAAGCAGAGTCACCGCAGACATCGAGAAGGACAGTCGCGGGTCGCTACCCTTCAGCCAGAGCCCGACAAATGGTGCGAGGGCCGATGCCAGTGCCATCCCGGAGGCATACCATACGACAAGATCCGCTTGCTGCGCCGCTTTGGCGCGCTTGCCGAGCAGGATCAGGGTCGGCGCTCGCACCACCGAAGCGGAAACGACCCAGATCCCCAGGACAGCGAGCAATGCACCGGGCACGACGCCAGCGACCAGTGGCAGCAGCACGAAAGCGACGGTCGAAAGGCTGCTCAGCACGACCAGCAACCGGGCAAGGCGACGATAGCCTTCGGCCATGCGGTCAGCCATCATGCCAAAAGCCACATCCATCACGGCAAAAACCAGTTGATCGGCCATCAGCAGGAGAGGCAGCCAACTTGCGGCAATCCCTGCCGTCGCCAGCAGGCCGGGCAGCTGGAAGACATATACTGTCCATGCCAGAGTGAAGAAAAACTGCACACCGGCCAATGCCGGTCCGCCGGCCAGCCTCGTATTCGACGCCTGCTCACTCATGGCCAGCCTCGTATCAATGGTGGTTCGCAATCATGATAATCTAGCTCCAGGTTCTACTGAGGATCGTTATGAATACCATGCATAAATACCAGGCGATCGTCGGCACTCCCGCATTTGCGCTAGGAGTTTGCTGCAGCGACGACGAAATCACGTCGATCGAATTTCTCGAGCCGCAGCAGGAACAGGCTCCGACAACACCCCTCGCAGCAGAAGCAGTGCGTCAGTTGATCACCTACCTGCGCGACCCGACCCTTGAATTCACCCTGCCGCTGCGCGCCTCCGGCACCGTCTTCCAGCGCCGGGTCTGGGAACAGATTGCCGCGATTCCCCCCGGAGAAACGCACACTTACGGTCAACTGGCAAAATACCTCAGAAATGCCCCGCGCGCGGTCGGCCAGGCCTGCGGAGCCAATCCGTATCCGGTCGTCGTCCCCTGCCATCGCGTCGTCGCCACCGGCGGCGGGCTGGGCGGCTTCGCCCGCGAACGCGGTGGCTTCCTGCTTGACGTCAAGCGCTGGCTGCTGCAGCATGAACACAGCCTCCCCGGCTGATCTCGCCGAGATAGACACCTTCTGCGACGCCCTCTGGCTCGAAGATGGGCTGGCCAAAGCAACGCTCGACAGCTATCGCTCCGACCTCAGCCAGTTGGCCTCGTGGCTGGCCAGCCATGATCACGAAACGCTGCTCGACATCCGCGAGACCGCGCTGATCAACTTCATCGCCCATCTTTCCCGGCGAGCCCGTGCCAGTTCGCAGTCACGCTACCTGTCAACGCTGCGCCGCTTCTACCGCTGGCAACTCGGACGCGGCCGCATCGTTGCCGACCCGACGCTGAAGCTGGCCAACCCGGCGCGACCCTCACGCCTGCCCAAGGTGATGTCGGAAAAGCAGGTCGATAGCCTGCTCAACGCGCCGGACATCGACACCCCGCTCGGTTTGCGCGACCGAGCCATGCTCGAAACCCTCTACGCAGCTGGCCTGCGCGTTTCCGAACTGGTCAATCTCAGATTGCACGAAGTAAGCTTCAACGAAGGCGTGTTACGCGCCCTCGGCAAGGGCAGCAAGGAGCGCCTGGTGCCGCTCGGCGAACAAGCCATCGACTGGCTGGGCCGCTACCTGAACGAAGCGCGACGAGAAATCCTCAAGGGGCAGCTGAGCGACGCGCTGTTCGTCACCGCCCGAGGTCGCGCCATGACTCGCCAGGCTTTCTGGCAACTAATCAAGCGCTACGCCCTGATCGCCGACATCGCGCCGGAAAAGCTGTCCCCACATGTCTTGCGCCACGCCTTCGCAACCCACCTGCTCAACCACGGTGCCGACCTGCGCGTCGTCCAGCTGCTGCTCGGCCATGCCGACATTTCGACAACACAGATCTACACCCATGTCGCCCGCGAGCGCCTGAAAAGTCTGCACGCCGTGCATCACCCGCGCGGCTGAATCCGGACTTCCCGCAAGCCTGACTTGGGCATATCATTGCTCAAGGCATCGGTCTTCACCGATTTGTGTCGCCTGAACACAAACTCTGCAAGGGGGTAGGAAAGTGGAAAATTCATTGGCATTGCTTGGCCGAATCGCCGGCATGGTCGGGATACTCATGTGCCTGACCAGCGGTGTCGCCCGCCTCGCCGGAATGCACTGGCTTGGCGGATTCGAGACGCTCACGCTGCTTCAGGGCGGGATCGCGGGGATGGTCTTTGGCTGTTTCTTCCTGCTCCTTGCCTTGGCGAAGGATGCCGGAATCCGGTAGCCGCCTGCACACGCAGGTGACGCTGAATTCATTGCTGACAACCCCGGCAATCACGAATGAATGATGGTGCCCACGCGCCCGAAACCCGGGCCATCAGGTTCCTGAAGGCACACGGAATTCCCTTCTCCAGCCACCTGTATGCCTACGAAGAACATGGTGGCACAAAGGTTTCCGCACGCCAGCTCAACGTTGATGAGCACGCTGTCGTCAAAACGCTGGTCTTCGAAGATGAGGCCGCCAGGCCGCTCATCGTCCTGATGCACGGCGACCGCAAGGTATCTGTCAGGGAACTCGCCCGCCAGATCGGCTGCAAGAAGGTCGAGCCGTGTACGCCCGAAGCCGCCAACCGCCACACCGGTTACCTGGTGGGCGGCACCAGCCCCTTCGGGACAAGAAAGCAGATACCGGTCTATCTTGAAAGAACCATCCTCGATCTGCCGCTGATCTATGTCAACGGCGGCCGGCGCGGCTATCTGGTTGGCCTGCATCCGCACGATCTCATACGGGCACTCCCGACAAAAACCGTGGAAGCCGCAATCGTCAAATAGCGCGTTCGATGATTACGCCGACACGCTTGACGCCCGGCATCATGCCCAGCTTGGCGACCGAAACGCGCACCCAGTGAACGGCAAAGCTTTCCAGAAGATAGCCGGCGATGTGTTCGGCCAGCCTTTCAAGAAGATTGAAGTGGCTGGTTGCCAAGTCTGCCCGCAACCGCTCGACCACCACCGCGTAGTCGACCGTATCGCGGATATCGTCGCTCGCCCCGGCAGATGCGGTCGACACGCCGATCTGCAGCGAAATCTCGACTGTCTGTGCCATTGCCTTTTCGCGCGGATAGATGCCTATCCAGGTTTCGGCGCGCAGTTCGTCGATGAAAATCAGGTCCATTAGGCGGTCGACCGTGGTGAAAGTGTAAAATTGGCCCGGATTGTAACCCAGTGACACCCGCCCCCCATGCAAACGGCTCTCGTCATCCTTGCCGCCTACATCCTCGGCTCCGTTCCCTTCGCCGTGATTTCCGCTCGTCTGTTCGGGCTCGCCGACCCGCGCAGTTACGGCTCGGGCAACCCCGGGGCAACCAACGTGCTGCGCAGCGGCAACAAGAAGGCAGCGCTGCTCACCCTGATCGGTGATGCACTGAAGGGCTGGGTCGCCGTCTTCGTGGCGCAGAAGATGGGGTTCAGTGACAACGTAGTCGGCCTCGTCGCTCTGGCCGTCTTCTTCGGCCACCTTTACCCGGTTTTTCTCAAGTTCAAGGGCGGCAAGGGCGTCGCCACCGCGATCGGCGCGCTGATCGCCCTCGACCCGCTGCTTGGCCTGGCCGTGATCGGCACCTGGTTGTTCATCGCCTTCGCCTTCCGCTATTCCTCGCTGGCCGCCATTCTCGCCGCCGCGATGGCCCCGGTCTACTTCCTGTTGATGCACGGGGCGAACTCCCAGATCTTCGTCATCGGCATTATTGCGATGGCCCTGATCGGCAAGCACTGGCAGAACTTCCAGCGCCTGTTGGCCGGCCAGGAAGCCAGGATCGGCAGCAAGAAGAAGTCCTGATTTTCCAGGCCCGGGAAGCGTCGGCCAGTCCGGTTGGCCTGATAGCCAAATACAATCTGACAAATACCGATAATCGATTGGATCAATTCAGACCCACCAACTAGACTGCACTCATCAGGTCAGCACGACCTGCTTCAGTCAGTGGAGGCCGTCATGATTGCTCGCGTCATTCAGCGTTTCATGCAGGAAGAACATGCTTGGGTGCGCTCGGTCGACATCCTGGCCGGCATCCCGGACAACTTCTGACCCAGGAGGAAACACCACGACAAACGAGAACAAATGCCCGTTCGCGGGCGCCGCCGGCAGCCACACTGTGTCCGGGTCCCCGACGAATTCAGGCTGGTGGCCGAAGCAACTGAACCTGAAGATGCTGCACCAGCAGTCCGCAAAATCCAATCCCATGGGCCAGGCGTTCAATTACGCCGAGGAGTTCAAGACACTCGACCTGGATGCAGTGTCAAGGATCTTCATGCTTTGATGACCGACTCGCAGGACTGGTGGCCGGCGGATTACGGCCACTACGGGCCGTTCTTCATGCGCATGACCTGGCACGCCGCGGGTACCTACCGCATCGCCGATGGTCGCGGCGGCGCTGGCACTGGCGCGAAACGCTTCGCCCCGCTCAACAGCTGGCCGGACAACGGCAACCTCGACAAGGCGCGCCGCCTGCTCTGGCCGATCAAGCAGAAGTACGGCCGCAAGCTCTCATGGGCCGACCTGCTGGTCCTTACCGGCAACGTCGCGATGGAATCGATGGGCTTCAAGACCTTCGGTTTCGGCGGCGGCCGCCCGGACATCTGGGAGCCGGAGGACGGGATCTACTGGGGTCCGGAAACTACCTGGCTGGGCGACGAGCGCTACAAGGGCGACCGTGAGCTGGCCAACCCGCTCGGTGCCGTGCAGATGGGCCTGATCTACGTAAACCCGGAAGGCCCGAACGGGAACCCGGATCCACTCGGCTCGGCGCGCGACATCCGCGAGACCTTTGCCCGCATGGCGATGGATGACTACGAGACGGTGGCGCTTACCGCTGGCGGTCACACCTTTGGCAAAGCCCACGGCGCTGGCGACACCGCCCACGTCGGTCGCGAACCGGAAGGCGCAGGCATCGAGGAACAGGGCTTGGGCTGGATAAGCAGCTTCGGCTCCGGCAAGGGTGTGGACGCGATCACCAGCGGCATCGAGGGTGCCTGGACGCCCAACCCGATCATGTGGGATAGCGGCTACTTCGACACCCTGTTCGGCTACGAGTGGGAGCTGACCAAGAGTCCGGCCGGCGCCCACCAGTGGAAACCCAAGGACCCCGCTGCGGCGACCACCGTGCCGGATGCCCATGATCCGAGCCAGCGCCATGCCCCGATGATGACCACGGCCGACATGGCGATGCGCATGGACCCGGCCTACGAGAAGATCTCGCGCCACTTCATGCAGAACCCGCAGGAGTTCGCCGATGCCTTCGCCCGCGCCTGGTTCAAGCTGACCCACCGCGACATGGGTCCGCGCGCCCGCTACCTCGGCAACCTGGTGCCGCAGGAGGCGTTGATCTGGCAGGACCCGATCGCCGCTGTCGACCATGCGCTGGTTGATGAGCAGGACATCACGGCCCTGGAGGCCAGAATACTCGCCTGTGGTCTTTCCATTTCGCAACTCGTCACCACCGCCTGGGCGTCTGCAGCGAGCTTCCGCGGCAGCGACAAGCGCGGCGGCGCCAATGGCGCGCGCATTCGCCTGGCGCCGCAAAAGGATTGGGAAGTCAACCAGCCGGCCGAACTGGCAAAGGTCCTGCAGGCCCTGGAAGCAATCCGCACGGATTTCAACGCCGCGCAGTCAGGCGGCAAGAAGGTGTCGCTGGCCGACCTGATCGTGCTGGGCGGCTGCGCCGCGGTCGAGGCCGCCGCGCGGGAAGGGCGGTCACGACGTCACGGTGCCGTTCACACCTGGGCGCACGGATGCGTCGCAAGCGCAGACCGACGTCGAATCTTTCGCCGTGCTGGAGCCGGTCGCCGACGGGTTCCGCAACTACGCCCGCAAGGGACTGGGAGCATCGGCCGCAGAACTGTTGGTGGATAAAGCGCAGTTGATGACGCTGACCGCCCCCGAGATGACAGTGCTGATCGGCGGCCTGCGCGCCCTGAATGCGAACTTCGACCATTCCGCCCACGGCGTGTTCACCCAGCGCCCCGAAACGCTGACCAACGACTACTTCGTGAACCTGCTCGACATGCGCACGAAATGGCAGAAGTCGGCTACAGCTGAAGGCGTGCTGGAAGGGCGCGACCGCGCGACGGGCGAGCTCAGGTGGACGGGCACCGTCGTCGATCTCGTCTTCGGCTCGAACTCCCAGCTCCGTGCCATCGCCGAAGTCTATGCGAGCAACGACGCGCAGCAGGCCTTCGTGCGTGACTTCGTGGCTGCCTGGAACAAGGTGATGAGCCTTGATCGCTACGACCTTGCCTGACCTTTAGGCACGGAACGACCACGCTCAGCCGCTTTCCTGCATCGGGAAAGCGGCTGTTGCGGTCGACGGCGAAAAAACGCCGATTTTCTACTTCGTGCCGCTGGCCGCCATGTCGATCAAGGGCCAGCGCGGCTGCACCGCAAAGTCGCCGGCCTGCTTGGCCGGCGTGCCAGACTGAAGGCGCAGGCAGCCGGCCAGCGCGATCATCGCGCCGTTGTCTGTGCAGAATTCGAGCTCCGGATAGAAGACGCGGAAGCGTTTGCGTCTTGCCTCGTCGTCCAGGGTAGCCCGCAACTGCCGGTTGGCGCCGACCCCGCCGGCCACCACCAGTTGCTTGAGGCCGGTCTGTTTCAGCGCCTTCAATGACTTTTTCACCAGCACCTCGACGATGGCTTCCTGGAAAGCCAGCGCGGCGTCGGCCTTGAATGCTTCGTCCAGCGGTTCGCCCTGTTCGCGGACCAATGTCAGCACCGCCGTCTTGAGGCCGGAAAAGCTGAAATTGAGGTCGCCGGAATGCAGCATCGGGCGCGGCAACTGATAGACGCCCGGGGTGCCCTGCTCGGCCAGTTGTGACAGAAAGGCGCCACCGGGGTAAGGCAAGCCGAGCAGTTTGGCACTCTTGTCGAAGGCCTCGCCGGCCGCATCGTCCACCGTTTCGCCGAGCACCTCGTACTCACCGACGCCGGTCACTCGCATCAGTTGCGTGTGGCCGCCGGAAACCAGCAGCGCGACAAACGGGAAGGCCGGAGGGTCACTGGACAACAGCGGCGACAGCAGATGACCTTCGAGGTGGTGCACCGGGATCGTCGGCCTGGCGAGCGCCACGGCCAGCGCCTCGGCGAAGGCGCAACCGACCAACAAGGCGCCGGCCAGCCCAGGACCA
>Ga0268298_10004885_pt1 | contig 12816 bp, 8 predicted proteins | sample WWTPWeurt_MetaG_FD_194462 | JGI IMG/M metagenome (GOLD analysis project Ga0268298, IMG submission 194462) | Activated sludge microbial communities from WWTP in Nijmegen, Gelderland, Netherland - WWTP Weurt | ecosystem: Engineered > WWTP > Aerobic digester > Activated sludge | place: Netherlands...
ACGGCGCGCGCTCATCGTAGAGCATCACTCTGTATAGCAGCTGGTCACGACCGCGCGCCGCCCCCGCGCGCTCTCGGTAACCCAACAGCTCTACGACGTCACTCGCGGTCGTCGCGGAGAGACCGAGTTCGATCGCCAAGTTGATCGCGGACTCAACTGCGCTCCGTTCGTTGACAACTGCGGTGAGCGGCGCAAACCCGACGTCGAATGTCGACGAAAGCGATTCGACGGCGGCTCCGTCTGCGCTGAGGTGCAGATTCACTGAGCCGTCCATCATGGGAACCCAACCGCGAGCGACGGCGTATGTCTGCCTGAATCGGCTCGTGCCGAGAAATGGGCTGAGGTCCTCTGCGACCATGCCGTCCTCCTCGCGCGAAGCGCCAATGAACGCGCGAAAATCGGCGCTACTGACGAAAGCACGAAGGCGTGTGGCTCGTTCCTCGTAGTACTTTCGAAGCTGCGGCCTCAGCCGCGGATGCGACTCGCCGATCTTGATCGCCTGTCGCGCCGCGCGACTCAGTCCGGGGATGGGCAGAGGTGGAGACCATTGAACGAATCGGAGGGCATCCGCGTTCCTGTCCCGAACTGGCTGCTGGAGCTGCGCGGCCGCGCGGCTCGCTGTGAGAACCCACGCCACCGCCGCGACCGCGCATGCAAAAGAACGCCTGCGATTCTCGCGAGTCCCCACCATGAGGCTACTCTATCAACAGTCGGTGACACGGACAACGGGCGGCAAGTGATCAGTCGCCGACGGCACGAACTCGCGCCGGCGGCCTACGCAAATGTGGATCCGACACGCTGCGTCGGACGTGAAGGAGCACGCCGAAAGCGCGTCCGAGCCCACCACCACGTGCGTGGGCACGGACAGTTACGAAAGTCGGACTCTCCGTTGGTCGCGAACGCGGAGGAGCGGGCGGCAAGCCGGCCGGGGCGTGCGCCCAGGCAAGCCTGTGTCGTCGTGCGGTGGCACCTCGGTAGCGAAGAGAGAAGCAGAGCAAGCGCGTCCTCCGCGCGCGATCAGCACCACCTGCCTGGTCGGGCGCTCAGCTTGTCGGCGAGTTCCTTGCTTGGTTGCATGATCGGGTGACCGCGCGAGCACCGAGCCGCAAGCCAACACGCGCGATCGACCGCGAGCGGGCGAAGCGCCTTGGCGGCACCGGGTCGAAGGCGCGGCGCACGAAGCGCATCGGCAAAGACGACAGCGAACGCCGCGGGCGGCAGGTCATTCGACAGATGTTGATCCTCGCTTCGCTGTCAGCAGCAACGCGCGGCATCGGCGTTCGCGACCTGCTCCAAGTGGTCGGCGACGGCACCGTGCGAACGCTCTACCGGGACCTGGAGCAGCTCCAGGCTGCGGGCTTCGCGCTCGCCAACGAAGGGGGGCTCTGGACGCTCGAGACCAAGTTCCGCATCACGGTTCCGTTCACGCCCGACGAAGCCATCGCGCTGCTCGTATCCTCCCAGGCGATCGGTTCGAGCGGTGCCTTCGCATCGTCACTCGCGACGCTCCGCGCCAAAGTGCTGGCGAGCATGTCCCCGACGGCGCGCGCGTTCTGCGAAGAGCTGGGCGAGACCGTCGTCGCAACGACTTTCACACACGCAACCGCTGGCGAGCCCCTCGTTGCACTGGCTCGCGAGGCGATTGCCAAAGACCACGCGCTGGCGATCACCCACGCGAAACCCGGCCAGACCCCTCGCCGTCGCGTCGTCGATCCCTACGCAATCTGGGTAGCCGACGGGCGCACCTATCTCATCGCCCGCTGTCGGGAGCGCGACGAAATGCTCCACTTCCACTTCTCACGCATCTCAGCCGCCGAGGTGCTGGACGAGGCGTTCGACAGGGATCCGCGGTTCGAGCTCGAAACGTACGTGGCCAGCGGATTTGGCGCGTTCGTTGGGCCAACGCACGACATCGTCATCGATCTCGACGGCGACGTGGCACACGCAGCGAGAGAGACTCGGATCCACGACTCCCAAGAGCTCGAGGAGCGCGACGGCGGGGGTGTCCGGCTCCGCCTCCACGCGGGCGGACTTCGACGGCTCGCAGCGTGGGTCGCGGGGTTCGGCGGGAAAGCGCGAGCCGTAGAACCGCCGGAGCTGGTGGATGAGGTCCGCGCGCTCGCGACGGGAGCGCTCGGTGCGCACACGCGCTAGACTGGCACGCCATGCACGCCGTCGATCTTCGCCGCTCCGACCTCTCGGCGCTCGATGTCGACCAGCGGGTCTTCCTGCACGGCGTGTCATGGCAGGACTACGAACGGCTGTTGTCGATCCGAGGCGATGAGAGCAGCCCGCGCATCGCTTATCTCGCGGGGGAAATCGAGCTAATGAGCCCTTCTCGTAGCCATGAACGCTTGAAGAAGCTGATCGCTCGCTTGGTCGAGGCGTTCGCGGAAGAGCGGCAGCTGCCGCTGAACGGCTTCGGCTCTTGGACACTGAAGAGTCAGGCCGAAGAGCGCGCAGCCGAGCCGGACGAGTGCTATTCGCTGGGGCCACCCCGGGAGGTTCCGGATCTGGTGCTGGAGGTCGTCTGGTCGCACGGGGGTATCGACAAGCTCGACATCTACCGCCGGCTCGGCGTGCGCGAAGTGTGGGTCTGGCGCGAGCGACAGGTGTCGGTCTTCGTGCTGCGCGGCGACGCGTATGAGCAGAGCGAGCGAACCGAGCTCATGCCGGACCTCGATCTCGCCGAGCTGCTCACGTTCGCGGACTGGGAGGACCAGACGGCGGCGGTCAGGACGTTTCGGGGCTTGTGACTGCTCGGACCACGAGTCGGCTCGCTAATTGTGGCAGGCCGTCAGCTTTCACGTTGGACAGGAAGGAACAGACCGCCACCGAAGTATCGAGTCCGTCCAATGATAATCGGTCCCGGTACGGCCCGCGCGAACGTCAGGCGCACTTCCCCCGTGAGACCAACCGCCTGAACGCCCCGAATCCTGCGTAGTGCGATGCTCGGTTCAGCAAGCCCCAGCCTACGGCACTGTTCGCGTATGTCGACTGAGATCGCCTCGGCAGCACCTACTCCCTTCGCGTGACGCGTGACGACGTAGGGCGTGACGTTCTCCCACACGGACGAGCGCCCGGTCAGCGAGCCCGCCACGTCCTCGCCGACGGTGCAAGCAGCAAGCGTCAGCAGACCGGCGGCTCCCGCGCGTAGCTCACGGAAGCCAACCAGCGCGGTGTCCAGCACGCGCAAATGATCGCGTTCCTGCGCCGAAGGCGAGCGTCGCTCGAGCAGGTGAGGAGCGAGAACGAACAGTCGCTGCGACGCCGGCTCGAACGCGAAAGCGAGGTGGGAGGAATTCGCGCGGCGGGCCGGAGTGCCATCGGCGTCGTGTCCGCTGAAGTACGAGGGGAGCTGCTCGCGCTCATCGACGAGCGTCTGAACCCTGGCCATGACCGCGCGGCGAAGAGCGCGCGTGACTTCGAGGGGCTGCGGCTCTCCAACGAGCCCTCCGACGACGGCGAACGCATGCACGCTCGGAAAAACGTCCGACGCGGGAGCCATGAGACCGAGCCCCAAGAAGCGGCCGTCGCCGAGCAACAACGGGCCCGCCACCGGCGCGCCGAACGCAATTTCGACGTGCCAAAGGCGTTCTTTCGCAAATCGAGTTCCTTCGGCGAAGGGTTCAGCGCGGGCCCCTGCTGCCTCGAACGGTTCTCGTTGCACACGAATCGCCTCTACCGTTGGGCGCACGCCCGCGTGGCGGAGTGCCTGAACCACTGCAGCCCGCGCCGCAGCGATCTCGACCACCCGTTCAATGCCTCGCTTGGCCTCGGCGGCTCGCTGTGTCGGTCCGATGCGGCGGCGCTTGGCCTGCTCTGGCACCGCGACTGGAGTGACCGAACGGAAGAGTCGCGCTCCGCTCCCGAAGCCGTAGTGACGGAGCATGTCATCATCATCCGTCGGCACCAGGACGATCTCGTTCAGCTCGCCGGTCTCTGGGTCGAACAATTCCGCTCCCGAGAACCCCCAGCGCACGTCATCGCTGCGCAGGGTGCAAGCAGCAGGAACCTCGACGAGGAGCCGTCGAATCGCGCGGTCGGCATAGTGCATGCCAATCGAGGGGATGGCGATGACTCGGATCCGGCTCTCGACGGGTGCCTCGTTCGAGCCGTCGGCCTTACGCCCCAGGAGAAATCGCTCGACTTCCTCGGAGCGAGCCGACATCTTCGAGCGTAGCCGCGTCCGTGCCGCTTCGCGCGCCGCAACGACGAGGGACGACGCACCAGTCAGCGGCCATGCCGCTCGACGCGCCAAGTCCGCCGCAGACCGAAGCTCAAAAACGTAGCGCGCGGGAGCACTCTCGTACGCGAACCGTCGATAATTTGGCTTCGGCGGTTGAACGAAGACCCTTCGACCTTCTTCGTGCCGAAAGCGTCTGGCCCGGTGGCGTCGTTCGAGGCTCTCCAGCGATCCCCGACCAGGGCATGCGAGCAAGCAGCCTTCTCCGGTACTGGGGCGTCGCACCACGCCGTCGTATTCCGCGAGCCGCTCCTCGAGCGTGGGCTCATCAATGATCTCGCCCCAAGCCCAGGCCATGTCGACGCCGCGCCCGAGCTGATAGAGCTTCTCTGAAAGAGCGGAGATTGCGCTGGCGTGCGCTTCATCCGTGTCTGCAAAGCGCCATGCGTAAACCCAAGGCACTCTCGCGTCGAAAAGGCGTGGCCTCCACACCTTCGTGGCCAGGCGGATCTCTCCAATGCGACGCACATCGCCGCCTTTGGCGTCGAGGTCGTTGTTCGGCATGAACATCGAGACAGACTGCCCACGAACGGTGCGCGGCGCCGCTATGATGGGCGCATCGGAGAGGCCTTCGAGCCAGGTGAGAGCCGCCTTCGTCTGTTCGTCGAGCGGGCCGCTGATGCCCGCGCCAGCCACGAGGGCTTGAAACAAACGAAAGGGCGACGGCGGGTCATCTCCGTCGCCGTGGTAACGCCCCTCGTGGGCGCGCACATGAATGGTCAGGTACCGCGTCATCCCTACTCGCTCGCCGGCGTGTCGTCGTCCTTCTTCGCGAGCAGCTTCTTCGCAGCGGCGAGATCGAACTCGTGTTCGAGAACGGGCTTGTCCCCCTTCTTGAGCCCCTGGGGCCACTTCTCTTTGAACGGCGCAGAGGCAGCTGCTGCATAGGCGACAAGTTGGCCGCGCTCCGGTAGGCCGACCTTGGCCGGTTCACCGCGCCTCGGCACCTCCGTCCACGTATCGTCGTTGGCGTAACGAAGCAGGCATCCTTCACGTAGGAAGAGCTCGAGCTCGGCGGTGGCAGCGAGCAACGCGAGGCTCAGCAGGTACTTCTGAACCTCCATGGACTCCGCGCCGTCTTTGCCGCGCAAGCCGCGCAGCGCCACGAGGTTGATGGTGACGTCGCGCTCGATGGCGCCCTTCGCGATCACGCCGCCCAGCACGCGTGCTTCTGGATTGGGCGCGCCATCGCGATACTCTTGGATCTTCGTCTTGCGGAAGGTGGCTGGAGCATCCTTGAAGCCCTTTTCGGAGAGCTTCACCTTCTTCGCCTTGGCCTCCTTCTCGAGCTCCTCCTGCTGGTCCTCGCTCAGTGCCTTCCACACCGAGTTGAACTGCGCGGCGCTGTGAAGCACTTCGACATCCCACGCGCGTATGATCGAGCGCACCAACCGAGGACGCTTCTCGCCAGTGCCACCACGGGAATCCCACACACCGAAGACAAGCGACGTCGGCGCGATTGTGCAGAGTGGAACGGCGTTCCCCTTGTTGTGCAGGGCCTCGAAAGCCTTCGCGATCTCTGGGGCGAGCGTCGGGCTGGCGAGCACGACTGCGTCCGCGCTGCGGTGCGCGAGGTCGAGGAGCGAACGCTTTTCGATGTGCTCGACAACGTCTACGTCGCCCTCTCCTTCAGCCTTCTTCTTCTTCCCTTTCGTGCCTCCGGCCTTGTGCAAGGCGATCTCGATCTGCGGGACGAGGCTCGCGAGAGGGTTCAGTTCCTTCCCGTTGTCGTCCTTCCCTGTTGACTTGAAGATCGGCTCGAGCCGGTTCGCCTGCGACCCGACCGTGTCGATCGTGGCAACCCGCGTCCCATCGGCGAGTGTGTCGATGTTGTAACCAATGTCAGCGTACGTCGGCGGGAAGATGACGCCGCGACCGTTCTCGTCAGCCTCGACCGGAAGGAGTCGTTGGCGCAGATGGAGAGCGACCGGTCCGTGGGGCGCGAGCCATGTGTCGAAGAGCTCCGAGGTCTCCTCGCTCGGCGACGGCTGAGTGGTTTCTGCGGCCTGCATTGTCATGCTTGGGTCTCCTCTTGTGCGAACGTTGTGACTTTGTTCTTGCCGGACAGATCGAGCTCGAACTCGAACCGTCGCATCGGCGCTTTCAGGTCGGCACCCGACAGCGCCGCACGCGCCAGCATTACCGGCATCGGGTGCCCCCACACCGCATAGCGGACCTTGCGGGTCGCGTACTCGTCGGGGCGGGCGTGTTCGAGGCCGACGGCAGCGAGCACCTCCACTACAGGCGACGAGTGGACCGGCATTGCCTGCTCGTCGGGTGAGAAACCGGCGTCGATGCCTGTCCACGCCCTGCGGGCGTCAAAGTAGAACGTGCCGCCCTTGATCGGCTGACAGTGCCCAAACGGCGCAGCGAGCAACGCCTCTCGGCGCTGCTTCCATGCTGCCCGAAAACCAGTCTCCTCAGGTCCGAGGAGCTTCTTCAGGACGCCGCGAGCGCTTGCCTGCCCAGCGAATAGCTTGAACGGATTCCGCGACGAGCCATCGGCCCAGTGGCTTAGGGTCAGGTGACGACCCTCGGCTTGAACCAGCCGAATCGGTAGTGTGCTGCGGTTGCCCTCACCCGACGGAAACGCAGCGGCCGTGACGCGTCCGGAGTTGAAGCTCGGAGCCGACGGCGTGTCGTCCAACGCGCCGCTTCTCTCGTCCTCTGGTCCTCCAGGTTTGGCGTGCCTGGCGTCCTCCGCGTCGTCGTCGGCTCCGTCGGCGGCGCCGCCCTCCACGTAGCCGATAGGTGTCAATTCGACGACTTCCGCCACCTCCAAGAAGTCTAGGACCACCTCGAACGGGTTCGTGTCCCCGTCCGCGACCAGAACGAACTGGGTCTTGGTGCCGCTCCAGTCGAAGTGAGCCTCGCAGTTCCCCATGAGGAGTTCCGCAGCCTCCAGAAATCCGACGCAAGCCAGCACCTGTCCCGGGTTCTCGAGCTCGACCGGGATCGACGCAGCCGTGCGACGCATCATGCCCGCTCCTTGTGCGCTGACCTCGTATCCGCGCTCTGATTGCGCCGGGAAGCGGCCTGATCTGATGCTCGGAGCACAGCTTCCCACCAGGCGAGTCCCCACGGCCCCCAACGCCGCGAGAGACGGGCAAAGCGAAGCGCGACGTCCCGCGCCCGCTCGTCAACGACGGAAGGTGGGGCATCGTCGCAACCGCTCGTCCCGATCACTGGTCGGGCGAACCCGTGATGGGCCGCGATGAGGTGGAGAACGAACTCCTGGTTCTCCGTAGAGAGCTTCCTGAAATCGTCGTGCGCCTCTACGTAGGGCAGCGAGCCGAGCTCGTGCCGATAGCCGTCGAGGATGTCGAAGTCGATGGGCCCCCGGGTCTTCGCGTAGTGGTGTCCATCGACTGGCGCCTTGAACGCGCGCTGCCACCGGGTTGCGCGCTTCCCCTCATCATGGAGACGGGCGGCTAGCGCGACGAGATCTTCTGACTCCGGGTCCAGCCCCATCCGCTTGGCGATTGCTCGCGCGCAGTCCGCTGCCCAGCTCTGATGTTCGTCAAGCTGTTGAGGACGCTCCGCTTCGGCGCGCTCGTCTTCGGTTGCGGCGTCGCCCGCCCACCCTTCGACCACCAGCCCCGCTGTTGGCTCGCCGTCCTCTCGCTCTGTCACGAAGCGGTGGCGTCTCAGCCATCCTGCGCGCGGCGGGGCACTCCAACCTGATTCGGTTTCGTCGTCATCGCTCGCGCGCAGATGGCGGACGCGGAACCCCGTCACTGGGACATCGGCGGCATCTGCGCGAGCGAGCCAGGGCGTGCGGTCGTCGTCCGCGGCATGAGCTACCGTCCTGGCCTTCCTATCCAAGAGACCATCGGTGAGCCCGCCAAGGCGTGCGTCTACGACGATCGTGGCCCCGGTCAGGAGTTCCTCGAGTTGCTTCGCGCTCTCCTCGCGAGCCTTCTTGGCCTCCTTGGTCTCCTGCTTGCCCTTGCTCTTCGCGGCTACGAGGTGTTCGAGCGTGAGCCAACCCTTCACGTCGCCACTCGACGTAAGCGCGATGGCAACGACGTCTGTCACGGCCGGCAACGGATCGTCACCCTCGGCCTCGCTGACGGCTGCTGCGCGGTCGATGAGCCAATCGAGCGCCAGATGGGTCTCGGTCTCCAGCTGCTCACTGGCGTGTGGAGGCGCAGCCTCGAAGAAGCGCGTCGCAGCCTTGCCATCGAGGGCGCAGCCGACTCGCACGGGCAAGTGTCGTCGCCAGACCACCGTGGTCTGCGGTGGATCTTGTGGACGGAAGCCCCGAAGCCACGGATCGACGTCGGGCCGACCTGGATGCTCGTCGAGCGACGTCATCGACCAAGCATCGACGACGGCGCGCGTGAGCTCGGGCCTCAGCGGCTCCACCGAAGTCGCGGCACGCAACGTGTCGGCGAGATCTTCGCGCTGGCGCAACTGAAGCAACGCTTCGGGGCTCAGACTGCCACCTGGCCCGATGGCGCCAAGCAGCTTGCGAAGGCTCTTGTGCCTCTCGACCTGGGCGTCGTGTTGCGCCACAACCTTCGCGTCGGCGTCTTTGAAGGCCCTGATTCGATTCCGATGAACGGAGATCGACTTCTTCAGCTCCTTCTCGGCATGCCTACACCTTTCCTCAGCAGCCTTCTCCTCGGCTGACCTCTTCTGCCCCTTCGGAGCGGCCTTCTTTTCGCAATGCAGTGCGCTCAGCTTCTTCGTGAGCTCGCCGATCTGCTCGCTGGCGGCCCTCGATGCATCGCGCTTCTCGAGCGCCTTCTTTGTCTTGTCCGAGGGCGCAGGCTCGCGCTCGACCACAACGGTGATTTCGGCATCCCCGTCGCCACGCCGGTTCACGCGACCGAGGCGTTGAACCATCCGCTCCCACGCCACCAGATCGCAGACCATGAGATCCGCGTCTAGGTCAACCCCCACCTCGCCGGCGGACGTCGCCACCAGGAACGCGGGACGTTCGCGTTTCACCTCGGAGCCAGCGAGGAAGCCGAGTCGAGCGAGCGCAGCGCGTGCCTGGATGCGTTCCATCACGCGGCGTCCGCCGACGAGGAGCTCGATGGCTGGCTCCGTCACGCCCGCAGACTTCGCCAGTGCTCGCAGCTCGGCAGCCACGGCGGCCGCGTCCTTGCGCGCGTTGCAGAACACCAGACAGCGGGCATTCGCTACACCTTGGTGCGTCGCGTCCCACGCCTGCTTGGCGAGCGTGTCGGAAAGCTTCGGGCCGTTGCCCTTCTTGTTCGCGTCGTCCTCCGTTGTGGCATTGTCGTCGCTTTCGTTCGCGTCGGTCGGCTCCGCCACGGTCGCGAGCTCCACGATGGCCAGCGCCTTCTTCGCAGTCAGGCGTTTCGAGACGATCGGGTGGCGTCGATCCGCGTCACTCAGCGTCAACGACATCGCTTCAGGCAGTCGTCCCGTCGCCGAAAGCGACAGCAGCTTGAACACCGGGACGAGCGTGCGCCGAGACGGACTTCTCGGACCGAACGAGTCCGCGCCACGCTCTACTTGCCTGAGAAGATCCTCGAACGCGGGAACCAGGTGCGCCTCGTCGAGAACGACCATTGTGTCTGCTCCCAACAGTCCCGCGTGATAGGGCCGCATCTTCGAGGAGACGCCATATCCGGAGAACAGGAGCCGCGACCCCACCATGTCGATGGTGCCGACGACGACTGCAGGCAACGACGGATCCTCGAGCCACGCGCGGTTGTCGACATGCTGGCCGCGAAGCGTCGAGATGGGCAGGGCGCGCTCACCAAGACCAAGGGCGTTCGCGACTACGGATTCGCTTGCGACCCACGCGCGAAGGGATTCAGCGACATCCGTTGCTTGATCGACGACGGCACGACGATCAACGACGTAGACTAGTCTACGTGGCAGCGCGGCTCCGAGCGCTCGCGCAACGAGCCAAATTGCCATCACTGCGGTCTTCCCAAGTCCGGTAGGAACGTCGAGCGCCGGAACGTCTTCGTCGCGCAGGAATCGTCGAAGAAGCTCGACTTGCCAAGGGAAGGGCGCTTCGTGCTCGCCAAGCCCTATTGCGCAGCGGAGCCACTCGGCAGCGCGTTGGTCGGGCATAGCGCTCATCAGGGCTCGCCTTTCATCAGCTCCCGTGCCTCCGGATACTGGCACGTCTCACCGCTGTGTTCGCCGCCGACGCTGGGATCACAGGACTCGCTTCCACTCCGCACGCGTCCCCTCCATGCGCCCGCGCCCTCACCACCCGTCCTGCACCCCACAGCCGCCCTATCCTAGTCGTCTGCGCGACGGAGTCCACGTTGTTCATCATGCGAATGCGAGTCTACGCGAGCCGTGTGTCACCCAAGGACACTGCAACCGTCCGACCCATCACCCGCCGTCGTGTCCTCCGATGACACTGCTGACGGCTAGCCTCCGGCGAAACGTCATGAGTTTGACGGATAGACCTGTAGCCAAGGATGAAATCTCTGCGCTGGACGAACGTCGGGCGAAGCCCCTCACGCGGGAACCAAGCGCAACGCAGGACGTGCCTGACCTCGTCCCTGCGCGCATGGTCAACGAGGTGCTCTACTGCGAACGCTTGATGTACCTCGAGTGGGTGCAGGGCGAGTTTGCAGACAACTACTTCACAGTAGACGGACGCGCGGTCCACCGGCGCGCGGACTCCCGTCCAAAGGCCCTGAAGCCCACACCGGTTGCGACGCCCCCGAGCGACGCCAGGTCGGGGTCTGATGCAGACGACGCGGAGTCGGGCCCCGACGAGGAGGCCAGGCCGTACTCAGCCCGCTCGGTGTGGCTATCCTCGGATGCCCTCGGCGTGACCGCGAAGATCGACGTCGTCGACGTCGATGAGACGGGGCGAAGCGTGATCCCGATCGAATACAAGCGCGGCAAACGCCCCGACGTGCCAGAGGGTGCCCACTTGCCAGAGCGGGCCCAGGTCTGCGTACAGGTGCTCTTGCTGCGGGAGCACGGCTTTCGATGCGACCACGGCGAGATCTACTTCGCCGCGGACCGGCAGCGTGTGGCCATCGCGATCACTGAGAACTTGATCGAGACCACGCGCCAAGCGATCCGTCGCGTGCGGGTACTTGCCAGTCGCGGCGAACTTCCGCCGCCCTTGCAGGATAGCCCGAAGTGCAACGGCTGTTCGCTGTCAGGCATCTGCTTACCGGACGAGGTGAGCATGTTGCGTGATGGCATCATTCAAGCGCCACTAGCGCAGGTCGACGTCGCGCCGTCGCCGGACCAAACCGCCGAGGCAGACTGCGAGGCAGACCCGTGGGGCCTGGTCGGTGACCCCGCGGAGCCGGAGCGTGCCTTGCGACGGCTGCACCCCGCGCGAGACGATCGCGTTCCGCTGATCGTTCAAGCGCAGGGCGCGCGAGTGGGACTCGACGGCGAGCGGCTCGTCGTCAGGCCGCCGAAGATGGGCCCAACGACCGAGTCGCGCCTCCCGAACACGTCGGAGGTCGCTCTGTTCGGCAACGTTCAGATCACGGCTCAGGCCCTGCGTGCCGCGATGGAACGAGGGATCCCAGTGTCCCTCTTCACCTACGGCGGATGGTTCGTCGGCCGCGCTGTCGGGTTCGACACCAAAAACGTGGAGCTTCGGCTCGCCCAATACTCCGGCGCGACGAATCCAGACGTGTGTCTCGCGCTGGCCAGGGGCTTCGTGGCCTCCAAGATCCTGAACTGCCGGACATTGCTTCGCCGCAACCTGCAAGGTGACGAGCCGGTCGCACTCTCGGAGCTACGACAGCTCGCGCGGAAGGCCCTGGCGGCGCAGGCGTTGGACTCCCTGCTCGGGATCGAAGGCACGGCCGCGCGGACCTACTTCGGGTGCTTCGCGGGCATGCTGCGCTCGCCCGACGCGCCGTGCGCCGAGTTCGATCTCGAAGGCAGGAATCGTCGCCCACCTCGAGATCCGGTCAACGCGCTCCTTTCATTTTGCTACTCGCTGCTCGCGAAAGACTTCGCCACGACGCTGGCGGCGGTCGGCTTCGACCCCCTCCTCGGCTTCTATCACCAGCCTCGATTCGGGCGCCCCGCCCTTGCCCTGGATCTGATGGAGGAGTTCAGACCGCTCGTCGCCGACTCAGTCGTCATCTCTCTCATCAACAACGGCGTCGTCGCGCCCCACGATTTCGTGCGAGCTGCCGGCTGCGTCGCGCTCAGCGCTCCCGCCCGCAAGCGGGTAATCCTTGGCTACGAACGCCGCATGGACCATCTGGTAACGCACCCGGTCTTCGGATACCGCATCACCTACCGGCGCGTCCTCGAGGTCCAGGCGCGCCTGCTCGGGCGCCACCTCCTGGGCGAGCTCCCGAGATACCCCGCGTTCCGCACGCGTTGACCTGTGGGAGTCGAAGATGCGACAGACCTTCATCGTTGCCTACGACGTCTGCGACCCGAAACGGTTGCGTCGCGTCTTCAAGACGATGCGTGGCTGGGGTGACCACCTGCAGCTCTCGGTATTCCAATGCGAGCTGAACAAGCGCGAGATGGTCGAGCTGCGCGCTGCGCTCGGGGCCATAATCAACCACGACGAAGATCAGGTGCTCTTCGTCGACGTCGGGCCCGTGGAAGGGCGCGGCAGCAGCTCCATT
>Ga0268298_10004886_pt1 | contig 12815 bp, 14 predicted proteins | sample WWTPWeurt_MetaG_FD_194462 | JGI IMG/M metagenome (GOLD analysis project Ga0268298, IMG submission 194462) | Activated sludge microbial communities from WWTP in Nijmegen, Gelderland, Netherland - WWTP Weurt | ecosystem: Engineered > WWTP > Aerobic digester > Activated sludge | place...
GTTTTTTAATTACAGGAAATATAAAACAAGATATTTTTATTGGGCTTGATGAAATAGCCAAAACCCCTTCTGTACAACTTAAAGATATAGTAATTACTAACCACTTAAATGTACCACAATTAACTGCAAAAAACTTAAAAGGATTTTTATTAAAAGAAATTTTATCTAAAGTAATTTTAAACGAACCATTACCAAGAAAGTATAGCGAATTTTATTTTACTTTCATTGCTCAAGATAGTTTTACTGCTGTATTCTCCTGGAATGAAATTTTTAACTCGCCTACAGGTAATAACCTTTTTATTATTACCCAAAAAGATGGAAAAAGCGTAACAGAAATGCCCGAATCTGTTTTAATACTAACTGCAACAGATTTTACAACAGGCAGAAGATATATAAAAAAATTATCTGCCATTATAGTTAGCAGAGCTAAGTAATTTCTCATTTTCCTTATTTCTACAAAAGTTTTCCCAATTGCTACTTTCCATTTTAGTTAGCAATAATATTTTAGCACCCTAACAAAATATTAGACACTTTACCAAATATTAAAATGGATAAAACACCTACAATTAATAATAATATTGTTAAGCCCGAAGAAAACTTTAAAGCAATGAGCAATATTGAAAAGGCTAACAAAAAAGGTATTAAAAATGGCTTCTTTTCTTTTCTTCTGGTTTTACTCTTAATGCCCATTGGCCATGCAATAATGATTTTAAACGAAAAAGTTTTACATAACCAAAAATATGTAGGGGCTTTTATTATGGGCTTTATTGGAATTGGTTTAATAGTTTGGGGAATTAAAAAAAATAAAAAAGCAAACTTTGCAACCATAATGGGATTTTTAGGTGGTGTGTTAATATGGACAGGCTGGGTTGAGTTTTCTTTTATGTGGATTGCCGAAAAAAATAATGTTGCCAACTTAATGGTTAATGGACAAATTGCCACCAAAAGAGAATACTTGGTAATGCTATCCTCTTTAGGGTTATTAGGTACCATTATGACTTACTTTTTCTTTACAAGAAGTAATTGTACATTTTTTATTTGGTTTCAAAACAAGTTGGGATATAAAAATGATATTGCCCCAGAGGGAAGGTATTTTAAAAAACCTTTAGCCATTACAACTTTTATAGAAACCATTATGCTACTCTGGTTTTTTTATATTGTATTATTAGTTGTTTATGATGATAGTATTGCTGGAGATAAACATATTGCAACTTATATTGTTGCATGGGGCTCCTTAATTTGGTCTATTTATCTAATTTCTAAGTTAATTACCATTCAAGTTTTTGATTATGCTGTAAGATATGCAGTGCCAACAGTTATTATTTTTTGGAATTTTATAGAAGTATTAGGCAGATGGGACACTTTTAAAGAAGTTTGGATTTACCCTATTGAGCATTGGTTTGAAGTTTCTTTAATGATTGTGCTAGTAATTGGCTTATTATTTCTTTTTCTTAAAACACCTTACTTTAAAAAAGAGTTAAGAAGAGTTTAAATAATATAACCATTATTGGTAAAGAGTTTGTTTATAAAATTTATGTTAGTTTTATTTACCTCTTTACCAATTTTATGATTTGGAAGCTATGCTTTTACTTGTTTATTCTTCTATAATTTCATTTCCTTTGTTGTCAATATAAAATTCTATTCCGTCTTTTTCTACTTTGGCTTTGCCGTCTTTGAACGGAAAGGCAGATTCATACAAAAATGGAATAACTACTTTACCTTTTTTGTCAATAAATCCAAATTTTCCATTGAGTTCAACTACTGCAAAACCTTCGGAAAAATCGTCTGCCCAATCATATTTAATAGATATTACTTCTTTACCTTTTTGGTTTATAAAGCCATGTTTTTCGTTAATCTCAACTGCTGCAAGACCTTCAGAAAAAATGTTAGCATCATCATATTTAAGAGATATTACTACTTTATCTGTTTTGTCAATAAAACCCCATTTTTTATTGAGACTGACTGGTGCCAACCCTTCAGAAAATATGTCCACCTTATCATATTTAATTGGAATAACTACTTTACCAGTTTTGTCAATAAAACCCCATTTTTTATTGAGTAAAACATTTGCAAAGCCTTCATAAAAATTACCAACATGCTCGTATTTGGGCTGTATTGCTACATTTTCTTTCTCCTCTTTGTATCTATAGTTATCGTTTTCTGATTCTAACGGCTTTAGATGTTGTGCCTGCATTGTTATTACAAATAAAAACATAATGCAGAAGGTAATGACAGCTTTCATAAATGTGGTTTTTCTGTAAATTTATTATTTATTACTATTTTTATCAATACCCTTTGTAAGGTATTTTTGTATCACAGTTGAAATTGTTATTATTTTTCTTCCTTAAAACACCGTACTTTAAAAAAGAGTTAAGAAGGTCTTATCTAAATAATTCCAATTTACACATAACATCATCCAACAATACTGTTGTAATAATTTTTTGTTGGATTTTGTTTTTAGAATATGGCATAAACAAAATTGCTTTGGTGTTTAATTTTATTTTAAACTTTACACCAACAATATATGACAGAGTTAGAGAAAAATATTATTGCAATTAAACGCAGAATAGAAGTTGCCTGTATAAATGCAAATAGAAATACAAATAGTGTAAAATTATTACTTGCCACCAAAACGGTTAATGCAAACAAAATAATTGAAGCTATTAATTTAGGCGAAACTTTAATAGGTGAAAATAAAATACAAGAAGTAAAAGAAAAATTTGAAGCGTTAAAAAATATTCCATATCAAAAACATTTTATTGGCTATTTACAAAGCAATAAAATAAAAGACATTTTAAAATATGAGGTTAATTGTATTCAATCTTTAGACAGGCTAAGCCTTGCCGAAAAACTTCATAAACGCTTAACTTTAGAAGAAAAAAAATTAGACGTTTTAATTCAAGTAAACACCTCTTTTGAAGCTAGTAAATTTGGCATTGCACCTAATAATACAATAGATTTTATTAAGCAGGTTGCCAACTTTGAAACTTTACAAATAAAAGGTTTAATGACTATTGGCTTATTTAGTTCAGATGCAGATAAAGTACGGCAATGTTTTAAAAATCTTAAAGCATTACAGCAGCAAATTATTGCATTAAACTTACCCAATGTATCTATGCAAGAATTATCAATGGGAATGAGTGGCGACCTTGAAATTGCTATTGAAGAAGGTGCAACCATTATAAGAGTTGGTACTGCTATTTTTGGTAAAAGAATATACCCAGATAGTTATTATTGGAACGAAGGGTAAATGTATATTTAGATTGAAACTATTTTATTTAAATATTTTTTACATCTTTTTTAAAAATCTAAAAACACTTAGTAATAACATAATAATTAGTATTTAATATATAAATATTTTATTAATTTAAAAAAACTAAACATAAACTGTGATTAAAGTCATAGCTTAGCTATTTGCCTAAAAATACTTTTGCACTCCAAAGCAAATAAATAAGCTTAACAAAATGAACATTTCCTCGTCAGCAAAAATTGACTTAAAAAGTTCAGTATTAATCATCTTCTCTTTAATATTTTCTTTTAGTGCAATTTCCCAAACAACCGATTCTAGTGTAAATAATTTAAAAGTTCAAATACAGTTTAGGCCAAAATTAGAAGTAAGAGATGGGGCATTTAGGCCATTAGCAAAAAAAGAAGAACCGGCAGTATTGGTAAGCGAAAGAATTAGACTAAACATTAATTATTCATACAAAAATATTTTTACTTTAAAAATATCTCCACAAACTGTTGGCATTTGGGGGCAAGCCAATGCAGTACAAGGTGTAGAAAATAGTGGTAATAAAATTGCACTTTTTGAAGCTTGGACCAATTTTAATTTGTCTAATACTTGGAATATAAAATTAGGTCGCCAAGTTATTAGCTTAGATGATGAAAGATTTTTTGGAGAATTAGATTGGGCTCAAGGTGGCAGAACACACGATGCTTTATCTTTTTTATACAAAAAAAATAATGTGAATGTAAAAAGTTATTTTGCATTTAATCAAAACTATAAATCATTGTACAATAACAATTCTTACAACCCAGCAGGCAATTTGTACAATAGTAACGATGCAGTACCATATAAAACAATGCAAACTTTATGGGTTGGTTTTAATGCAAATGCCATATCAACTTTTAGTTTTTTATTTACCAACATAGGTTTACAACAAGCAGCTAATTTAAATAACACCAATGCAGCAGTACATCAGTCTCAAACTTTTGGTATCAATTATTTTAATGCTGGCAAAACTACATTTGGCAACCTGTCTGCCTATTGGCAAACTGGTAAAAACATTGCTGGTACTAAAACACAAGCCTTTTTATTAGCAGGAAGTATAGGGTATAAATTTAGCAACAAAACAAAAATAATGGTTGGTACTGATTGGGTTAGTGGTAACGATATTGGCCAAGCAAAACCACCAACTACCAATAATGCATTTACCCCATACTTTCATACAGGCCATAAATTTTATGGCAATATGGATTATTATTTTGCAGGCAATGGTCATCAAAATGCAGGATTATCGGATAGTTATCTAAACCTACAATGCACTCCTACCAAAAAATTAAATGCTACTATTGCTGTGCATCAGTTTTATACAACTAATAAAATTTCTAGTCAGTTAAAAAATTATAGTAAAAACTTAGGGCAAGAGCTTGATTTTTCTTTACAATATAAACCCAATAGTTTTACAAGTTTATCTTGCGGTTATTCATTTTATGTAACAACACCAACTATACATTATTTAAAAAACACAACTGGTTCTAAAGATTATCAACAATGGCTATGGCTTTCTTTAAATGTAACGCCAACCCTATTAATAAGTAAATTTTAATTTTTAATACATACATCATGAAACTAAAACGTTTAATTTTAATTGCAACAGCACCATTGATTGTTACAACATACAGTTGTAAAACCAATCCTAACCAAACAGGTAGCACTAAGCCTGCAATTGATATGGTTGCAGAAGGAAATCCTGAAGTTGCAGAAGTTACAGGAGCACCAAAAGTACCAGCACCAGTAGGTAACAGAGGTCCTAAAAAACTAATTGTAAATTTAGTAACTACAGAAATGGAAGGAATTATTGCAGACAGTATTCCATACACATTCTGGACATTTAACCATACAGTTCCTGGTAGTTTTATTAGAATTAGAGTTGGCGATGAAGTAACATTAAACTTAAAAAACGAAGCCAGCAGTGTATTACCACATAATATAGATTTACATGCAGTAACAGGGCCAGGTGGTGGTGCTGCAGCTACATCTTCTGCACCAGGTAAAACAACTTCTTTTACATTTAAAGCATTAAACCCAGGTTTATATGTTTACCATTGTGCTGCCCCTCCTGTACCTATGCATATTGGTAATGGTATGTATGGTTTAATTTTAGTTGAACCAGAAGGTGGCTTACCAAAAGTGGATAAAGAATTTTACATTATGCAAGGAGATTTTTATACAAAAGCATCAGCTATTAAAAAAGGATTATTAGAGTTTGATAATGATAAAGCAGTTGCCGAAAATCCGGATTATGTTTTATTTAATGGGAAAAAAGGTTCTTTATTAGGTGCCAACATGATTGAGGCAAAAGTTGGCGAAACTGTTCGTTTATACGTTGGTAATGGTGGTCCAAACCTTACATCATCTTTTCATGTTATTGGAGAAATTTTTGATAATGTTTATTTAGAAGGTGGTAGTACTATTTCTCACAATATTCAAACTACTATGATACCTGCAGGTGGTGCAGCAATTGTAGAATTTAAATGCGATTACCCAGGAGAATATGTGTTAGTTGATCACTCTTTATCCAGAGCATTTAATAAAGGAGCCATTGGTAAATTAAAAGTAACTGGCAAGGCAGATGCTAAAGTATTTAATGCAAAAACTATTGGCAGCCATTAATATTTTCTAAAAAAATAATTGAATTGAAAATTAATATCTTTTTAATAATTACTGTTTTTACATTACTACTTTATGCATGTAATAACCAGCAAAAAATAGATTCGAAAGAAATTAATATTGCTAATTCAACTACCCCTAACAATTCAATACCCTTAACTGTAAAAATGGTTTATATTCCCGGTGGGGAGTATAAACCATTTTATGGTTCTGACTCTACTTTAGTTAAAGTGCCAGCCTTTTTATTAGATGAAAGGGCAGTTACCAACCAGGAGTTTTTGGCATTTATTAAATTAAATCCTGCCTGGCGTAAATCTGTTATAAAAAGAATATATGCCGATACAAGCTATTTAAATAATTGGGTTAATGATACAACACTACCCAAAGATGCTAAGCTTGATGCACCTATCACAAATATATCTTGGTTTGCAGCAAAAGCATTTGCAAAAAGTATTGGAAAAAGATTGCCAACATTAGACGAGTGGGAATATGTAGCAATGGCTGATAAAACCACAGCAAATGCAAGAAGTAAACCAACTTACTCCAATGAAATTTTAGATTTATACCTTCAAAAAAACAGGCAATACAATGCTGTAAAACAATCAGCACCTAACTATTGGGGCGTATATAACATGTTTGATTTAATTTGGGAGTGGACTGATGATTTTAATTCTGTACTTACAACAGGCGATTCTAGAAGTGGCCAATACGATGATAAAAATTTGTTTTGTGCTGCAAGTGCAACCAGTGCAACAGATATAATGAATTATGCAGCCTTTATGCGTTTTGCTTTAAGAGGTTCGGTAAAAGCAAATTTTGCTATTGCTAATTTAGGGTTTAGGTGTGCAAAAGACACTTTAATTTTAAATAAATAATTAAAATGAAATACTTTTTTTACTGCTTAATTTCCGTTGTTTTATTTTCTGCTTGTAAAGAAAACAAAAAACAAACTGTTCAACTTCCTTCCGATTCTATTTTCTATTTAACCTCACAATGGAAAAACCAAAATGGCGATTCTCTTCAACTAAAAGCCTTACAGGGAAAAACTTTAGCAGTAGTAATGATTTATACAACTTGCAAGGCAGCATGTCCAATTTTAGTTTCTAAAATGAAAAGTATAGAAGCAAAAATTGATAAAAAAAATATAAAAGATGTTTCGCTAGTTCTTGTATCTATTGACCCTACAACTGATACCCCTGAAAAATTAAAAGAATTTTCAATAACTAATAAAATGAACGACCCACAATGGGTTTTTCTAACCTCCAATGATGCTGCCACACAAGAATTTGCTAATGTTCTTTCTATGAAATATAAAAAGATTTCGCCGTTAGATTTTTCTCATTCAAATATTATTAGTGTTTTTAACCCTTTGGGTGAATTGGTAAGCCAGGAAGAAGGCACCATTGACGTGGATAAGGTTGTAAACACTATTAATGAAACGGTAAAAAAGAATAAATAATTTTAAGGGAAATGATATTAATGTAGTGTAAAAATTTCCCAAATACACAAACCTTTTGGCAGGAAAACTATAATTAAGCACACGCTACTCCATAATTAAAAATTATCTTTGCAACGCAAAAAATTTATTTTATGGATAGTATAACAAATACTCAAGAAGAATTAGATATGAGGGTGCTTGTGCCAATTGAAAGGCACAAAAAACTTATTCAACTTTTTAAAGAATTACCAGTAGGCAATTATTTTATTTTCATCAACGATCACGACCCTATTCCTTTATACTACGAATTTCGTTCTATTTATGGCGATGTGGTAGGTTGGGAATATTTAAATAAAGGTGGCAGAGAATGGAAAGTAAAAGTAACCCGAACAGAAGCTTCTCAAGGCAGAGAATTTACAGATATTTCTACATTATTAGATTTAAGAAAAGCAAATAAGAATGAGTGGAAGCAAATTGTATTTCATCGTTATGGTATGATGGAACAAGGCGATACAATGGAAATAATTGCAGCAGAAAACCCTACAGAAATTCATGGAATTTTTGTTCAAAAATTTGAGGGTAAACATACTTGGATTTATAAAAAACAAACCGATACAGAAGTAGTAGTTCATATTACTAAAAAAGAAAAAACAGGTTTAGGAGATGATGGCTACGCAGTAGTAAATGAATACGATTTAAGGCCTTATCCGCCAGCAAAAAGACACGATATGTTTTATGAAGCTTTTGCAGAAATTAAACCCGGCGAAGCTTTTGAGTTTTATAACGACCACGACCCTCTTCCACTTTATTATCAAATGGAAGCAGAAAGCAAAGACCCATTCAAATGGGAATATATTATTAAAGGGCCAGAGGAATGGAAAGTTAGAGTAATAAAAATTAAACCTTAATTACTTACTAACAATAGTTGAAGAATAGTTTGATAAAATAATTTTATCAAACTATTTTTATTTACAAATTTCATCATAAACATAGCCTGCCCTTTGTAAGGCTCTAATTGCCGATTCTAGTGCAATTGGTGCAGGATTTGGTGGATGAAGAGGCACTTCTTCGGTAGCAATAAGTTGTTGTAATAAGGTATTTGTTTGTGCTATGGTTAAAGCTTCACAAATATCATATAAACCACCATCTTTCTCTTCTTCAAAATCATGCTTATTCAACACAAATTGAATTGCATTAATAATAGCTTTTGTTGGTGGTGGTACTAATAAAGCTGTTAATGCCCCATGTTCCAATCTAAATTGTGGAATTATTTTTTGAACCAATTCTTTATTTACTTTGGCTGCAGCAGGAAAAAGTATTTTCTCTTCCATTTTAATATGCCTAAGCAAACCTTTTCTAAATAAATGGTAATACTCTACATTAATCTCATTGTCTGCTTCAATAACATTTACCAAATATCCTTCTAACCTATGATGATCCTTGGTAAAAAAATCGTGTAATGGTTTATTCATATAAAAAATATCAATAATAAAAACATGTGAAAATTAAGCCAACATTAAATAAAATAAAGCAATTATGAACCTATAAAGATGTTGTCATCCTTTATATCTATAAATTTGCAACGCTAAAATTATTGATTATTAAATTAATGGCAAAAATGGCAAAACCAATTATATATTCTTGCTCTGGTTGCTCTAGTGCTGCACAAATGGCCAACTACATGGCAGTAAAATTAGACAGAAAAGATGTAGCTGAAATGTCTTGCATTGTAGGTGTTGGAGGTAATGTAAAAAAATTAGTAAAGACAGCTAAATCTGGGCGAAAAATAATTGTGATTGATGGGTGTCCATTAAACTGCTCTAAAGCTTGTTTAAACAATCAGGGTATTGAACCAGATTTACATTTTGAGCTAACAAAATTTGGTGTAAAAAAACAAAACCATATAGATTTTGATATGGAACAAGCAAATAACTTATTAGAATTAATAGAAAATAAAATTGATGAAGCAATAGTAAAAGAAACAAGCTTAGTGTTGAATTAAAAATGAAAAATAAAATAGAATTATTAGCCCCTGTAGGCTCTTTTGAAAGTTTACATGCTGCAATACAGGCAGGTGCAAATGCTATATACTTTGGTGTAGAGCAATTAAATATGCGTGCCAAATCAATTAACTCTTTTATGCTTGATGATTTAGCAGCCATACAAGCATTATGTATTCCAAAAAACATTAGTACCTATATTACTTTAAATACAGTAATGTATGAACACGATATGCAGTTGTTAAAAGCAATTTTAAAAGAAGTAAAAAAGCATAAAATAACAGCAGTAATTGCATCAGATTTTTCGGTTATGGAGTATTGTAAACAACTCCAAATTCCATTACACATTTCAACACAAGCTAATGTTAGTAATATTGAATCGGTAAAATTCTTTTCTACTTTTTCTGATGCAGTAGTTTTAGCTAGAGAGCTTACACTTAAACAGGTAAAACAAATAACCGATGAAATAAAAAGGAAGAAAATTAAAGGTGTTTCTGGCCAATTAATGCGTATCGAAATTTTTATACATGGTGCATTGTGTATGGCAATTTCGGGTAAATGTTATTTAAGTTTACATAGCCAAAACGCATCGGCCAATCGTGGTGCTTGCACACAAAATTGCAGGCATGCCTATAAAGTTACAGATATAGAAACTAATGAAGAATTAGTAATTGATAATGAGTATATCATGTCTCCAAAAGACCTTTGCACAATAGATATTATAGACCAGATAATAGAAAGTGGTGTAAGTATTTTAAAAATAGAAGGAAGGGGCAAAGGTCCAGAATATGTATATACAGTTACCAAAACCTATCAAGAAGCAATAACAGCAGTTGAGGAAAAAGAATATACAAAAGAAAAAATAGATAAATGGAAAACAGAACTAGAAAAAGTTTATAACCGTGGCTTTTGGGAAGGGTATTATTTAGGAAGAAAATTAGGAGAATGGACATTAAACCCAGGCTCAATGGCTACAGAAAAAAAAGTATATATAGGAAAAGGGAAAAAATATTTTTCCAAAATTAGTGTAGGCGAATTTGTTGTAGAAACCGGAAAAGTTGAAATTGGAGACACCATCATTATTACAAGCCCAAATTTTGGAATTGTAAAAGAAAATATAGAGCAACTTACAGTTAATGGCAATAATTCAACTGTTGCTGTTAAAGGAGATAGCATAACCTTACGTTGCAAAAATAAAATTTCGGCTAAAGATAAAATTTACAAATTAGTACAAAGTTAAATGCCCAATATTATTCATTATAGAAGCAAATGTATTGGTTGCAATATTTGTTATGAAATGATGCCATCCACTTGGCGAATGTCTAAAAAAGATGGTAAAGCAACATTACTAAAAGCAGAGCAAAAAAGGCAAACCAGTGTTTTACAAATAGATACCAACTTGATAGAGGAAGCAAAAAAAGTAGCAAACGCCTGCCCTGTAAAAATTATTAAAGTAAACGGTTAACAATTACCAATAAAAACATTTCCCAATTTGGTTTCTTCTGCTAGTTTACTTATTGGTTCATTAGTAAATAAATTTACTAATTGTTCTTTAATATCCTTATATCTACTATGCATTGGGCATGGTTTTTTTTCGGAACATTTGTTTAAACCTAATACACATTTCTCTAAAACTATACTTTCGCCGGTAGCTTCTAATACTGAACGTACAGGTAAATTCTTAGCTTCATCTGTCATATAAAATCCACCTTTTGGGCCACTTACCGAACTAATTACTCTACTATCTTTGGTAAGTAATTGTAAAACTTTTGCAGTAAAAGATTTAGGAGAATCTATTGCTTTTGCAATTTCATCTATACCTATTTTATTTACTACCGAGCTATTTTGGGCAATATAAATTGTTGCCCTTAATGCATACTCCGTTGTTTTAGAAAACATATAATTAGCCTGTTCTAAAGTTTTGAATAATTAAAGTAAAAATATATTTTTTTAAAACAGACTAACAAAATAAAAGCATTTACCCATTCATGCCAATAATTATAAAATATTTTTTTGAAAAAGTATTCAGATTATGTAGTCTTTATTTATATTTAAAAAGTAATTTATAAACTTCTTATTTAAAGCAATTTGTTTCATTTATGTGTGAGTGAGATAGCGGAGCTGTAAAAACTTGTAAATGTCCCATAATATTTTACCAATCATTAAAATAGGTGGTGTCAATCATCACAATAAAGAGTGGATTGCAATTTATTGTAAAAAAGATTTTACCATTAATAGTATTATTAAAAAAATAAAAGGAAACACATTTAGTGCAAGTAAGCAATGTTGGTTAATACCTTATGAAAAATATAATTACGATTATTTAGTAAAGCATTTAAAAGAGCTTGCCAGTATAGATGATAAATTAATATCCATATTTAAAAAAGAGAAAGAAAAAAAATTAACTGGTATAACAAATAAATTAAGTAACCAAACATTATTACAAATATCAATACAGTTACCCAATCAGCAAAAAATACACCCTGTTAATAAGCAAGTTTTAGAACAAGTGCAACAGCATTTGCAATTAAAAGCTTATAGCACAAGTACAAGAAAAACATATTTAAATGAAATAGCAGCCTTTTTAGCAACAATAAAACATGTCAAAGCATCTGCCCTTACACCAAATAGAATTAAAGATTATTTACAGTATTGTTACAAAGAATTAAAGCTTTCAGAAAATACCATGCATAGTAGAATAAATGCATTAAAATTTTATTACGAGCAGGTACTAAAAAAAGATAAATTTTTTTACGAAATACCCAGGGCAAAAAAACCCTACAAGCTACCAAATGTTTTATCCGAAAAAGAGATTGTTAGATTATTTAACACACTACAAAATCAAAAACATAAAGCAATATTATTTATAGCATATAGTGCTGGCATGAGAGTAAGTGAAGTTGTAGGGTTGAAAATTAGCAATATAGATAGTCAAAGAATGCAAATAAAAATAGAAGGAGCCAAAGGCAAAAAAGATAGGTATGTAAACTTAAGTACTATAGTTTTAGAAGTTTTAAGAAGCTATATAAAGCAATGCGTACCTCGTCCAAAAAAATACTTATTTGAAAGTGAAATAGCAGGCGAACCCTATTCATCAAGATCGGCACAAAAAGTTTTTCAAAGAGCAAAAGAAAAAGCTGGTATTAGTAAAAATGTAACCTTTCATTCATTAAGGCACAGCTTTGCAACTCATTTGTTGGAAAAAGGCGTAGATATAAGATATATACAAGATATTTTAGGGCATAATAATATAAAAACAACCGAAAGATATACCCATGTAAAAAAGGAACAAATAATACAAATTACAAGTCCATTAGATGATTTATGGCTAAAAGGCGACATCAAAATATAACACCAAAGGCGACATATTTTCTTCTTAAAAAACAAACTAACCTGTACAAAATCAGTTCTTATTTAACTTTATCGAATATAATTAGTTCGTATATTTGAGAGTTACCTGCTATGTTAGGACGACCGTTCA
>Ga0268298_10004887_pt1 | contig 12815 bp, 8 predicted proteins | sample WWTPWeurt_MetaG_FD_194462 | JGI IMG/M metagenome (GOLD analysis project Ga0268298, IMG submission 194462) | Activated sludge microbial communities from WWTP in Nijmegen, Gelderland, Netherland - WWTP Weurt | ecosystem: Engineered > WWTP > Aerobic digester > Activated sludge | place: Netherlands...
TATTTATTAGGTCTTACAATCACCGCATGTGATGGAAATTTCGCTCGGCGCAAAAACTCCTCTGCTTCATCAATTGAATGTACTTCTGCATAAGAGAAATTAGTGTCTGTTGATACGACGCTTTCGGACACCTGAATGCCTAGTTCGTCATCGAGAAGAACTAGAAATTCCTGGCTGCAAGCCATGTACGGAACGAGCGGGTGGGGTCCGAAACTGCCTTCGCTTGCGAAAGCCAGAGCCTCCGAGGCCTGCCTCATAGCTAAGCGCGCCTTTCTCACCGCCGCTTCGATCGGTGTTCCTTGCCTCTCGATTTCACCTGTGAAGGTTCCGAATTGATCGGTATCAATCTCGTACGGTCTCAACTTCATGCCCAATCCGGCCCTTAGAGGCAGAGCCAAAGCATCGGCTTTTCTGTGTTTGGTGGCAAGAATCGCGCTCTTGTTGCGATATCGCTCTTCCTGCTTATTGAGCAGCAAAACCAGATCCCTCTAGTTCTGCAAGAGATTTACTGTTTACGCCGGAATGACTGAACTCGATACGGCGCCACTGGCCGCAGTCGTCTGCTTCGTAGAAGTCACAGCTATGAGGATCCAGAGCGACCAGACGAATCCACCTATTCGAGACCAGTTTGCGCACGGCTTGATGTTTCTCCAGAACGGCATCGATAGCCGAAAGCGGCGCTCTGATTACGGCAAGCAGTCGCATCGGCTCGTGAAAAATTCCAGTTTCGGTAACCAGAGACTGCAAGGGCAATCCCAATCTGAGGTCGCCCTCGGCCCCCTGCATCACACCGAAGTCGCCGACTACGTTATGTACAATTTTGCTGCCGCTTCCAAAGACCTTATTGTCGACTGTGGATAGGTAATACTGAGTGTTGATCCACTGCGCCACTACCATTGGTGCCGTCATGATCAGCTCGAGTATTTGCCCGTCACTGTCGCTGCTGTATTCGTATGAATGAAGAAATACGCGGCCTTCCAGATCGACATTCTTCGACAAGTTTCTGGGAGCAGCAATGAAGGCAGCATTGCCGGCCAGTCCCCATTCGGGAGCTGTCTGCCCCCAGTCACAGGAGCGCTCTATCGGGTCGTTGAATTTGCCGAGACTGCTCTGAGGCAGACGCCGGGCTCGATTATCTCGCACGATATTGCCGGCGGAAACTAAATCCTGCTTGAGCTTGGCGAGAATTTCTGCTTGCTCCTGAGTTAAATCTGCACAGTCGAAAAACTCGAACTGATCTGTCGTCGTGTCATGTTCGGCAGCGATGAAACGGGTGCTATCAGGCACAACAAGACCTCTGCCGCTGAGCTCTTCTCGCACTGACCTGTCGTTCAGAACATCAGCTGCCAGCCTCGCGCTGTAGCCGCCTCTATTACCACCGCAGGCACCACAGTCCAGCGCGGAGGCGAACTGATTGTTCAAAGAGGTGCTCTTATGCCCACAGAGAACAATCAACTGCCCGAAGCTTTCCAGACCGATGCCCTTGATTGACTTCTCGGCCATAGCCACCTTCTCCTCTTTTGAGAAAGCGGACAAATCAAGTCGTGCGTCTGCAAGTCCGGCAACACTCGACTCCAAGCCGTTCCATATTTTTCTGGCGTGGGAAGGAAAGAACGTTTTGAGAGCAAGAGGCACGGCGGAGAAAACGCCAAGCATCTCAACCAGGCCAAAAGCCCCGGCAAGATTGCACTTCAATTTCTTCTTGAGTTGCATGGCTGAGACTCTCAGGGCCTGCCAGCTGATTCGTCCTGCAGCCGATGCGCCGTCTGCTTTTTCTTCCACTTTGCGCTCAGGCTTAAGAAGCACTGGACAGAGATCAAACGACAGCGAGCTTCCCAATTCGCTCAGGCGCATCGCCATTCCAAAGAATCCTGCAAAACCGTAAGTAGAATACGGTCCGATTTTTTCCAGTTCTCTCCTGATTGGCTCTGAGCGAACATCGATGCAAAAGACCAACTGGCAGTTCGCTTCTCTTGCAGAAGGAGGTTTCTTATCAAGTGAAGATAGAAGTTTATTTCGATAATTCAGTTCGTAGGCTTCTTGCCAGACAGGACCATAATCATCTTGCGTTTCAGAAGTTGCGGCCGACGCTGTTTCCAATTCGAGCAAAGGTCTGACCAGACCCAGATCGGCACATTTGTAAAGCCGTCTGGCGATCGCTTGTGAAAGAACTTTCTCGTATTGCAGCCTGATGGCAAAGTAATCGGTGAGAATACTCTTTTCCAGTCCCTCTTGTTCACGCCATTTGAGATAGCTGGCAAAGCCTGGCATCTGCACCACATGCCTGCGCAAATATGGTGCAATGTGCTCGCCTCTCACTTCCAGCTCCTCAAGAAGAATCTCGAGAGCCTCATTGGATCGCGCCGGCAGGCGGGTGCATGTTTGAGACCAATCTTTCACGCCGTGCAGTGCAAGAGAAAGGTCATAAGGTGCAAGCTCTTTCCAGAAACTGTATAAATCATCTTTTTTGTGATTTGCCCACGGCGCTTGAGTCCGGTCTAAGTAAGCCGCACACCATTTCACCATTTGCTTATTGATGACAGAAACTAGATTCGACTTGCTTGTTCGGTCGAGCATTTCTGCCATATTGAGGAACTTTCTTTCTTGCTCTTGCGATTCGAATTTCTCAGTTTCATTTCGCAAAAAAGCTTCTTCCAGATCAGAAGGCGCAATGCGGCCCGATTCGTACATCGCCCGATATGAGGACAGAGGCAAAAATCCGCGTGCACCAAAAAGTTCAGACGCCTTTCGCATAGCAGAGGCAAAAGGTATCTCCTCAAAGCCTTTCAGTGCATTGCAGGCAATGAAATTAGTGAGCGGATAGAGCGGGCCTATGCAATTCGTCGCCTCGGCAATGGCACTTTCAATTGCATTAGACACGACCATATTAGTGCTGTTCATTACGCCTCCAGTACTGGGTAAAAACGTGTTCACTTGCGGCTCAATCTCAATTCGTTGGCATAAAAACCATTCAGGCTGTGCACATAGAGCGCTTTGGCTATCCCGCTCTTGCGAGCCAGGCGCAAAACAAGGGCCAGCGCCAAGGACACAAGGAGGAAGACCGGCAATAGCCAGGCATTGACGGAATACTCGGCGGGCATCATCAATTCGAAGAGGCGTCGTCCATATCCAGTCGCCAGGCCCAGCGCCAGAACTGTCAACCAGAAAAGGCAGAGTGACGACATATTGATTCTGTTGAATGCCGGTATGGCACAGAGAAGAGCTGCTGCAGTAATCGCGGCAGACAGTGATGTCCAGTCGAAATCGATGCACAAGGTGTAGATGCAGAGGAAGCCAATTGCCGTAGTGGCGACAAGCAAAGAATTTCTCAGCCTGGTGGCATCTCCGTCTTCATTTGCGTATCCAAACTTCCTGCTGTTCAATCCTTCTTGCACCGCACTCGCCGATTGAAGGAACATCTGACATTTGAAAAGTCCATGCGCGATCAGGTGAAATATCGCGGCGCCGGGCGCACCGACAGCACACTGAAGTGACATGAAACCCATCTGTCCGGCCGTCGAATAGACGAGCTTGCGCTTCACATCTGGCTGAGCAGACATACTGAGAGTGCCTGCGACAGCAGAGAAAGCCGACCACAATCCCCACAAAAGCAGGACAGCCGAGTGCTCGTGCAAGACCGGCATAAGTCTCCATGCAAGAATTGCTGAAACGTTAACGACACCAGCATGCAAAAATCCTGACAGCGGCGTCGGCGCGTTCAATGTGACGAGCAGCCATCTATGGAAAGGAAACAGTGCGGACTTGATGCCGAAAGCCAGTACCACAAGAACGCTCGCTGCCGTACCCGCCCACTGGCTTGTGCCGTGATTGAGCAGCCCGGTCGCGCTGGCCAGGTCACTGAACTCGGTGGCATCGGTACAACCGACGACAAGTACGAGCGCTGCCAGCAGAGCCAGATCGCTGAGCAAATGGTATCGAAGCACGGTTGCAGCAGCAGAGGTTCCTGAGCAATGCAAACGCATGATCACCCAGAGTCCAACCGAAAGCGCGTTCCAACAGACGAAAGAAACACAGATACTGTTCGTGACGCTTATAAGGGCTGCGCACGAGGACAAGAAAACGAGCAGTCTGAGAAAACTGAGGCGACTGGTGTCACCAAGAAGGTAACGGTCACTGAATGCCAGAACAACTGCTGCGATAAAAGTGATGGCAGCCAGCAATGCGCAAGATACGGCATCCAGATTGAGCGCCGCATGCTCAGCTACAGGAAAAGAGCCAGACGGCGCTGAAATTAGCGACCAGCTCAAACCCACAAACGCCAAGCAGAAAGCAGCAATCTGCCCAAATATCAGGACGCGCGCTTTCCAAGGCTGCGAGGCAATGCAGCTGGTCAGAAGAGCTAAAGGCGCAGCCAGCAATGCCGCCACCTCGTTTGCAACAAAATACTCTGTGTTCATTCTTTTCCTCTGGATGATTCGACTAGGCGGTCTGCTTCACTTCTTCTAAATTCAATTGCATGCCTTCCGGCTGGTCGTTGATTTCGAAAATATCTTCCAGAGCTTGCGCGGTGACGCCCAGAGCCATCGCTGCTTCTACTGCGCACCAGATTTCCGCCCGGGTGACGCTCTGAGAGAATATCGATTCCATCGCCGCGCTCAGCTGCCCGACCGCCTGATCAGACAGTCTTTGAGCTATGCCTAAATCGGACATAGAACGTCGCTTGGCGACAATACTGCTCAGCATCCCTTCCAATCGCTTTTGCACTGCCGGATTGTCATCGTAGATAACTGCATTGAGCTCTGCCTGCGAGTTATTAGACAGAGTCTCGAGCAGCTCGCAGTACAGGGAAGTAATAAATGCATCACGCTCAGGAGACGGAAGTGGATGTTGAATGCGAGTTAAAACAGCCAGGTCAGGATCGAGACATCCTCCAATGCGACTCACATCGCCACGCTCGATACCACCCGCCTCGAAGATCAACACCTGGGTGTCTTCCGGCATGTCCAGAACATCTTTCATACAGGCGAACCAGCCAAGATTGTTCATGAAAGCAACATGTGTCTTTTTGGTGCCTTCGAGCAGCTGACTGAGAAGAGCGATAGTAACTCTGCGTCCGCAACTGCCGGAAACACCGACAACTTTCGGCTGCACGCGATAGCGCCAGTAGCGTACAAGCTCGAGGATGGCAGTTCTCGTATCCGGAACCGAAATTATGGTGGCATTTTTTGATGCCGACGCGAAACGACTGCGGCGGTTGACAATCACGCCTCGCGCACCTTTATCGAGGGCAAGATTTAGATTGTCGTGCGGGTCATCTAAGTGCGATGGGACACCGATAAACCAGTCACCAGGTTTTACATCCTCTATATCCCATGTCAGCCGCCCTCTCACATCGTCGACAAAGCCCGACTTCAAATGGCTGCTGGTAGCGCAGAGAATTTCCTCGGCAGTAAAAGTTGCACCCATGGCTCACCTCAATCCTTTGCAGATATTTGAATATGTAAAACTCTCAACAATTGCAAGTATAACTGATCGACGACGTTTGTCAAAGTTTGAAAGCCCAGTTACCGGGCGACAAAAAACCCTGAAATGGGCATTATTGGCGGGCTTGCCCAAATTACCGATGTTTGCTAGTATTTATGTGTCTTCATATTCAGACACTTGCATATTTGCAAACCTAAATATAGGAATGGAGGAAGAGTAAATGCCTCATAGAGCTCTAGTCGCCCAGCAGCTTGCTGAAATGTGCTCGACTCTTTCTCACCCGGTGAGAATCAGCATTATTGTGGAATTGCGCTCTGGTGAGCTCTGTGTCAATTCACTGCAGGACATCCTCGGCATAAGACAGTCTGCCGTTTCTCAGCATTTGGCCTTGCTCAAATCTCACAAGCTTATAAAGGAACGCAGAGACGGTCGAAACGTTTTGTACCGCCTGGCTACGCCAGAGCTTGCCGCCTGGCTGGTGGACGGTATACCACTAATAGTTCCAGATGTCTCGGAATCCAACCTTCTCAAGTCGGCAGCCCAAAGAGCCATAAATCACTGGTCCGAAGCAAAAGAGAAAGTCGCAGCAAGAGCCTCGAGAAGCGGCTGATCAAGCGCCTTTCTTTTTGCGCTTTGGTTGAGGGTTTTCGTCACCCCAGACTGTTTTAACATTCTGGATGGCAGACATCATCTGCTCTACTTCCGAAGTGTCGGGGGATATGAAACTAACACCCTGCATAATCCAGTGCGCCAGCTCGGGCTTTCGCAAATGATAGAAGACATTGCGCCCCTGTCTCATCTCGACGACCAGATGATGGCTTCTCAACACAGCCAGCTGTTGCGAGACGGCAGAATGTGTTATGCCGAGGATGTCTTTAAGTGTGCCGACAGAGAGATCTTCTTTCTTCAACTCTTCGATTATGCGAATGCGAACCGGGTGCGAAAGTACATTGAAGAGTTTTGCCAACTCGGCGCTCACAACTGCTCTGTATGGCATGACGCAACCTCATTCTGACTTGTGCAAACATTAGCATATCTATATATACAACAATTAGTCAAGAAAAGTTCTTTCATAGTGTGCAAGTAACGGCGCGAAAAGCAGCCAGAGACTGTAAATATTCAACATGCACCTCGGCAAGACGCATTTGCGCCTCCGCCGAAGCTCTCTCTCGTTGATTGACTAGGAACAAAGTGCCGTCACCGGCGCCAAAGCGCAGACGTTCGCCTTTCTCGACTTGCTTTGCTTTCTGGACCTCTACAAGTGTCGCGGCCCATTTGTCGTAGGACGTATTAATGGCCGAAACAGTGTCATCGACTTCGGCCTGAATACGCAATTTTTCGGCTTTCTCGTCAAGATTCAATTTCTGAATTTTCAGTCTTGCTGCCTGAGCCTGTCCCCTTGCCGTTCTCTGTCTGAGAGGAGCGGATACAGCAACGCCAGCTCTGACAATCGGACCGATTCCCTGAGGGCCGGTGTCGGCACCTTGGGTAATGTATGCATCCATAGCCGGCAGGATCATGTTCTCTGCCAGACGAAGTTCTACTCTTACCTGCTCTCGCTCGAGCGCAATTTTCTTCAATTCCGGACGTTTCTCGATCGCCCTTTTTCGTCCTTCCATCCACTCTGCATCACTGAGCTTACGTGGTTCAGGTTGCAGGGAAGGCACATCTTTTATCTCCGGAACATTCTTGGGGATACCATTTTCGTCCCAGAGATAGACAGAAAGAAGCAGAGAAGCTTTTTGAAAATCCCTGTCTTGCTTTACCAAATAAGCCTGGCGCCTGTGGATCTCCTGTTCTGACTCGGCAATGTCCAGAGCAGGAAGGTCGCCGCTATCAACACGATCTTTGATTTGATCGACGCGTGCCTCTGCAATCAAAACCATATTCCGCGCGATGTCAACGCGTGCTTTGGCGCCCACCCAATCCCAGTAGACAGCTGCCGCCTTTAGAAGAACTTCCAGCCTGGTTGCACCGAAGAGCTGTGCAGCCAGAGGTTCTCCCAGTTTCGCTTGTTTTTCTGCGGCGATCTTTTCATTGATGCCCAGCCCTCGCAGTAGCGGCACGGATACGCCAGCAAAATATTCGCCACTTTTGCCGGTTGGCACGAAAGGAGTTTTGGTGTCATTGGGATTGAGACGCATGCCCGTAAAAACTTTTATGCCGGAGCGCGTCAGAAGATCCACTCTTGACTCGTTGTGAATAGCATCTTTTGCTTTGCCAGGAGTAAATATGTCTTGAACCCGTAGATACTCATTGAGACTGCTCAAGACTGGATCAAATGCACCGGCTTTCTCCAGACGCTTAGCACTGTAGATACGCCTTTCAGCATCTGCAGACAACAATTTTGGATAATTCTTTTCGACAAGCTGCAGGAAATAATCCAGAGAGAACGTTCTATTGTCCGTTGCTTCCAGCTTGATTCCAGGGAAATTGCCAGGCAGCGGATCATTGTTGGTGCGGTTATCCTGCGCCGAAGTGCTTATGGCAAGCCCAAAGAAGATTGAGCTTACAAGCATTGCCGAGCTTGATATTTTGTGCCTCAAACGCATATTTCCAGGTTTCCTACTTCGACTTGCGCTTGATCTCGCTTTTCTCGCCTTGAGAGCTCTTGTGCAATCCAAGCTCTTCCGGCTTGACCGTAGGCGGAAACGCGTTGAACTGCCGCCAGAGCTCAAAGCCCAGACTGACAGTGTCCAGCATTATCCAGCCGGTAACCTCAGCACCTGGTCTGAGAAATCTGGCATCAGGCCAGGGTTCGTCTTTTCCAAGCGCAATTGCTTCTTGGTCCGGTTTGACAATGACGCGATAGCAATTTCGCCCGTCATCCACAGCATCGATAACAGCGATACGCCCACCAAATGTGCCGACCGCTATGGAAGGCCAACCGGAAAATTGCAAGGCTGGCCAACCTGCAAACTGCAATCTCACTGGTCTGCCAACGGCTACAAGAGGCGCATCATTGTCGCTGATGGTCAATTCAGCTGCCAGATCCTGTGTCTCGGGAGCGATAACAGCCAAAACCATCCCGGCATCAACCGTCTCGCCGGCGCCCACAGTCAAAAGGCGGACTATCTTTCCGGAAGAAGGTGCGAAGATTTTACGCTGCTCCTGGCGATGAACAACATTTTGCAAATCAATATCGAGCTTGTAGATTTCACTAGATGTCGATTCGATTGTCTCCTGTGCCGACGCCATTGCTGCGGAAATATTGCTCATAGCCGCATCGGTGTCGGCAGCAATCTTGTCGCGATCCAGATTCGCAACCGTATGATCGCGACGTGCCACATCCAGGGCAGCATAGGCTCGCTCCAGATCCGTGAGGGCTCTTGCCTGTTCAAGCTCGGCAAGCTCGAGGTCGCGCTTGGATCTCAGACCTTTCTCGTGAAGCTCCCGCATGCGATCGAGGTTGAGCGAAGTAGTCAATTTGTTCTGCTTGGCTGCTTCTACTCCTTGCTCAGCAGCCCAGATGCGATCCTTGGCTTGGTGAGAACGCTCTTGTGCGGAGGGCACCGCCGCATTCTGCGAGCGCTTGAGAGATTCCAGTTGTTTCTCGAGAGCCTTGAACCTGGTGGAAGCAGCGTTGCGTCGTCCTAATAGAGCCTGCTTCTGGCACGTAAGGCGCTTGGTTTGCTCGGGATCTAGGAATTTTGGATCCAGATCTTGAAGCTCAGCAATCAGTTCTCCCTGCTTGACGTACTGTCCATCGCGGACATACCAGTGTTTCAAGCGTGCCGGAATTGGCGCTTCAATGTTATGCGGCCTATGCATGGGAGAGAGAATAATTATCTTTCCTGCACCGGCAACGCTCTGCTGCCACGGAACGAAGATCAGCATCAGAACGAAAGAAACAAGAGTTAAAGAAAGCAGCGTTGCAATGACCGCATAACCCCTTCGAGAAGTCACCGCCTTAAGGGACTCGTAATCCGATTGGTATGCAAAACTTTCTACAGGGCGAATTTCAGTTGAATCCATTTATACTTTCCCCGCTCGCTCCGTCTTCCTTCTCTCGACCAAACGGATTTGCCTTGCCAAATCCGGAAACAGAGTCGAGAACTCACTTTCGTTGCGCCAGGCTAGATCGGCTGGTGTACCAAACTCGCAAATGTTTCCTTCACTGAGCACATAGACTTTGTCAGAGCGCATTACAACTTCGGCATCATGCGAAATATCAAGTACAGTCCAGGGATTTTCCCTGGCAAGCAAAGAGTCGATGATTTTCAACTTTGTCTTTTCATCAATGCCTGTGAATGCTTCGTCAAGAATCAGCAAGCGCGGGCGTTCCGCCACGGCTCTGGCTATAAGCAGCCTCTGCACTTGCCCGCGAGATAAATTTCTGCCGCCGCTGACCAGCATCGTATTAATGCCGTCCGGCAGCTTTACGAGATCGTCAGTGAATTGCGCTTCTTCGAGCGCCCATCTAATATCCTGGTGCGAAACATTGGGTCTGCCCAGACCGACATTTTCCTCTATGGTGCCTTCAAAAATTTCATTGATATCGCCAACCAGGCCGACCTGCTTGCGCAATTGCTTTAAATCTAAATCGCGAACATCGTAGCCGCCAACTTCTACTGTTCCATGCAAGGCTTCCTGCAAGCCGCAAATAATTGAAGCAAGAGTAGTTTTTCCGGCTCCGCTGGCTCCGACAAGACTGGCTCTTTCAGAGGCTTCCAGAGTGAGATCCAGATCAGACAGAATTTCTCTTGCCCCATAGGCAAAATGCAGCTTCATGCATTCGACACTCAATCCGCCCGAACTTTCAGGCAGCGCCACACCCCCATGCCTCTCTGTAGGCAGATCGGTAATGTGACCAACTTTATCCAGACCAGTAAGCAGATCGTAGAATGTATCGCAATTGCGAATCAGCTTTTCCAGAGCGGACAAGACATTCAGAACGACCAGTTCTGCTGCCACTAATTGGCCCAATGTGAGCTGCCTGTTGATGACAAGCCAGCCTCCAATGGCGAGAATGCCGGCGCTGGCAATAGCCTGGAAGAAATAGGTACCGAAAGCTTGCCTGAAAAGAACGCTGAAATGCTCGCGACGAGCTTTTAGATAATTGAGGACAAGAGAGTCAGAACGCCTGAAGAGAAAATGACTTATACCATTCGTCTTCAGACTGGTCTGGCATCTTCCCATGTCCTCGAGCCATTCGGCTACTCGATATTTGAATGCCGACTCTTTGATGCTCGATTTCAAACCGCCTATACCCAGAACGCTTACGGCAAAGAAGATAAAGAGAATAATGAGCACATCAAAGGCGAGAAGAAAAGGACTGTAAAAGGCCATGAGAACAAGCCCGATCAACACTTGCAAAAGAGCGGAAGGTCCTTCAAGAAGCAGTTTGCCCCAGGCCTTCTGAACAGTCATGACGTCGAAAAAACGGTTGATCAGCTCCGGCATGTACTCTGTGTTGAGAGCCGAAGCCTTGATTACGGGTATGCGCTCGCTGAGCCGCAAAGTGATACGCGCAAATATCCGCTGCTGCAATTCCTCCACCAGGCAAAATTTCAGCAAGCGCAACACGCTGCCAAAGAGAAGTCCGGCCAGAACCAGCAAAGAAAGAACAATAAGAGGTTGCAGAAAAATGCCGGCGGCAATCGTATTCACTAAAGCTTGGGCGGCAAGAGGTACTGCCAGAGAGACAATACCCGTCATGAGCGTATAAACGATAAGCACTGCCAGGTCATGCTTATCGGATACAAGCAAGGACCACAGCCTAGTCAGAGGACTGACATGCTCATCGTGATTCTCGACATTATCGATGGAAGACATCCAACAATTTCCCCGGTCAACTATGTCGAATCTAACACAACCTGTGCAAATGTGCAAGAGTTTGAATATATGAACACTTGAAACTGAAGCTTTCATGGACCATTCAAGACACGAGAAAAAGAGCAGGGTTGAAAAGTGCCAACGATTCACGACCGGGCACGTCATTGGCAGCGCAAGGTTCTAAAATGGCTCTATGAGTTTTTTAGTCGAGAAATTCCGAACGAAACCGCAGTTTTACGCGGCAATATTCTTCGCCATTATTTCAAGCATCTTCTTCTTGCCTGTGGCTTTTCAAGGCAAGCTGCTCGCGCCCGGCGATGCGCTCATTCAATATTTGCCGGCCTTTCAGGGCGGTACACATATATGGACTAATGAAATTCTCTGCGGCTTCCCCTGGTACGCAGACCCTCAATCACAGACTTTTTATCCGCTCAAGGAAATTTTTTCTCTGCTGCCGGGCGGTTGGAATCTCTACATAATTGCCGCTTATACTCTGGCTGGTTTTTTTGCGTCACTTTATGCCTTCTCCCTCACCGGCAGCTGGACTGCCGCTCTTGTAGCCGGATGCATCTTCGCTTTCAATGGATTTCTGCTTTCCAATTTGCGTCATACAACGATGTTGCATTCTGCTGTGTGGTTGCCGCTAGGGCTCCTTTCCATCAGAGAATTTCGCAAAGAAAATTTCAAAAACGGACGCAACTCTGCCGGTTGGTTCGGACTGACTGTTCTTTCAACTGTGCTCCTTTCACTGGCGGGGCACCCACAGATGTTCTGCTACGGACTGGCGCTGCTGGGCGCTTATGTTTTTGCCGAGACAGTTGAAATCGAAAGCAAAAAGCGGTTGCTTTTCGCTGTCATAAGCTTGCTTGCCCTTGTCTTCGGGGTGGGAATCTCATCTATAACCATCCTGCCGGGAGCAGAGCTGGCAAGCTTCTCCTGGCGATGGAATATGACCTATCAGATGTTTATCGAGTACGCTCTGATTCCCGTCAATCTGATCAATCTGATTTTTCCATTCGCATTCGGCAGCTTCAAAAATTCCATCTACGGCTGCAATTATTTCGGTCCATATGATCTGCAATGCGTTCTCGGTTATTGCGGTTTATTCACTTGGTTGCTTTTCCCGCTCGGCATCATTTTTTTTCGCAAAGAAAAGGTGATCTTGTTCTGGGCGATCGTGCTCGTGATTTTCTTCATCCTTATATTTGGCGATGTAAAACCACTTTCACAGATCGCCTATCAGCTGCCTTGCTACAGCAGATTCAGAATCCCGACACGCCATTTCCTCGAAATCAGTATGGCTTTGAGCAGTCTTTCGGCAGCCGGTGTAGCGGCTCTGGCCGGCAACAAAGTGTCAGAGAAATTCGCCACGCGATCTCATGCTCTCTTTGCCGGTTTCTTTCTGCTCTCGACCGTTTTTGTCTACCTTGCAGCTGGAGCCTCGCAAGACAGAGTTCGAGAAACGGCGTCGGGCGTCTTTGGGGTCTATCCCTGGACAAACCCCGCGCTGGGCATTCCTATTCTATTGTTTGTTCTCGGTACAGCCATATACATGCTTTGCTTGAGACGCAAAGAGATGCGATGGCATGCTCTCA
>Ga0268298_10004888_pt1 | contig 12813 bp, 11 predicted proteins | sample WWTPWeurt_MetaG_FD_194462 | JGI IMG/M metagenome (GOLD analysis project Ga0268298, IMG submission 194462) | Activated sludge microbial communities from WWTP in Nijmegen, Gelderland, Netherland - WWTP Weurt | ecosystem: Engineered > WWTP > Aerobic digester > Activated sludge | place...
GATTGCCCTGGATGTCCACCGCGGGCGCCAACATCGCGAGCGCTCTCACGCTGCCAATCGAGCAGTTTTCAACTTGAATGAAAAATGCTCACGGGCAGGGAAGGGGCCGGCAATATCCGGTCCTGTCGCAGCAACGCCTTGTGCGCAACCCACACGTGAAAGGGCGCTTCAATGCAATCCAAAGACCACTGGGAAAAGATTTACACCGGCAAGGCCGCAGATGAACTCAGCTGGTTTCAGGCCCACGCCGAACTGTCCCTCCGCTTGATCCGGAATGCCGGCACGCCGCTCACGGCTGCCATCATCGACGTGGGCGGCGGCGCATCCACCCTCGTCGATGACCTCCTGGCCAGCGGCCATGAAAACCTGACGGTTCTTGATCTTTCCGGCACCGCGCTTGCCGTCGCCCAGGCCCGGCTGGGCGGCCGCGCCGCGGCGGTACAGTGGCTCGAGGCCAATGTCCTCGAGGCCGATCTGCCGGTGCAGGGCTACGATGTGTGGCACGACCGGGCCGTGTTTCACTTTTTGCTCACACCCGAGGAGCGACACGCCTACGTGCGCGCCGTCCTCCGCGCGGTCAAGCCCGGCGGGCTTGTCATCGTCGCCAGCTTTGCCGAAGACGGCCCTACCCAGTGCAGCGGCCTGCCCGTCATGCGCTACGGCGCCAACGAACTCCACGCCGAATTCGGCGAGCCGTTTCTTCTGCTCGGCCATGAAGAAGAGTCGCACCACACCCCCGGCAATAGAGAGCAGAAATTCGTTTACTGCTTCTGCCGCAAGCAGGCTTCGTGATGGGGTGTTCGGGGGGAGCGGGGCGGGCGTTTGAACGCGTGCCTGGATTGCCTTGGCGCGATTTGCACGAAGTCTCCGATGCCCTCCGCGAGGTTGTGCGCCAAGGCGGTATTGTGGGACGTCAAGGCTGATGACCGGATCGAGTGATTTGTTTGATCGCATCGGACGGGAGCAGGTCGCGAGGGGGCGTCTCTATTTCGGCCTTTGCGGTCGTCTGGTCTCTTGGCTGGTTCCGTCAGCAATGCTACGGTAAGCGGCCGTTCAGTGTGAGCGTACGCCAAACGGCCGCTCCTCTGTCCGCCCCCCGTCTAGCCGCCTTGAAGAGCACTCGGTAGTTGCTCCCTGGTTATTCAAAGTACAGACCAGAAATTTTCGAATACAATCGAATTTCAAACTGCATATGCGAGGGATTTATGGCAAATGATCGTGACGATGACTGGAATGACGAATTAGAGGAGGAGGTTTCTGCAGAGGGGGTCGAGTCACTCGTCGTGTACTCACGGGATTGGACTGTAGAAACGATTCTTCGCCAAATTGAGCAAGATAACATTGACTTGAGTCCAGGATTTCAAAGGCGAAACGCTTGGAACGACGTAAAACGTAGCAAGCTTATCGAGTCATTAATTATCGGTGTGCCGGTACCAGAAATCGTTCTTGCGGAAGATCTTTCGAAGCGAAAGTCCTTTATTGTTATTGATGGAAAGCAACGGCTACTCGCGCTTGCTGGTTTTGCGAACCCTGATAAATATGATTCCTGGACACGCCCAGCGCTACGTGGGCTTAACACTCGAAAAGATCTCAATACAAAAAAATTTACGGACATACAGGAAATGGCGGATGACTTGCGGCAGTTAATGAACGCTGACATTCGTTGTACTGTTATTTCAAACTACAAATCCACTGGTGTTTTGTACGACATTTTTTACAGATTAAACACGGGATCTGTACCACTGAGCTCTCAAGAGTTGCGGCAAGTTCTCAATCGGGGACCTTTTGCTGAGTTCTTAATTTGTTCAACGAACCAGACAATTCCTTTGCACGCCATTCTTAATCTAACAGGGCCTGACAACAGGCTTCGGGATGCCGAAATTGTCCTTCGCTTTATCTCGTTCTCAATATTTGGAACGACTTACGGAGGAAACTTAACGCCATTTCTTGATGAGAGCATGGCGACAATCAATAACGATTGGCCTAACTTTGAACCTAAAGTTACTTCGCTTTTCAATGATCTCAACTTGGCAACTTCATCATTAATTGATGTTTTTGGCGAAAAGCGAGTTGGTAGAAAATATTCAAACGGTGCTTGGGAGAATCGCTTTAATCGAGCTTTGTTCGAAGTTCAGGCGTATTACTTTGGGAAAATTCCCCCGGCTTTTTTTTCTGCCGTCGACAAAAATACTGTCGTCTCAGAATTTGAATTGTTCTGCGGAGGAAATCCGGATTTTCTGGACTCAATCGAGACTTCAACCAAAAATCTCCAGCGCTATCGTCGACGCTATGAGCTGTTCCAAGATTTCGTTAACGAAGTGTTTGGCACTTCAATCAATAGCGTTCCTCTTCCCGTCGTTTAGGGATGCGTTATGCCAACAATTCAAGATTTAGAGAACGACCTTAGGTCTGAGATTGCTGCGTTGGAGGCACGTTTTCTCGCCAATTGGATACCTGCACAGCCTACCCATCGCCCTGAAAATTTCCAGCATGACGTCAAGGCTTATTGCGTATTAGCTCATGCAGTATTTGAGGAGTTTGTAGAAGAGGTCTCACTCATTGCACTGAAAGCTGCCAAAGGCGCATGGCTGTCCAAGAAATTTTCGGCAGGAACCGTGGCGCTTCTTCTTTCTTACGGGGGAGATTTCTCGATGGCAGAGAATGAGGATGTTGATCAAGAGAAGGTTTTTGACCAAGTTCGAAAATGTCTTGACGACTGCGCGGTAAAGCACAGCAACGCCTTGGCGAATAATCATGGATTTTCACTAAAGTATTTGAGAAATATATTAACTCCCATCGGTATTGATATACCGTCAGACATCAAGCTTATGGAATCTCTGCGCGAGTTGGCTGCTGCTCGCGGGTCCTATGCTCATTCTCAGTCCAAGCTCGCAAAGTATGGGCAATGGAAGAGAGCTGACCGACCCATGGTGCCGGAAAAGGCGAATCAGGCGGTAAATGACTGTCTGGACTTGTGCCAGCAGTTGGCTCAACGAGTTTCGGAATTGCAAGACTGTCGGTAGGGCGGGAGGGTGAGTTCGCGAGCAGGAGAAGCCTCTGTTTAGAGTGATTGGCTCCTGAAGATCAGCTTGCCGCTGTATTGCCGACTTAACTAAAATGCCGACTAAATGTAGGCAATTGGCTGGTAGTGCACACTCACCAATGAAAAGCTGCGGCTCGTAGCCGCTTGCAGTTGAGCGGCAGTTAATCTGCACATTGCTGACCGATGCATGCCGTCTGCCGAACGACCGTTTAGGCCGAATTGCTGTCAATGAGCCACCGCATCGCGGAACTCATCCACATCTGATACCTGCCGTTGAACCAAAGGAAGAGACGAAAGACGGTAACGGTTCATTTCATCCCGTTCAGTCTTCTCATTGACGTGAGGCTGATTGCTCACGCCATCATTTTCGGCCTGACCCGTGATGGCGGGCACTTGCCCGAAACCCTCGCAGAGCTGCCTTGTCCTTGTCGGCCGTATTCAGCTCCACCCGACGGATGACCTGAACCTCGTCCGAAACCGGTCCGAGGAAACAACCCACTAGACGACCGGTCTAATTTGGCCTAAGCTCCCCACCCATGAAACCGCAGCACCCCGACACGCGTCAGCACATCCTCGATACCGGGAGCCGCATCATTGCCGGCAAGGGGTTTTCGTGCGTGGGTCTGAATGAAATCCTGCAGGCGGCGGAGGTGCCCAAGGGCTCTTTCTATCATTACTTCAAGTCGAAGGAGCTGTTTGGCCAGGCGATGCTGGAAGGCTTTTTCGAGGAGTATCTCGGCCGCATCGATGCGCTGTTGGCCACGCCCGGCATGTCGGCGCGGGAGCGCCTGCTGTGCTACTGGCAACAGTGGGTGGAGACCCAGTGCGAGGGCTGCGACGACCAGAAATGCCTGGTGGTCAAACTGAGCGCCGAGGTAGCCGATTTGTCCGAAGCCATGCGCCTCACCTTGCGAGACGGCACCGGGCGCGTGATCGACCGGCTGGCGGACTGCGTTGCTGCCGGTGTGGCGGATGCGTCGCTGCCGGCGCTGGACCCCGCCAATACTGCCCGCACGCTCTACCAGCTGTGGCTCGGTGCCAGCCTGCTGGCCAAGCTGCACCGGGACGCGAGCCCGCTGGAGCAGGCCATGCGGGCCACGCTGCAGCTTTTGTCCCGCTAAGTTTTGCTCCCATGCTTTTTTTGCCCTGAAACTAGACGACCGGTCTAATAAATGCCAGGCCGAATCCGTTCCATCGAAACACCCACGCATCCCGAAAGGCGCTTCATGCTGAACTTCGATTATTACAACCCCACGCAAATTGTCTTTGGCCAGGGCAGCATTGCCCGGCTGGACTCGCTGGTTCCGGCGGATGCCCGCGTGCTGGTGCTTTACGGCGGTGGCAGCGCCGAGCGTAACGGCACCCTGGCCCAGGTCGAGGCCGCGCTGGGCCAGCGCACCGTGCAGCGTTTTGGTGGCATCGAGCCCAACCCGAGCTACGAAACCCTGATGGAAGCCGTCGCGCTGATCCACCGTGAAAAGCTGGATTTTTTGCTTGCCGTGGGCGGTGGCTCGGTGATTGACGGCACCAAGTTTGTGGCCGCCGCAGTGGATTACCCGAAGGATCCCTGGCACATCCTCGAATCCTTCGGCAGCGAGATCACCCGCGCGTTGCCCTTTGGTTCGGTGCTTACACTGCCGGCAACCGGCTCGGAGATGAACAATGGTTCGGTGATCAGCCGCAAGTCCATTCAGGCCAAGCTGCCGTTCTTCAGCCCGCATGTGTTCCCGCGGTTTTCGGTGCTCGATCCGGTCACCACCTTCACGCTGCCGCCGCGGCAGATCGCCAACGGTGTCGTGGATGCCTTTGTGCATGTGATCGAGCAGTACCTCACTTATCCGGTGAATGCCCCGGTGCAGGACCGCTACGCCGAAGGCCTGCTGCAGACCCTCGTCGAGATCGGGCCGCTGGCCCTGGCCACGCCGCAGGATTATGACGTTCGCGCCAACCTGATGTGGGCGGCCACCCAGGCCCTTAACGGCCTGATCGGCGCCGGTGTGCCCCAGGACTGGGCGACCCACATGATCGGCCACGAACTGACCGTGCTGCACGGCCTCGACCACGCCCAGACCCTGGCTGTCGTGTTGCCCGCCATGCTCGATCTGCGCCGCGAGGCCAAGAAGGCCAAGCTGCTGCAGTACGCCGCCCGCGTCTGGAACATCACCGAGGGTAGCGACGACGCCCGTATCGACGCCGCCATCGCCCGCACCCGCGCCTTCTTCGAAGCGCTCGGAGTCAAAACGCGCCTCTCCGGCTACGGCATCGGCGCCGACAGCATTCCACGCATCGTCTCCCAGCTCGAAGCGCATGGCATGACCGCGCTCGGCGAACGCCAGGACATGGGGCTGGATCTCAGCCGCCGCGTGCTTGAAGCCAGCCTCTGATTCTCAAACAAGGAAACCCGCCATGACCACCCTGTTCGACCCCATCCAGATCGGCGACATCGCCCTCGCCAACCGCATCGCCATGGCTCCGCTGACGCGCAACCGCGCCACCGACGGCGTTCCGACCCCGATGATGGCCGAGTATTACGGCCAGCGCGCCACGGCCGGCCTGATCATCGCCGAAGCCAGCCAGATCAGCCCCATGGCCCAGGGCTACCTCGACACCCCGGGCATCTACTCGCCCGAGCAGATCGCCGCGTGGCGCCCGGTAACCGACGCGGTGCACGCTGCTGGTGGGCGCATCGTCATCCAGCTGTGGCACGTCGGCCGCATTTCCCACAGCTCGCTGCTGCCCGAGGGTGCCGCGCCCGTGTCGTCCACCAACCAGGTCGCCAACACCCAAACCTATACCCGCGATGGCTTCGTGCCGGTTTCTGCTCCGCGGGCGCTGCGTGACGACGAACTGCCGGGCCTGGTGGCGGATTACCGCCATGCCGCCCGCTGCGCCATCGAGGCCGGCTTCGACGGCGTCGAGGTGCACGCTGCCAACACCTATCTGCTGGAGCAGTTTTTGCGTGACAGCATCAACGATCGCAGCGGCCCCTACGGCGGCAGCATTGCCAACCGCGCCCGCCTGCTGCTCGAGGTGGTCAAGGCGGTGAGCGATGAAATTGGCGCCGGCCGCACCGGCGTGCGCCTCAGCCCGCTCACCACCTTTGGCGGCAGCGCCCCGCTGGACAGCAATCCCCAGGCCGTTTACGGCTACGTGGTGGAGCAGCTGGCACCGCTGGGCCTCGCCTACCTTCACATAATCGAAGGCGAAACCGGCGGTGCGCGCAATCCTGAAGGCTACCCGGCCTTCGACTACGCCGCCCTGCGCCGTGCCTTCCCGGGCGCCTGGATGGTTAACAACGGCTTGAGCCGCGCCGATGGCCTCGACGCCGTGGCCAGTGGCGCGGCCGACATCGTCGCCTACGGCCGCCCCTTCATCAGCAACCCGGATCTGGTGCGCCGGCTCAAGGAAGATGCGCCGCTCAACGAACTGCGTGCCGACAAACTTTACGGCGGCGGGGCAGAGGGCTACACCGACTATCCTTTTCTGAAGGACTGATTTGAAGGACTGACTCCATGCCAGATCCGCGGCAGGCCAGCCCTGCCGCGGATCCAGGCTTTTGCTACCGGAGACCTTTCGATGGACTCTTCCCCGCTTCTGATCAACGCCGACTTTGACCAGCGCGTCGTCATTCCACCCGCCGGCGACGGCGCCTGGGTGGCATCCCCGAGCCCCGGCGTCTGGCGCTACCCGCTCGACCGTGTCGGTGGCGAAATCGCCCGCGCAACGAGCCTTGTCCGCTACGCTCCGGCGTCGAGTTTCAGCCCGCACACCCACGGTGGCGGCGAGGAATTTCTGGTGCTCGAAGGCGTGTTTTCGGATGAACACGGCGACTACCCGGCTGGCACCTACGTGCGCAATCCACCCGGCACGACCCATGCGCCCTTCACGCGGGAGGGCTGCACGATTTTCGTCAAGCTGTGGCAGTTTGCCGGCGGCGACACCGCGCCGGTAAAAATCGACACCCGTTCGGCCGCTTGGTATCCGGGCCTGGTGCCCGGACTATCGGTGATGCCGCTCCACGAGTTCGACGGGGTCAGTTCGGCGCTGGTGAAGTGGGCGCCGAACACGCGCTTCAACACCCACACCCATCCGGGCGGCGAGGAAATCCTGGTGCTCGAAGGCGTGTTTCGCGATGAAGCCGGCAGCTACCCGGCCGGCACCTGGCTGCGCAGCCCGCGCTGGAGCCGGCACACCCCCTGGACGGAATCAGAGGGCGCGCTCATTTATGTAAAGGTCGGGCACCTGGGTGCCACGCTGCTGAAGCCGGACGATCAGTGATAGTGCCGGGCAAGGCCGGCCTTTGACGCGCCGCTACCGCCGGACTCGATAGCCGCCTGGGCCTGGGCGGCAAAGTAGGCCGACACGATGTCGCGGGCTACCGAGAACTGCTGCTGCAATTCGTCGGAGTAGGGCAGCGGTGCGTACGCCAGGCCGCCGTTGCCGCGCCCGAGCAAGGGTTGGGGGAAGGCCTTCGGCTGCTCGTACTGCAGTTCGGTCAGGCGCACGGCCGCCTCGTACACCGTGCGCATCAGGTAGCGCGAAGCGGCTTCGTGGATCACGTCCTGAAAAACCTGTCCGGCCTCGTGGGCGGGTTTGTCGTCCTGGGCCGAGCTCATCGCCTGGTGCAGATCGCCGGGCAGCCAGATGCCCTCGTCGCCGCTTTCATGGCGGCAAAACTGCAGCGCGGCCAGAGTGAGGATGCGGCTGGCCTTTTCGGTGGCCGCCCGCACCGGGCCGTCGCCATCCACATCCAGCGCATCCCGGCAGGCCTTGCACTGGCGCACGCTTTCAAGGCGCAGATAAAGCCGGGCCACGTCGAGGATGTAGTCCAGGGGCAGCTTCGAGGGGGCAAGGCAGTTCGTGCCATAGGCTTTCACCATCGGCGCCATGATGTTCTCGACGAAGTTGTTAACCCTGGTCGATGCGTCGTCGAGAAGTTCGATGAACTCGGTTTGCTTGTCGTTCAGTTCCATGAGGGTGTCCTTTGCCCGCGTCTGTTGCGGGCTGCAGTGGCGCGGCAGGCGCCGGGTCGATCAAACGTCGGCTTCCACCGAATCGCCTTTTTCTTCCATCCAGGCCCGGCGGCCCGAGGCTTCGCCCTTGCCCATCAGCATGGTGAACATGCGCAGGGTTTCGTCGAAGGCTTCGGCGCGCACATGCACCGGCAGCACGCGGCGGGTGGCCGGGTCCATGGTGGTTTCGCGCAGCTGGTCGGGGTTCATTTCGCCAAGGCCCTTGAATCGGCCCACCTCGATGTGTTCGGGCTTGACGCCTTCGTGGGTCAGGCGGTCGCGCAGGCTGGCAAGCTCCTGGTCGTCCAGCGCGTAGAGGCGGCGCGGCGGGCGCTTCTTGCCCATGGCCGGCACGTCCAGGCGGTAGAGCGGCGGCTGGGCGACGTAGATGTGGCCCATTTCGATGAGCTTGGGAAAGTGCCGGAAGAACAGCGTGAGCAGCAGGGTCTGGATGTGGGAGCCGTCCACGTCGGCGTCCGACATGATGATGACCTTGCCGTAACGCAGCTCGGAGAGATCCGGGCTGGAGCCGGCGGCGTGGGCATCGACGCCCAGGGCGACCGCGATGTCGTGGATTTCGGCGTTGGCGAAGAGCCGCTCCCGGTCCACTTCCCAGGCGTTTTGCACCTTGCCGCGCAGCGGGAGAATGGCCTGGGTGTCCTTGTCGCGGGCCATCTTGGCGCTGCCGCCGGCCGAATCGCCCTCGACGAGGAAGAGTTCGTTGCGGGTGATGTCCTCGGATTCGCAATCCGACAGTTTGCCGGGCAGCACGGCCACGCCGGACGATTTGCGTTTTTCAACTTTTTGCGCGGCGCGGGCGCGGGCCTGGGCGGCCTTGATGGCCAGCTCGGCGAGCTTCTTGCCGTAATCCACGTGTTCGTTGAGCCACAGCTCGAAGGGGTCGCGGATCATGCGCGACACCAGCTGCACCGCGTCGCGGCTGTTCAGGCGCTCCTTGGTCTGGCCCTGGAAGGAGGGGTCGAGCACACGGGCCGACAGCAGGAAGGAGGCGCGGCCGAAGGCGTCGTCGGCGGTGAGTTTGACGCCCTTGGGCAAGAGCGCGTGGTGGTCGATGAAGTTTTTGATCGCCGTAAAGATGCCGTCCCGCAGGCCCGCTTCGTGGGTACCGCCGGCCGGGGTGGGAATCAGGTTGACGTAGGATTCGCGCACCGGCGCGCCTTCCAGCGTCCACGCCACGGCCCAGGATGCGCCTTCGCCGGCGGCAAAAGTGTCGTCGCCCTTTGGGGCGAATTTTTCGCCGGCAAACAGCGGAATCAGCGGCTCGTCGTTGAGGGCTTCGGAGAGGTAGCCGCGCATGCCGTGCTCGAAATGCCAGCTGCGGGTTTCGCCGCCTTCGATGGCGAGGCTGACTTCGAGGCCGGGCATCAGCACGGCCTTGGAGCGCAGCAGGCGTTCGAGTTCGGCGCGGGGCAGCTCGGGCGCGTCGAAGTATTTGGCGTCGGGCCAGGCGCGCACGCTGGTGCCGCTGGCCTTTTTGGGGGCGTCGCCGATGCGGGTGAGGGGCTCGATCACGTCGCCGCCGGAAAACACCAGCTTGTGGCGGGCGCCGTCGCGCACCACTTCCACTTCGAGCCGGTGCGACAGCGCGTTGGTAACCGAGACGCCCACGCCGTGAAGGCCGCCGGAAAAACGGTAGGCGGAATCTTCGTCGGTTTTGTTGAACTTGCCGCCGGCGTGAAGCCGGGTGAACACCACTTCAACGGTCGACACGCCTTCGACCGGGTGGGTTTCCACCGGAATGCCGCGTCCGTCATCCGACACGCTGATCGAGCCGTCGAGGTGCAAGGTGACGCCGATCTTCTTGCAGAAGCCGGCCATCGCTTCGTCGGCGGCGTTGTCGATGACTTCCTGGATGACGTGGAGCGGGTGCTCGGTGCGGGTGTACATGCCCGGCCGCTGCTTGACCGGCTCAAGGCCTTTGAGAACTGTAATCGAATCGGCGTTGTATGTTTTTTGCGACATGCTGAGACTCGGGCGGGTGAAGAAACCGGCTGCTCGCCAGCATTTCTTCATCCACCCTGAAAAAAGTGGGGGTTTGAAGCGGTGCGGACTATACCGCGCGGGCCCGCTTCCGGGGAGGGCGTCAGTTCCGGATGCTACTGCGGCCGGCGTTTTCGGATGTGTGGCGGGCGATGCGCTCGAGCAGCGTGTTGGCGGCGTCGGCGCCGGGGCTGCTGCCGGCGGCCCGGCGCCACGCAAGACGCACCCGGCTGGGCTCGCCGGGCAGGGTGAAGATGGCCATGGCCAGCGGGCACTGGGCGATATTGAGGGGGTTTTCGCGGGCCAGCTGCCAGGCTATGCGGGCGCTGCAAAAGTGCAGCACTTCGGCCTCGGCGTAGATCGGGTCGGGCTGATCCAGGGCCTGCCCGGTGCGGGCCAGCATGTCGCCAAAGCGGCTGGGGGGCGACGGGATGAGGCCTTCGCCTTCAATGGCGTCCACCAGCGCTTCCCGGGCATCGGCGTAGCGGCCGGGTTCGATGCTGATCTGGCGGATTTCGTCGGCCAGGGCCGGAGCCAGGCAGATCAGGAGGAGGGCAGCAAGGGCGGCACGGCGCAGCATCGGTCAATCCTGATGAAGGCGGGGAATGTAGTTGGGATCAGGGCAAGCCGGACGATAGCATCCGCCGCTGCCGTAAAAGCGGGCGGGCAAAAAAACGGCGCCCCGAAGGGCGCCCGAAAGAGGGAGAAACACGGTAGGGACCACTGCGCCCGGAGGCGAGTTGGCTAGAAGAACAGGATAGCGCCGGCCGAGATGGTGTTGTTCTTCGCTTCGGCGAGGGAGTTGGACACTTTCTCGTTGTTGAATTCGCCGACCAGGGTCACAAATTTGTTGAGGCTGTGATAAACGCCGACGGTATAGGAGGTGTTCGACTGCCCAGGGACAACGCCAGAACCAAGACCTGTGGTGTCGACGGTGCCGCCCTTCTCATCCTTGTTGCGGCCCCAGTTCACGCCCACCTTGGTCTTGTCGAACTTGTAGGTGCCTTGCAGGAAGTAACCCTTTGAGTCCGTTTTTTCGCCAGCAGCATTGCCACCCTGGAAGAACTGGGCGCCGACCGTGGACATGCCCAGGCCCTTGCCGCTGAAGCCATAAGCAACGGCTTCAAATTTGCCGAAGCCGGCTTTCACGCCTGCTTCATAGCCCGTGGCGGTAAAGGATTTGCTGGCGGCACAGGCGGCAGAGTTGGAGCAGCTGGTGTTCTGGCTCACGACGCCGCCCCACACCTTGCCGGGCACCGCACCTTTCCAGTCGTAATCCACCTTGGCCTGGAAGCCCGGGGTCTTGGTTTCATCGCCAGCGAACTTGCTCGGCTGGAAGATGCCGGCGGAGGCCTGCAGGCCGTTGTAGTTCGGCGTGGTGTAGGTGATCTGGGCCTGGAAGCCGGTGTACATGTAGCCGTGGCCGATCATGCCGAAGGTGGTGTTGAACGGAATGCTGGCGTTGGAGGTGCCGCCGACGCCGATCAGGGTCATGTCGGACAGGATGATGTTCTGGCCGAACAGGCCGATGTCGCGGCCGAACTTGAGGGTGCCCCAGTCGTTGTTGCCAAACTGGAAGTACACGTTACGGGTATCGATCTGACTGAATGGGCTGCCATTGCCGGTGGCGTTCGGATTTGCGCCATTGGGCAGGCCGACAACGGTCGAGTTGTTGTTGATGCCGGGAGCGAAGCTGAAGTGGGCCTTGATGTCCTGGTCCCCAGCCTTGGTCGTGACAACGAAATTGATCCAGCCGGGCAGCAAGCCGTTGGTCAGTTCGCTGTTGTTGGTCGTGTTTGAAGCACCTGTAGTCTTGTTGGTCAGCTTCGAGTCACGGTTCACATAAAAACCGTTGATGGTGCCGTTGATATCAACGGTCACGTCGTTCTGGGTAAAGCTCACGGCCTGGGCACCGCCGGCGGCGGTGGCCAGGCAGGCGAGGGCGACGGATTGGGCCAGCAGGGTTTTCTTCATGAGAATCGTCTCCGGTATTTTTTGATTGATGTCACCAGCCAAGCGCGCGCACTCCGGCACGCTGCTTCGCTCCTCCCGTGGTCGCGTCCCGATGGCTGAGTGCCTGGTGAAACACGTCCTTACGGAGCAAACATCCTTGTGCGAGCGCTGTGCCAGAGCGCACCGGAAGATCTTTGAAACGGCTCAAGTCACTGTTGTTGCTTGAGAAATTTTTGGGTGGCGATGACGCTGGCGAAATTTCGGACACGGGCCTGCCTGTCCACTAAATGGACAGCTGCCTGTGCCGTAGCGGAAGCCCTGGTGCAGTTTGTGACAGGGCGTGGAGCATGTTGTGGCGCAGCACGAACGGGCCGCCGGGGCTGGTAAAATCGCGGCCTGCATTCACTTCCCAGCGCGTAGCGCGCGCCCTATCATGGATTTCCGTTCCAAACTGGCTGCTGCCTGGCAGCGAAACGATTCCCTGCTGTGCGTCGGGCTGGACCCGGACATTTCGCGCTTTCCGGCGCATCTGAAAGATCGCCCGGACGCCGTGCTGGCCTTCTGCAAGGGCATTGTTGACGCCACCGCCGGGCTCGCCTGCGCCTTCAAGCCGCAGATCGCCTACTTCGCGGCGGCCCGCGCCGAAGACCAGCTGCAGGATCTCGTCGACTACATCCACGAAAAGCACCCGGCGGTGCCGGTGGTGCTCGACGCCAAGCGCGGCGACATCGGCGCCACCGCCCAGCAGTACGCCCGCGAAGCCTTCGAGCGCTACAAGGCCGACGCGCTGACGGTGAACCCCTA
>Ga0268298_10004889_pt1 | contig 12811 bp, 11 predicted proteins | sample WWTPWeurt_MetaG_FD_194462 | JGI IMG/M metagenome (GOLD analysis project Ga0268298, IMG submission 194462) | Activated sludge microbial communities from WWTP in Nijmegen, Gelderland, Netherland - WWTP Weurt | ecosystem: Engineered > WWTP > Aerobic digester > Activated sludge | place...
TGAGGCCGCGGACGCGATCTTCCTTGTCAGCCATGGCGTGATCGTTTCACTCGTTCGGAGGGGGCGGGAAAGCAATCGTTTCCCAAAAAACAGAGGCCGCCGAGGAAGTCTGGTTCCTGGCGGCCTTCGCGCTCGACTGCTCGCTTGCTCCGCGACCCGGTTTGGTCGTCACCTGACACCGAAGACCGAGCGCTGGATGGGGGGTCCCGCCGCAGGGAGGCCTTCGGCTGGGGGGAAGGGCGAAGCCCTTCCCACGAGAAGAAATCGCAATTCCTATTGCGATTTCGAAGAAGGAATCTTCCCGACCATGAACGAGACGTTCGGGTAGCCGGCGAAGGCCGCCGTCTGGAACACGCTCTTCACGACGAGGGCCGGGACGTTCTGGTCGACCTGCAGGATGCAGACGCCGGGGAACGTCTTGTTCGGCTGGAGCTGCTTCCACAGCTCGCGCTTGTTCTTGAGGATCGCGAAGAGCTCGTCGATCTTCTGCAAGCGGCCGAGCTCCTCGATGGCGCGCGTCGAGCCGGCGAGCGTGCCGTCCACGAGGATCTGGTTGCCGTTCACCGCGATCATCGGGGCATCGACGATGTCCTCGACGTTCTCGGCCTTGGGCAGCTTGACGTTCTTGTCGACGGTCATCTCGCCCGACGCCGAGAAGGACATCAGGAGGAAGATGACGGTCACGACGAGGAAGTCGATGAAGCTCACCAGGTTGAGCGCGGCGCCGACGGACTTGCGCCCGTGACCGCTCACCTTGTTCCAGACGAACCGCAGCGGCACGTGCGACATGAGCCGCTTCGTGGGCGGGTGGATGACGTGCGCGTGCGGATCGTGGTGCCTGCGAGAGAAGCGATCAGACATCGGGGTGCCCTCAGCGGACAGAGAACGTCATGTTGAAGACGGGGAGCTTCTTGGTGGAGCCGTCAGGCGCCTTCATGTCGCGCTTCGGCGAGTAGAGCGCGTCGAGCACCGCCACGATCTCCTTGAAGGGCGTGCGGTTGTCGGTGAAGAGGATGCACTGGTCGAGCTTGCGATCCGTGGGATCACGGTGGCCGCCCTGCGCCTTCCACTCTTCTTCGATCTTCTTCGCGAGGTCGGGGTAGCGGACGATCTTGGCCTCGCCGCCCATCTCGACGGGGTTCTTGGGGACCTTGATCTCGCTGACCACCGTGGCGCCCGCCTTCCACACGAGCGAGAACTCGCTCTCGCCGACGTGAAGGTTGAGCACCTTCTCCGGCGTCTGCGGCACGAGCTCCGTGTTCGGGTTCGGAGGTCCGGGGACCTGAGCGTCCGCGTTGATGCGGCTGTTGGTCGTCCACACCGCCGTGATCAAGAGGAACGCGATGGTGACCATCAACAGATCGATGAACGGGATCATGTTGATGTCGCTGTTGGTTGCGCGCTTTTTGCCGCCGCCGTCGCCAACGTCTACGCCGCCCATACATCTACCTGCTTCAAGGGGTTTCTACATTCAGGCGCGGGGTGCGCCCGAGGCCTCCAGGTTGGAGTGCGCTCGGGCGCTCCGAGTTCCAGCCAACTGCTTTACGTGGGCTGACCCACGGCCGCGACGTTGACCTTCTGGCGGTTGGAGACGACGAGGTTGAGGATCTGGACAGACGCCTCGTTGATGTCGTCTTCGAGCTGCTGCGTCTTGCCGTTGAGGACGGCGAAGCCGATGAGGCCGATGATGGCGACGCCGAGGCCGAACGCCGTGCAGTTCATCGCCTCGGAGATGCCTTGCGCGAGCACGCGGGCCTTCTGGCTCGGGTCGACCGACTCGCCGGCGACGGCGCCGAACGACGTGATGAGGCCCGTCACCGTGCCGAGGAGGCCGGAGAGCATCGCGAGGTTCGCGAGGAGGGCCAGGTAGCTCGTGCGAGCAGAGAGCTTGGGGAGCTCACGGAGAGCGGCCTCGTCCATCGCGGCCTGCACCTCTTCGTCGGGGCGGTTCACCTTGACGAGGCCCGACTGCACGATGCGCGCGAGGGGCGCGTTCGCCGCCGAGCACATCTTCACGGCCTTCGCGACGTCACCCGCGAGGATGCACTTCTGCATCGTGGCGAGGAACACCTCCTTGTTGATGGACGAGCCGAACAGGTAGAGGGCGCGCTCGACGATGATGCCGATCGTCAGGATCGACCAGAAGAGGATGGGCCACATACCCCAGCCGCCCTCTTTGAAGTGCTCATACATCCAATGCATCGTTCTTGTCCTCCAGTTGCCGCGGCTCGATGAACGTGTGTCGCGAGCGTGTGGCGTGGTCCTAAAGTTGATTGAGCCGTTCTACAGTTCCCGCGGGCTCTTCTCGCCTCGACCGTATCGTCGGTCTCGCCCTTTGAATCCCGCGTTCGGCTCCGAGCGAAGCTCGTGATCCGCGACTCGGGAACAGGACCGCGCGCTGTCGCTGCCGTGCATAATCGCGAGTCAGACCTTGCCCCGTCAAGAACATTTGGCCTGTGAAACAAGGTCTTTCTCGACTGCAAAGATCCAGCGAGGCCAGACACGACGAGGCGATTGGCTCGTTATGTCTACTTCGTGAGCCCAGACGCTTCGCGCGGCAGACGCTGGCGGAACGTGGTCCGACGCTTCAACGCGATCGCCAGCGCGGAGGGGACCGCGGTCACGACGCGATGCAAACGCGTGAACCGAGATCGATCACGGAAGGCTCTCTGAGGAGGAGCGCGCAGCGTCGGGACTTGCGTCCCGCAGCGGAGGCCGAGCGCGGACGCGTCCGCACAGAAAATGTGGTCGCCGACATCGTCGAGCCCACCGATCCGCGCGCTTGCGATTTTGAGAGAGCGGCGGATATATTCGCCGCGCTACGTTTCGTACCGATCTTGCGCGTGAGGAAAGGGACCATCGATGCGTCATCTCGTGATGCTTGCGGCAGAAGGCGGCGGGGGCCGAAGCATGTTCGTGGAAGCGTTCGCGCACAACCCGTGGTTCTTCTTGATCAATGCCGTCGTGTCTGTCGTGGTGGTCACCATCATCGTCGAGCGCGCCGCATTCCAGCTCGGCCGCTACCGCGTGAACTCGAAGGAGTTCTTCGCGCAGATCAAGAAGCTCGTCGCCGCGGGCAACATCGATCGAGCGATCAAGCTGTGCGACGCCAGCGACTACCCGATCCTGCAGCTCGTCAAGAGCGGCCTCACCCACGCCAACAAGAGCGCGGACGAGATCGACGCCGCGCTGAGCGAGAAGCTCTCGGATCTCAAGCCCGCCGTCGAGAAGCGGATCGGCGTGCTCTGGTCGCTCGCGAACATCGCGACGCTCGTCGGGCTCGTCGGCACGGTGTCCGGTCTCATCACGACGTTCGCGTCGATCTCGATCCCCGGCCTGTCCGCCGCTGACAAGCAGCGCATGCTCTCCAACGGCATCGCGGAGGCCATGTACAACACGGCGAGCGGCCTCGGCATCGCCGTCATCTGCATGATCGCGCACGTGTTCCTTCACACGCGATCGAAGAACATCCAGCACGACCTGGAGAGCACGACCGAGCGCGTGTTCAACCTCCTCACCATCAGCAACAAGCCCGGTTACTGAGCTGAGCGCATCATGGCCGAGACGCAAGACGACGTCGTCCCCCTGAGCGCAGCCCAGCGCTCGCGCATCCGTCGGCTCTCGCAGCCGAAGGAGCCGGCGCCGGGCGACGAGGCGGGCGAGCTCAACGTCGTTCCGTACCTCGACATCATCACCAACATCCTGATGTTCGTGCTCGCGAGCGTGTCCGTCACGTTCGTGGCCTCCATCGAGACGACGCCGCCCGCCATCGGCGGCGGCAAGGTCCGCACCGAGCTGGCGAGCCGCGCGCTCAACCTCTCGGCGTGGGTCACGAGCGACGGCGTGTCGTTCAAGACCTCGAACGGCAACATCGCCACGGGCTGCACGGACGTCGGGTCGGGCGTCACCGTCCCCAAGAAGGGGGACAGCATGGACTACCCCGGCATCACGGCGTGCGCGAAGCGCCTCAAGAACATCCGCGACGAGTTCAAGTCGGAGACGCAGGTGACGATCACCGCGAGCCCCGGCGTCGATTACAAAACCATCATCGACGTGATGGATGCCCTCCGGAGCGACGGCCAGGACGAGCTGTTTCCGGAGGTTCACTTCGGGGTCGCGCGATGACGGACACCGCAAAGTCTCAGGCCCCCAAGCAGGCCAGCGTGGTCCGCTACAAAGCGGCCCTGCGGAAGGCGATCCGGAAGAACGCGAAAGAGCCGGAGATCGACTTCCTCAACATCACCGCGATGCTCGACCTGATGACGATCATCCTCGTCTTCTTGCTCAAGAGCATGGCGACGTCGTCGGCGGCCATCCCGCAGTCCGACGATCTGACGCTCCCGACGAGCGTGATGACGAGCGAGCCCTCGCAAGAAGGCGTCGTCGTGATCATCTCGAAGACGCAGATCCTCGTGGGCGAGAACCCGGAGCCCGTCGTGCTGCTCTCCAGCCGCGAGCAGCTCGCTCAGACGGGCGTGGACGCGCGCTACAAGCGGAGCGGGCCGAACGACCTCTACATCGTGCCGCTCGCGAACGCGCTGAGCTCGGCGCGCGAGACCGACAAGCGCGTGCGCGCAGCGAAGGGCCTCGATACGTCCTCGTCCGAGGGCATCATCGTGGCCGACGCGACGACGCCTTACCGCCTGCTCATCGAGGTGCTCTTCACCCTCGGTCAGAGCGAGTTCGGCAAGTACCACCTCATGGTCATCACCGGCCGCAAGAAGCCCTGAATCCCTGACAGATCGCGCCCTCTCGGCGCTGCGCTGCGCGAGATCTTCGAGATCTCGCCGCGCTCGATCTGCGAGGGAAAGGACGGCCCGGAGCCGCGCCCCGCGATCTGCGGCTCAGCGGCGATCCGCTTGTTTTCAAGGCAGGCGCGCGAGCACGTGCACGTCCGCGAAGTTGAGGCCCGTGGGGCCCGTCTCGATGCGGGAGGCGATCTGCGCGTGGAGCGGGGCGTCGTCGAAGATCGCGAGCGCGCGATCGAGGGCGACGGGATCGCAGGAAGCGCGGAGGGCGGCGGTGATCACGGCCCCCGCGGAGCCGGACGATCCATCGGCGCCGTCGGTCGCGCCGCAGAGGAGGGCGACGTCGTCGGGGAGGCTCGCGAGGAGGCGCAGCGCGAGGTGGCCGGAGCGGCCCCCACGACCGTGGTTCGGGGGGAGGAGGACCGTGGGCTCGCAGGGGATCACGACGGCCTCGCCAGGGGCCAGGGAGCGGGCTTGTTCGAGGCGGCGAGCGGCGAGCGTCTCGACGTCACCTTCGTCGGCGGAGAGCGCGCGCACGGTCAGCGAAGGGGACGCAGCGGAGGAAGGAGCCAGGCTCACCGACGACGCGCGGAAGACCTCCGCGATATGGGCAGCGAGGCGCTCCGCGAACGTCGCGGGGCCGGCGATCACACGGGCACGCAGGCGCAGGGCCGCGTGGGGTTTGAGGCTCTCTGTCAGCGGTGCGCGATCGAGGAACGAAGGCGCAAATCGAGCGAGGACGGCGCGGGCTTCGTCGAGGGTCGTGGGGTCCGGGACGCTGGGGCCGGAGCCGATGTCGTGGAGCCCTCCGGCGATGACGTCGCTGACGGCGAGCGTGAGGACACGGGCAGGCGCCGCGGCTTCGGCGAGGCGTCCGCCCTTGATGCGCGAGGCGTGGCGACGGACGAGGTTGATGTCGCGGATGGTCGCCCCGGAGTCGATCAGCGCGCGGACGAGATCGCGCTTTTCGTCGAGGGAAAACGGCGAGATCGGCGCGCAGAGGAGCGAGGAGGCCCCGCCGGAGATCAGCACGAGGACGAGGTCCGGCGTGGACAGCCCACGGACGAGATCGAGCGCCCGATCGGCGGCGAGCACGCTGCGTTCGTCGGGGATCGGGTGAGCCGCGAGGAGCGTGTCGATGTGCGCGGGGAGGGCTGCACGCGGGGCGTCGTCGACGGTGACCACGAGGCCGCGATCGATGCGATCGGGCCAGCGATCGAGGGCGCCCTGCATCATCGGAGCGGCCGCCTTGCCCGCGGCGAGGACGCGGACGACGGCGCGCTTGGGGGGCAGCGGCGGGAGCGACTCCGCGACCAGGGAGCGCAGCGAGAACGTCGCGAGGGTCTCGGTGAAGGCGCGGCGCAGGGCGGCCGCGAGGCGCGTGAGCTCCGCGGTGCGCACGATCAACGGACCGCGCGATCGCCGGCGTCCGCGATGTGGACGCTCACGACGTGGTGCCACGCGAGGGCGACGGACAGGATGGCGCCGCGATCGAAGATGTCGGAGCGGCCTGTGCCGTCGAGATCCTCGCGGCGGTAACGAAGGGCCGCGCGCACCTCGACGAAGGGGCCCGTGGCGTCCGAGAAGATCGGAAAACCAAGGCCCGCGGCGATCTCGAGGCCCGGACGATCGTCGAGCGCGCGGCCGTGCGGGGCGGACCAGAGGGCGCCGATCTCGAAGACGAAGGAGTCGAGGAAGAGATCGAAGCGCGCAGGGCCGGTCTCCCATGCGTTCGCGAAGCGAGCCCAGAACAAGGGCTTGAGCGTGACGCCCGCGGAGAGGGAGCGATCGATGCGCGCGTCGCTCGAGCCGAGGGCGTCGGCGTAGACGGCGTAGAGGCCGGCCGTCGCGACGTAGGTGACAGTGGCGCGCGCGAGCAGAGCGGGCGCGTTGCTCGTGTACGCTCCGCCCGCGGCGAGGCCGAGATCGAGATCCCCTTCGAGGCGGCCGTAGGCGCCGTCCCCAGCGTGAGCGCGGGGCGCGAAGAGAGAGACGGAGAGGGAGACGGCCAAGGCGGCGGCGAGCTTCGTCGCAAGGGGCAAAACGAGCTTGTTTTCTCGATGGATCGAGGTGGGCGAGGGCCGCGGCGCCGTCATTGGTGGATGGCCTCGCGCATGCGGGCGCGGAGCTCCGGCGGGAAGAGGATGCGCGTGCGGGCGCATGTGGCGCCGTTCAGTCGTTCGAGGACGACGCTGACCTCGGTGGGGCGTCGATTTCGACCGTGCTGGAAGGCCACGAAGATGGAGCCGTCGTCCGAGTATGGGGTGTCCGCAGCGACGTCGATCGCGACGTAGACATCGGGGTCGAGGTTGGCCGAGCTGGCGATGTCGCGGGCGCGGGCGAAGGCCTCGGCCTTGGCTTGTTCGTCGGCGTCGTGCAGATCGATCGACTTCCAGAGATCGCGGGCGCGGAGGCGCTTGCAGAGGTCCGAGAGGATCGGGTCAGAGGCGTCTTCCCAGCCGCGGATCGCGACGAGCAGGACCTGGTCGTCCATGTCGAGGTACTCGCCCAGCGTGGGCTGCTCGCCGGCCGCGATCGAGGCGAGCGCGGGCGGCAGCGAAGGGAGCCGGATGCCGTCGCGGACGAGCGCGATCGCGCGGGCGAGGATGCGCTTGACCATGAGCTCCGAGGCGCGCGCGGACTTGTGGAAATAGACCTGCTGGAACATGAAGTAGCGGGCGAGCACGAAGGACTCGAGGGCGCTCACGCCCTTGATCCCGTCGATGGCGAGCGTGGGCGCGGGGTCGCCGCCGCTCGTCGATCCGTCCGCGAAGCGAAGGCTTCGGAGGAGCCACGGGAGGTCGTATTCGCCGTAGCGGACGCCCGTCGCGTGCGCGTCGCGGAGGAGGTAGTCGCAGCGATCGACGTCGACGGTGCCGCTCACGGCCTTGGAGAGGTACGGGAGCGAGTGACGGCCGTGCACGAGGTCGGCGACGCGCTGCGGGAGGTGCGCGTCCTGCGCGACGAGGACCTTATGAACGTCGGTGGAGGGATCGAGGAGGATGCGATCGGTCCACGCTTCGTGGGGCTGCGCGTCGGGGAGCGCCTCTTCGAAGAGGTGCGAGAGGGGGCCGTGACCGAGATCGTGCAAGAAGGCCGCGGCGAGGGCGTCGCGGGCGCGCTCGCTCGTGACGCGCTGCCAGAAGGGGAGGTCGTGATCGATCTGGCGGAGGCGCGCGAGGAGGCGCTGCATGACGGTCGCCGCGCCGATCGCGTGGGCGAAGCGGGTGTGCTCCGCGCCTGGAAACGCGAGGGACGCGAGGCCGAGCTGGCGGATGCGACGGAGCCTCTGGACCTCGCGCGCCGCAAAGAGACGCACGAGCACGGCTTCCTCTTCGGCCTCGAAGGCGACGAGGCCATGGACAGGATCTCGGAGGATCACGCGCGCATCCTAGCTCCGATCGGCGGGGTTTCGGCGCGAGGTCAGGGTTACCGATCAAAGATGAACGTTGCGACGTGAAGCAATGAGCGGCCTCAGGGGCAGCCCTCGCCTCCGAAAATGGCGTGCCCGGCTGCCGCGCTTGGAGTAGCGTCGGACTCAGTATTTTCCGTGCCCTACGGGGGGCGGCCCACAGGACAACATCGATGTCATCCAACACCGCGCGACAGGACGGATCCGCGCACGAGGCGCACGACGCCGACGGACCCGAGTCGAGATCGAACACCTCGCTTCGTCGGCTGACCGACATTCTCCAGGCGCTCCCCCCAAGCGAGCTCGAGTCCCTCATCTCTCGCATGGGGATCCGCATCGACGCGAGCAAGCGCATCGATCCACCGGCGCAGGTGGCCCGCGCGCTCGTCGCCTTGCCGGACATCCGCGATCCAGGCCGGCTCCCCGCGGCGAGCCGCGAGCTGCTCTACCGCATCGCCGAGGCCGGCGGCCTCCTGCACGTGCCGTCGCTGCCGGCGGGCCTGGAGACGCTCATTCACCGCGGGATGGTGTTCGGGCGAAAGGACGCGAAGGGCTTCGAGCTCGTGCTGCCGATCGCGTTCTTGCTCCAGCTCAAGAGCTGGGAAGGCGAAGATCCTCGGACGACGCGGGCGCTCGTCGCGCAGGCGCCGCTGGAGACGGTGAGCGCGATCGCGTCGCACTACCTCGGTCGGCCCGCGACCCCGCCCATCGCTCTTTGCCTTGAATCAGCGTGGGAATCGCTCTGCGATCCCGCGAAGATCGCCTCGGAGCTGGAGCGGCTCCCCCCGCTCGAGCGCCGGCTGCTGGAGTCGATCGAGGCCGTCGGCGGCGAGGTCGACACGCAGGAGCTGCTCGATCTGGAGCGCGAGCCGATGCGGCTGCGCGGGGCGGGCGGCATCACGGCGAGCCGGCGCGGCGCGGGGTTCTCGCTCGAGCGTCGCGCTTTCTTGATCCCGATCCACCCCAACAGGCACGTCATCCCCACCGAGGTGGCGCGGATCGTAGGCGCGGATCGGCAGCGCGTGCGCGAGACGCGGCGAGCGGAGATCCGGTCGTTCGTCATCGAGGAGGATCACGCCCCGCGGAGGGCTCGATTCACCGCGGATCCGGCGATGCTCGCGATGGCCATGGCGCTCGCCGTGCGGGAGCCGGGGAGCGAGGTGAGGGCCGGCGTGGGGACGCCCCGTTCGCTCCTCGTGCGGCTCTCGCAGCGCTTCGGGCGCGACGCGGAGACGGTCGGGCTCCTCGCGGCGCTCTCGAGGGCGATCGGCCTCTGGGAGCCTTCAGCGGCGCTCGCTGCGACGCCTCCGGGCTCGCTGGCGCTCCACGCGCTGACGCCGCTCCTCTTCCAGACCTGGCGGCGAGGCGGAGCGTGGGACGAGGCGCGACCCGAGCGTGAGTCGCTGCGCGTCCCCGAGGCGAATCGGGACGCGAGCCCGAGCGGGGTGCTCCGAGAGACAGTGCTCGACGCGCTTCAAGATCTCGGGGAAGGCCGCTGGGTGCCGTGGAAGGCGCTCTCGGGCTACCTCGCGGCCGACGCGCGCGTGCCGGGCGTGGAGCGCTTGCTCCGACGCTGGGCGGAGCGCGCTGGCGTGGAGCCTCCGAGCGTGCTCGACGTGACGCACAGGATCGCGCTGGAGACGCTCCCTGCGCTGGGGATCGTCGATCTCGGCGGCGCGGAGGGCGAGGGCAACGAGTCGGGGGTCGCGCTGAGGCTCACGCCGCGAGGGCGCGCGCTCCTCGCGGGATCGCAGCCGACGTTCGATCCGTCGCCGAGCCGGTTCGTCGACGCTCACGATCTCCGCGCGGGACCCACGGCGCAGGTGGCCGCGGTGCTCGCGCTCGGGGCGTTCGCGGAGATCGGGCGCGTGGACGACGGGCTGCACCTCCTCATCACGCCGCCCGCGCTCTCGAAGGCGCTGACGGCCGGGCTCGACGCGGACACGGCGAGGACGCGGATCGAGGCGATCGCCCCGCTCACGGACTCGCTCGCGCGCACGCTGATGCAGGCGAGCGTCGTGATCGGGCGCGGGACCTATGTCGCGGCCTCGGGCTTCCTGTGGATCGAGGACACCGAGGTGCGCGAGATGCTGCGCACGCGGAGGCCTGTTTCGGAGCTGTTCGTGGATCCCTCGCCGCCGGCGGGGCTCCTCGTCGCGGCCGAGATCGACACGGATCGGCTCGTTCGAAGGTGCCGCGCGCTCGGCGTCGAGATCGAGGTCGAAGGCGGCGTGATGCGAGCGCGGGCCAACCCTGCGGCGCCTCCGCCCCGGACGATGTCCCAGACGCAGATGGAGGCCGTGGGGCGCGGCACCGCCACCCGCGCTCGAGCCAAGCCTCCGTTCATGCGGGGCCGGTAGCAACAAAGCTCCCTCCGTCAGCGGCGATCCTCGTTGACGGAGCCCCCTCTCACGCGCCAAATCCCCGCCGTGCACACCCCCGCTCCTGGCCTCGGCGCCGCGACCGTCGCGCTCGCGTTGATCGCGGCGCCTTCCATCGCCCTGGCTCAGACGCCCGCGCTGGCCACGCCGCCGGCCACCGCGACGACCGCCGCGCCTCCGACCACCGCCAGCCCGCCGCCCGCGACGACCGCCGCGCCGAAGACGGGCGCCCCCGCGAGCGCGCCGAGCAAGAGCGCCGCCAAAGGGGCCGTGAAGCCGCTGGAGCCCCCTCCCCTCCCCGACACGCCCGCGCGCTTGTGGCTCATCGCCCCGGGCCCGCACGAGGCGTGGACCATGCGCATCGACAACGACGGCACGCGTCCGATCCGGGTGCCCGCGGACGTGCGGCTCCTTCAGTTCGAGATCGAGGTCCCGTCGGTCGATCCGAAGAAGAAGAAACCCGACGTCTACAAGTGCGCGGCGCCTTCGTCGATCAAGCCCTCGGGCTTCCCGGAGCGGCGCGCGCTCTTGCTCGCTCCGGGGCAGTCGTACATCGAGTCCTTTGATCCAAGGCTCTTTTGCTTCGGCAAGAGCGCGGCCGGGCTCGTGGGCACCGCGCTCGTGAAGACGACCTTCGGCTGGGAGCCTGAAAAAAAGCCGAAATGGGGGCCGAAGAAGACGAAGCCGCCCGTGGGCCCGTTCGCTGTCGAGAGCACCGACAACCCGTCGGCGACGGCGCCCGTGAAGCAGCTCAGCGCGCCGTCGATCGTGCTCAGCTTCGGCACGCAGGGCGCCGCGTCCGAGCCGCCCTCGACGATCGCCGGGGTGGACGCGAACCCGCCTGGAGCGCCCGTTCCCGGGACATATCGCCCGCCTCCGCCCGTGAAGGAGGCGCCGCCCCCGCCTCCGCCGCCGCCCACGCTCAACTCGCTCGCGCCGGGGCGATCCGCGGGCCACGGGCGCGACGTCGCGATCTCTCGAAAGCGCCTCGCGGCGCAGCAAAACGAGATCCTCGCGACGACCGCCGCGGCGAAGACGGACGCGAGCCCCGCCAAGACGGACACGAGCCCTGCGGCGGCGACAGACGCGACGTCCATGAACGGGGACGCCACCACGGGCAGCGCACCCGCGACAGGCACCGCGCCCGCGACAGGCACCGCGCCCGCGACAGGCACCGCGCCCGCGACAGGCACCGCGCCCGCGACGGGCACCGCGCCCGCGAACGGCACACCGCCCGCCACCGCCACCGCACCTGCGAGCAGCACACCGCCCGCCGAAGGCGCCGCGCCCGCAGCTCCGCCGAAGATCGTCGACCAGAACGCGCCTCGCCTCGCCGTCGAGACGTCGAGCTTCTCGGACGCATCGGCGCCCGCGAGCGCGTCGATCACGGTGACAGTGAAGAACGCCGGCGCCCGCGCGATGACCGCCGCGATCAAGCCGCGAATGATCTCGTTCGAGGTGGTCGGCCCGGATCGCACGGTGACGTGCCCCTCGTGGCCCCCGACCCATGCGATCCCGCGCGAGTCGTACCGCGAGTACAAACCCAACGCGACGACCTCGTTCACGCTGCTGCTCGACGAGGTGTGCCCGGACGTCACCTTCTCGCGGCCCGGGCTCTACAGCGTGCGCGCCGGAGTGTGGGCGAACGAGAGCGGCGATGAGCTCGGCGTCGCCGGGTTCGTGGGCCGCGCGAAGGCCCAGGAGGCGACGCTCTTGCGCCTGCAGTCCGCGAAGGACAGCTTTTACCACGAGGCCCCGCACGCGGTGCCCACGCCCGCGCCCAAGCTCGACGACGACGCGCTCACGGGCGGCGCCCCCTCGCCGGACGCGACGCCCACGGACGCGAAGCCCGCGGACGCGAAGCCTGCGGACGCGGCTCCCCCTGCCTCGAACACTCCCAAACCCACAGGCGGATGACCGACAAGAAGAGCCCGAGCGGCGGCCCTGTCGTCACGGTCGAAGAGCTCCGCAAGGTGTACGGCGACGGTGACGGCGCGCGCGCCGCGCTCGACGGCGTGTCGCTCACGGTGGAGAGAGGCGAGCTCGTCGTGATCCTCGGCCACAGCGGCTCGGGCAAGAGCACGCTCCTCGGCATCGCGGGGGGCCTCGATCGCGTCTACGAGGGCAAGGTCACGCTCTTCGGTCACGACGTCGCGAGGCTCTCCGACAAGGCCCTCGCGCGGCTCCGAGGGCAGAAGATCGGCTTCGTCTTCCAGGCGTTTCACCTGCTCAACCACCTGAGCGTCCTCGACAACGTGGTGGCCCCCGCG
>Ga0268298_10004890_pt1 | contig 12810 bp, 15 predicted proteins | sample WWTPWeurt_MetaG_FD_194462 | JGI IMG/M metagenome (GOLD analysis project Ga0268298, IMG submission 194462) | Activated sludge microbial communities from WWTP in Nijmegen, Gelderland, Netherland - WWTP Weurt | ecosystem: Engineered > WWTP > Aerobic digester > Activated sludge | place...
TTGAATCCCTGGCTCGCTCTGCTTTGCGCGAGGCTAAGAAAGAGAACGGGACTGTTACCATGGGTTCGTATAGCTGCACAATTGCGAACGGTTCGGCTTCCTGCAGCGGCGTGGTACGAGGCCATTCCATTCTAGAGTGTTCGGGACGGGGGCCGGGCGGATCGTATGCCGAGTGCGATTGTACAGTTTATCTGCCCGTTCAACAGGGGAAGACGTCAGTGAAGGTTGATTGATTGCGTCAAATTATTCTTGCTTGTTTGGCCGACCCATCGCGGTCTAGGGAATGGTTTCGGGCAAAAGCAAGGAAGTGGAAGCATATCTGAAGTTGTTTTCGTCTTCTGAACAAGCTCTCCTTGAAGAATTGAGGCAGATCATTCACTCCGTCGGCAAATTCGAAGAATGCATTTCGTACAAGATGCCTGCCTTCCGCTACAAGGAAGGAATCGCCGCCGGGTTCCTCCTGTATCGCCATCATATAGGTTTCTATCCATTCAGTGGTGCGACTCTGCGAAATTTCAAAGAGGACATCAAGTCCTATAAAAGTACACCAGGAGCTCTCCAGCTTTCGCGCGAGAAGAAGCTGCCGCGAGGGTTGATCAAGAAAATTGTGCGGGCAAGAATGAAGGAAATCGATCAGAAATCCACAGGTAAAACTGCGAAATCTGTATCTGGCCGAGGTCGAAGTGCGAAATCTTAATCCGCTCTTGCTTGCTGGATTATTGCTGTTTTCGTGTCGATCCCAAATGAACGAAGCCAATCCAGAAACTTTGCGCAAGGCTCTTCTTTCAAAGATTTCCCCTGGCACAAGTCTCGCGTCTGCGAAAGACAAAATGGTGGAGGAAGGATTCGTTTGCACAGAAATGAAGAATTCATCTTTTCAATCAGACAGGTTACATTCAGGAATCGACTATTTGTATTGTGATCGCAGCATATGCGGTAGCAGCATGGTTACGCGAAGAGACCAGGTTGCGGTCGTGCATCAGCGGGGAGTGGTGACAGAAATACTCGTTTCTACAGGGCTTGTTGGGCCGTAAGTTATTACTTGCCTGATTTGCGGGCCACAGTATGGTCCGGCATGTTCATTGGTCACTATGCTGCGTCTTTCGCACTGAAAAAAGTTTCTCCCCGGACTTCGCTGAGAGCGTTGCTTCTGGGGGTTCAATTCGTAGACATACTGTTTATGATCTTTATCTTATTTGGAATTGAACGCATGCGTTTAATTCCTGGGACAACGGCATCGAATTCATTGAAGCTCGACTTCATGCCTTACACGCATAGTTTGCTTGGAACGTTTTTGTGGGCCGTGGGTGCGTTCGTTTTGTTTCGCTTCGCTTTGCTCAGAAAATCAGGTCATGAGAATCACACCAGAAACCTGATTTCGTTTGCTGTGGCCATTGCAGTTCTTTCCCACTATTTTTTCGACGTACCCATGCACCTGCGTGATCTTCCTCTTGCAGGGGATGATTCATACAAACTGGGTCTGGCCCTATGGAACAATCGCATCGCGGCCGTGTCTCTTGAATTCTTTCTGACTCTGGGAATGTTTGCAGTCTACCTGACAGCAAGTAAACCAGGCCAGGGTTTCGCCGGAAAATATGGCATGCCCATTTTCGGAGCTGCTCTTCTTGTGATTTGCGTGCTGCAATATATCATACCACCGCCGACTACCATCATCGAGTTATCCTCTCAGGCGCTTGCATCGTACATTGGCATTGGCCTTGTGGGAGGGTGGCTGGATCAGAAGAGAGTATATTCGTAAACGCTAACCTGCTATCCACGTCGCGCAAGAAATGAGCAGCAAGCCCAGCCATACAAATGACCACGGAAATGGGAACACCCAGGACTGAAGGAAGGATTTTGAGCGTCCCAGACTCAAGACCAGGATGACTCCGGGGAAGCAAGTTACCAGGAGAATCGCCCACAACAGGCCGTGGTCCCTGTAGGTTTCCTTTAGTAGAAAGACAAAACCAAAAAGGAAAATAGGAACACCCGCGATAAAAAGTAGACTGGCGATGACAGTGCGCATTTTGCGTTCGAATGTTTCGCAAAACCTGTATTAGGTGAGAGGATTTTTCTCGAACCACTCGACAGTGCTTCGCAGCGTTTGATCCAATGGCCGTGGTTTGTAACTCAGCTCTTTTCCCGCTCTGGCAAATGAGTAAAACCCGTACCGGTTTGTAATGCTCTTCATAGCTTGAACTGTGGCCAGAGGTTCTGACTTTGTGATTCCTGCTGCAAACTCAAACATGGCAGCCATTCCTATGGCGAGCGGCCTTGGCAGTTTTATGCCGGGCGGTTTTTTGCCAGAAATCTTTCCCAGGATTTCAAAGAAGTCTACGAGCTTTACATTTTCACCCGAGAGGATGTATCTTTCTCCGGAGCGCCCTTTTTGCATGGCGAGTATATGCCCCGCGGCGACATCTTCCACGCTGACGGCACTGAATCCAGTTTCCAGATACGCCGGCACTTTTCCCTGTAGGAAATCGAGGACTACTTTGTTGGATGGAGTTGGTTTGAGATCCAGCGCACCGAGCACCAGCGCGGGATTGACTGCGACCAGATCAATTCCAAATTCGCGCGCCAGAGAGTGTGCAAGCTTCTCCGATTCCAACTTCGCGCGCGTGTATTCATCCGGATCCGAATCTGCAGTCCAGTTCGATTCATCCAGAGGGCGAGTTGGGTCGTCTGTCATTCCAACTGCAGCCACAGAACTGGTATAGACAACTCGCTTCACACCGCCGGCCACTTTGACTGCTTCTAGAATGTTGCGCGTGCCCTGCATGGCTGTTTCGAGAATCTGTCCAGGATTCTTTCTGGAGAGAGAATACACAGCCGCAGTGTGATAAACGAAAGGCATTCCAGTGACTGCAGCAACGAGTGAGGGGCGATCGTATACGTCTCCGTAGACGATTTCCAGATTCTTATGATCCGGAAGGCAGGCGGTGTTGCTGGATTTGCGAATGAGAGCCCGCACTTTTTCTCCCTGATCCAGGAGTTGTTTCACTAGATTGCTTCCAATATGGCCCGATGCGCCGGTGACGAGTGCTGGCATGTGTCAGTTAGACATGTGCGGATCACCGACGCAAGGAGGAAATGCAATCAACGCATTTCCGCAAGACCTGCTTCCAGAGTCTTTACTGGAGAGTATCCTAGTTCTCGTTTGATTTTCGCAATGTTGTACCTTCTGGGTTGCGCCACGAATGCGAGTTCGAATCGGGAGAGTGGCGGAGATTTTTGAATCCCGAATAATTTCCATACTCCCTCAATGGCGCCTGCGGCGAGGGCTGCGATCTTCCCGTTCATATTCTTTTTGGGAATTGGAATTGCCGCCGCCGCAAAAAGAGCAGAGAAGAAATCAAAAACTTTCATTGGTCTGTCATCCGTGACGTAGTAGATAGACTTGTCGCTGCCTGCCCCGAGCGAGAGCACAATGGCCTGCACTACATTGTCTACGTGTACCATTTCAATGATGGTTTGCCCATGGTCGATCCACATGAATTCGCCTGACGTTACTTTCTGAGCCATGGTATCCAGCGCTTTGACTCCCTTGCCCCAGATGAAAGTAGGGCGAAGGATGATTCTTACGGGCCCGGTCGGCTGAGCGCAGAGTGCGATTTCTGTTTCTTTCTTGGCTCTACCGTAAACAGAACTCGGAACAGACGGGTACGGTGCTGTTTCATCAATATCAAGAAGCGGCAACTTGTCCTGGATCACTGACTCAGAGCTGATCTGAATGAAGCGGCCCACTTTTCTGCGCGAGGCAGCCTGGTACAGGTCGATGGTCGCCTGCACTGTATCGCGATAAAAGTCTTCCCATTTTCCCCAGAACTCAACGGGAGCCGCGCAATGGACCACCGCATCAATTCCGTCAAGAGCCGTTTCCCATTCGGAAATATTTGAAAACGTTCCGTGAACCGGCTGTGCTCCCATTGCCTTAATTTTTTCTGCCTGGGAGCTTCCTCGGGCCAGTGCCACCACTTCATGTTTGTCTGCTTTGAGTCTGCGAATGAGCCTTTCTCCAACGAAGCCGCTTCCGCCTGTTACGAATACTTTCATAGTCCCTCCATGTCTTGCTTGACTTACTTTCCCTGTTCCATAAGTAAGTAAATACTCACTTACATCAAGGAAAAGTCGTGGCAACTAAAAAAGCAACTAAAAAACGTATGCCTGCGGCAGCGCGTCGTCAGCTCATTCTTGAATCCGCCATGCAATTGTTCGCGAAAAAGGGCTTCCACGGCACAACCACAGCGGATCTTGCACGCGTTGCGGGCGTATCTGAGGCGCTTATCTTTCGCTTCTTTCCGGACAAGGAGTCGCTCTATCGAGAAGTGCAGTTTTTATGCGTGGAGGCCCGTGGTGCCGCCGATTCCATGCTGGACCAGGCCAGGCCCGGTACAGAAAACCTGGTGCGCGCCGTGCTGATTCTGATTTACGAAGTCTTCTCTGGTTTTGGAGGTCGCACGAAGAACGAAACGCTTCGCAGGCTGCAGACTCATAGCATGCTGGAGGACGGAAAGTTTGCGCGCGCCTTCTTCAAAAGCCATTTCAAGGTCTATTTTCCTTTTATAGACCGATGTCTGAAATCAGCGCATAGGTCTGGCGACCTTGAGCCGGGCGGTATGCCACTGGAGTGCGTCATCTGGTTTACTCATCATTTGCCCATGATGGTTCGCATCAGCATATTGTCGCATCGTGCGGACTATTTTGCGTCAAGCGACGCGGAGCTCCTCGAGAGCATGGCTTTGTTTTGCCTTCGCGGGATAGGCCTCAAGAGCTCTGCGATCAAAAAGAATCTTCCGCGCAATTGGACGGAGCAATTTAATTTATTGAAAGGATAAGGTGCCCCTTGCATTTTCGACGCCTATGAGAGCAACGGTACTTGGATCGGGCAGTTTTGGAACGGCGCTTGCGAGCGTGCTGGCAGACAAGAACGCAGAGGTATGGATCTGGAGTCGGTCTCCAGATATGGCGCGCGCCATTCATGAGCAGCACGAAAACACTAAGTATTTACCAGGTTTTCGACTGGCAGACAATATCAAGTCTTCGCCGGACATGGCGGAGTGTCTCAAGGATACAGATCTCATTGTATTTGGAATCCCCTCTCAGTCTCTTACGCAGGTTCTCAAAGAAAACACTCATATCTTGCCGGAAGGAGTTCCCATTGTATCGGCAGCCAAAGGCGTCGACCGTGCTACGCTTCGCCTGGTGAGTGAGATTTTCGAAGAAGAACTTCCGGGGAAGTTTCACAAATATCTTAGCTATCTTTCCGGTCCCAGTTTTGCAAAAGAGATTCTCAAACAGATGCCAACGGTTGTGAGCATTGCCTCGCGCAATGAAGAAATCGCAAAACAGGTCCAGCAGATGTTTGCTCACACATGGTTTCGCACTTACTGGACACCCGATGTTACGGGAGTGGAAGTGGGTGGTGCAATCAAAAACGTAATCGCAATTGCTGCGGGTGTTTCAGACGGTCTAGGTCTTGGGCACAATACTCGCGCGGCACTCATCACAAGAGGTCTTGCTGAAATCACAAAGCTTGGTGTGCGAAAGGGGGCGGACCCGTTGACCTTTCTTGGTCTGGCTGGACTCGGGGATCTAGTGTTGACTTGCACTGGAGACCTTTCGCGCAATCGCACAGTTGGCTTCAAGCTTGGACAAGGAATGAAGCTGCAGCAAATCCTGACGGAGATGAATCAGGTGGCGGAAGGTGTCGTAACCACCGAATCGGCTCATTTGCTTGCCCAGAAGCTCGGAATTGAGATGGCGATTACGGATCAAGTATACCAATTGCTCTATCAGGACAAGGATCCCAAACAGGTAGTGCGAGATCTCATGACGCGTGATCTAAAGCGCGAATAAGGGGCGATTTTCATATTTTTTGTTTCCTGTGGGGGCCTCGGTCGGCGTTATTGACCTGGAATGATCCAGTTCGATGAAAGTAAGATTCCTCCGCTGCCCGCAGTCGCAGCGCGAGTGATGCAGTTTGATCCTGGCAGCCCCAACTCTTCTATCGCAACACTTGAACGCATCATTGCGCCTGACCAGGGAATCAGCGCGGAGCTTCTTCGCGTTTCCAATTCCGCTTACTATGGAAGATCCGGCTCCATAAAAACTCTGCGCGACGCGATCACACTGCTTGGTTTGAAAACGGTCAAGAGCATGGTAATGCTCATCTGCACTCGCACATTCACGCAGAAGATTCGCGGAGACCTTCTTCGCAAATATTGTATTGAGTTTCCGATCGTAACTGCCCTCCTTTGCATAGACAACGCCCGCGCGGCCAACCACAAGGATCTTCAAGAAGAGTCTTTTTTATGCGGATTACTTCATCGCATCGGAATGACCATGCTTGCTGTGGAAAAAAAATCAGAATATGCTGAGCTGATTGCGAGGGCTGAGAAAGAAGGGGCATCTCTTGTTGACCTTGAAAAAGACGCATTCGGCATGACTCATGATGACATCAATGCCCTGGTCATCAAGAAATGGAATTTGCCGGAAATCACTGTGCGGGGCATTCTTGATTGTGAATTTCCGGCGGAGGCCACGAACAAAGTAAGCCACCATGCGAAGATCACTGCGCTTTCGCGCACAATTGCCTCTCAGCTGTTGGATATTCCAAGGCCTCCGGCTGAAATGGAGCGTGCAAATGCTGTCATCAAGGCGTATGGCCTGAAGGCCGATCTGTTCTCTCATTACACTCCTGACTATTTTGATCTACTCAAAGAGAATCCCTTCTATCAAAGTGCGGTGGCAGTCATTGGATGAAGAACAAAAGCGACCCAGGGTCGTTCTTGTAGAGGATGATCTTGTTCAGCGCGAAATGATCGCGCAGATGCTGATCTTTGCGGGCTATGACGTGACTTCTGCGGCAACCGGTGAAGAAGGACAGGAACTCATTGAATCAGTGAAGCCGGATGCAGCGGTCGTGGATTTGCACCTGCCAGCAGAAAGAGGCGTTACCGGCCTCGTGCTGTTAAAGAGTATTAAAGAGAATCCTGAGACTGCAGAACTCCCGGTCTTGATCATCACCGCGGACACTACAGAAGAAACCTATGTTCTTGTTCTATCAAGCGGTGCTTCTGATATTTTGCTCAAACCTCTTCGCATCACCGAATTGACCATACGCATCCAGAACGTTCTGGAGCTCAGAAAGAATCGTGCGGATTTGCGCGAAGCAAATGCGAAACTTGAGCGCGAAAAGAAACGTCTCCTGCGATATTTTTCGGAAGATTTTGTAACTGCCATGCTCAACGATGAGATTTCCGCAGAGCTTGGCGGGATCAGCGTGGATGCAACGATCCTGTTTATGGACATACGCAATTCAACCGGAATTGCCGAGCAGATAGGACCACAGAAGTTCGCAGAGTTTGTAAGTATGATCTTCACAGATGTGATGGATCTGATTTTTGCAAATCGCGGTTCAGTGAACAAGCTACTGGGAGACGGAATCCTTGCCACGTTTGGTTGTCCCGTCCCCAGCGAAAAGGATGCGGAGAATGCGGTGAAGACTGCCAGTCAGATTCGCGAGTATTTCCAGGTAATCAATGAAGCTCGCGCGCACGAAGACATCGGCGGGGACATTGGTTTTGGAATTGGTGTTGCCAGCGGCAAAGTATTCGCGGGCAACATAGGATCGTTTCGCAGAATGGAATACGCCGTGATGGGAGATCCTGTGAACCTGGCGGCACGTCTCCAGGAGTTGAGCAAAACTCTGAGCGTGGATATTGTCATCGATGGAACTACAAAATCTAAGATTCCGGCCAGCTATGCTGTGAGAGATTCCGGCGTCAAAAACGTCAGAGGACGCCACGGCGAAGTAGAAGCATGGATTCTGAGCTGAGAGCGCTCAAGGAACCACAAGCGTATTAGAGGAAAGTCCGGTATCCAGAGACAATAGGTCACGCAGAATCAAAGATCGCACTCCTACCAGTGTCCCCGCAGTCAGAGCCAGTGGCACGGCGCAGACTCTGTTTGAATAACCGGCGCTGACTGCTGTTTGTCCTGGTTTCACTTCAATTACATAGCTGATGGCCTGGTTCGGAAGAACTGCCAGAGGCCTCGAGCAGTCGATCCCTGAAAGCGAATTGGCAGTTCTCACTCCAGTGTCCGTGGTTCCCTGGAACAACCTGTAGCCTGCAAATCCAATCTCAGTGTTTTGAGCTGCCATAGTGATGATGTGGCCCGTTCCTTCTCGCGCAATGGAAGTGAGTATGGGCGGATTTACATTCTGCGTTTCCGCCGAATAGTTGGTACAGGCCCCGAGGATCAGGGCAAAGCATGGGAGGATTCGCCTCATTGCAGTCTGAGCAGTCCTACCAGACACAGGCAGAGCCGCACGTACTTTTCGATTTTACCGGAATAGGGTCTTCTGGGTCGCAGAATCCGCCACGATTGCGCTTTGCCCAGTTCTTCCAGGTTTTTCGAAGGATGGACGAGCGTTTTTTTTTCGCAAATTCGAAGAAGAGGAAGGTCTGCGCTTGAGTCAGAATAGCCAGTCGAATTTGCAATCGGCCGCGCATCAAAAAGAGACGGATTCTTACTCAGTCTCTCATAGTCCGTGCGAATGGATTCGATGAGAGATTCACCGCAGATTTCCGGCATGCGAAGGAGCTTTTCAATTCCGCGGTTGTTCTTGCTGTGGATTCTCGGGAAAAGAGGCATGCGCTCTTCGAGCACCACTTCCGTGGCCACTACTTCGTCAAATCCCGCCGCCTTTGCAATGTGATTTACATAAAAGGACGGGCTTGCTGTATTCAGAATCAGTTGTCCGCCGTCTGCTTTGATGCGAGCTGCTTCTTCTATTAAGTCTTTGTAGAGCAAGCCTTCGAGCACATCTCGGCTGAATGATTCCGCAAGTGAATGCACTTCCTCTTTGCGCAGTCTCCATAGAACGGATAGAAATGCACGTTTCAGTCCGCCTCTACCTGTCAAACCGAGGACATAGGCTGCGGCCGCAGGCACGAAGAGCGCCAGATAGAAGATTCGCCAGGGTTTGCGCCGAATTACATATCCGGCAAAGAGGATCAGAGTGTCATATGGAATGATTGTATAATCCATATCGAATAGAGCGATTTTCCTGGTCACTGCATGGATCTCCAGATGTCGCGGATACTTTCTTCAAGCTCTACGCTCGACGACCATCCGAGGTTCATTAGCTTTTCGCATGAGCCATAGCGGATGCTTTTTCCGTCTCGAAGGAGAGAAGGATCGATTCGTGGTTTCAGGTTTGCGCCTGTGACTTTCAATGCAAGATCGAGGACTCGCCGAATGGTAACAGGTCTTCCGGAGCATATATTGTACGCCTGGCCTTTGATTCCTTTTTCCGCAACAATCGAGTAAGCCCGGGCCGCGTCGCGCACATCCAGGAAGTCACGCTCTGCGTCCAGATCGCCTACCTGAATTTCAGTTTCACCTCTGGCTGCGGCGTCCCGGATGCGACAGAGAAAAGAGGGAATTACAAAAGCTGGATTCTGGCCTGGTCCAATTTGATTGAATGGTCGTGCGATGACTATGTCCAGCCCGCGCGAAACAAAGTACCCTGCGTATTGCTCCGCGGATCGCTTACTCTCTGCATATGGATTTTCTGGCTCGAGAGTAAAATCTTCCAGCAGAGGCATAGGATGCTTCGCGCCATACACTTCTCCCGAACTTACAAACACAATTCTGCCTTTGAAGTTTGCGTCTCGCGCCGCCTGAAACAATCGGATCGGAACGACAGTGTTATTGACTGCGACGTCTGCGGTATTGATCCAGCCTTCTGGCACAAAAGCAGTGCCGGCCAGATGAAGAATAAAATCGTACGATTGCTGTTCGAGTACTCCTCGGATTTGATCGCAGCTCCCCAGATCTGACTCTACCTGTTGTATTTGATCTGGCTTCGAATCCGGATACAGTGTCCACCAGGAAGGCGGCTTGCGATCTTTGCCAGAACGATCGAGGCCAGTCACCTCATAGCCATCGCGAAGAAGGGAAAGGCACAGGTGCTGGCCCAGGAATCCTCTGCTTCCTGTGATGAGTACTCGTTTCATTTTGCCAGAGCCTCTTTAAACACTTTCAGACAGCGATCTCTTGCCAGTTCATGTTTCACAATCGGTTCCGGATAGGAGCTCGAAAGCTCTCCAATCCATTGTTTTATATAGGCCCGGTCGGGGTCGAACTTTTTCTCCTGCGCTGACGGATTGAAAATCCTAAAGTAAGGGGCAGCATCGCATCCTGAACCGCATGCCCATTGCCAGTTTCCAACATTCGCAGAAAGATCATAATCGAGCAGTTTTTCTGCGAAGAACCGTTCCCCTTTTCTCCAGTCGATGAGTAGGTGTTTGCAAAGAAAGCTTGCAGTGACCATTCGCACACGATTGTGCATGAAACCCGTTTGTACGAGCTCGCGCATTCCTGCGTCTACCAGAGGGTAACCGGTTCTCCCTTCTTTCCATGCTTCGAATTCATTCTCATTGTTTCGCCACACAATGCGATCATACTGCGGTTTGAAGGATCGCGTCGCGGAGTGCGGAAAATGATAGAGGATCATCATGAAGAAATCGCGCCAGGCGAGCTCTGACAAAAACACCTGCGACTTCTGTGCGCTCTTTGCAAGTGTTCGAATGCTCAGAGTTCCAAACCTGAGATGCACTCCCAGATGTGTTGTGCCGCGAAGTGAAGGGTAGTCGCGCGTTTCGGCATAAGATGCGATGATGTTTTCCGGAATCGAAGGATCTTCGATGCGAATGGAGGAAGGAACAAATCCGAGCTGATCGAGACCCGGCATTTTTGATGCAGGCAGCCTGGCCATTCTTTCGAGCCTTTTCTCCGATGGAAAGGCAGTCATGTCAAACGATTCGAGCCGAACCTTCCATTTGCGAAAGTACGGCGTAAACACAGTGTAGGGTTCACCCGAGTCTTTCACTACTTCCGATTTTTCGAATATGCATTGATCTTTCGTTGTTTTGAAATCTACACCGGATGATTTGCATATCTCTGAAATCTTTTGATCTCTCTCTATTGCATAAGATTCGTAGTCGTGATTTGCGAAGATAGCGCGCGGTTTATGTTTTGCGATGAGTTCTTTCCAGACAGTGAGTGGATCTCCGTGCATCACCAGAATCGTGCTGCCTTTGCTTTCCAGAAAAGTCTTAAGTCTCGTTAGAACAGAATGGATGAAGGTCACGCGCGCGTCATCGCGTGGAAGATTTTCGAGGATGTTTGTGTCAAAGATAAACACAGGAATGACAGCCAGACCACTCGATAGTGCATGAAAGAGCCCCGAGTTGTCCTTCAGTCGCAGGTCGCGGCGAAACCAGAAGAAAGCAGTCTCCTTCATTTCTTGAGAAGTGATCCAAGCGCGGCTTTGAGATCTGGAAATTTGAAACTAAATCCTGCGTCTTGTATTCTGTTTGCCGATACGCGAATGCTGTCCGTTAAGAGGACAGACATTTCTCCGAGCATTCCCTTCAGTAAGAAAGAGGGCACAGCAGGCAGAAAATAAGGCTTCGAAAGAGTGGCCGCGATTTCGCGCATGAAATCGTCATTGATGACCGGGTGAGGAGCCACCGCATTGTATGTGCCGGATAGATCTTCGCGCAAAGCTCCTTCCATGGAGCGATCTATGCTGCAACAGATCATTTTGACCATGTCTTCTATATGGATCCAGGAAATGTATTGTCTGCCGGATCCACAGGGCGATCCAGCGAACATCTTCACGGGCAGTACCATTTGCGGTAAGGCTCCGCCTAACATTGACAAGACGACTCCGATTCGAAGAATCACTTTGCGTGAAGCGGGGATGTCCGCGAGCCTTTCTTCCCAGATTCGAGTTGTATCGCACAGAAACCCACTCCCCGGGCCGTCCGTTTCCATGCAAACATGCTTTCCTCTGTCTCCATAGTAGCCAATGGCCGAAGCGCAAATCACAACAGGTTTTAAGCCGGTTGAGGAAATGGCTTCCGCCAGGAGATCGGTGCTTCTGCTGCGGCTCTCTATGATCTGTCTTTTCTTTTCCGCCGTCCACCTTCCGGAGATCGTTTCTCCTGCAAGATGAACCACAGCATCTGCTTGTTCAAAAACCGATTTGTCTATGTAAGCATGCACTGGATCCCATCTGAATCTGGCGCTTGCGTTTCGAGATAGAATGCGAACCTCGTGCCCGCCGCTTTCCAGCGTTCGGGCCGTTGCCTTACCCAGGAGCCCTGTTCCGCCGGTGATGACGATGACCATGCCCGCAAGGATCCGGGATGAGCGCGCGAGGCAAAGTGTTTTTGCAAAATCTATTGCGGGTCCGTCGTCATTCTTCAGGCTGGGGCATGCCGTACACCATGTCGAAGATCGGAACCCAGCTTCTGCGCGCGTATGAGGCCAATGGGAAAGATCGTTCTCTTACCATGCCTGCATTTCGTCCGGTGCTTGAAAGACCAGTCACAATCCTTTCTGTCCTGGGTTTGGTTTTGGCTGTTCCACTTTACTGGGTAGCTCCGTGGGCTTCTGCCACTGCAGCCGCACTTTCTGTGGTGTTGTTTGGAATTCGGGAAGTCTTCATTCAAGACGATCACGCGATTGTTCGCATTTACGGACCCATGGGAAGATTTCGATATATTTTCGAAAATCTCATTCGCGACAAATACTTACAATACTTTAATGAAACGAACACAGATGGAAGACCCATTCCGCGCATCGTGCGGGATTACATTTATCAGAAAGCTCACCACGTCAAAGCTCTATCCAGTTTCGGAACGGAACTCGATATCTTTGACACTGAACTTTCTACCGGTTGTAGAATCCTTCACAGAAATTTTCCAGCGCATGTAAACGGGGTTTCCT
>Ga0268298_10004891_pt1 | contig 12810 bp, 10 predicted proteins | sample WWTPWeurt_MetaG_FD_194462 | JGI IMG/M metagenome (GOLD analysis project Ga0268298, IMG submission 194462) | Activated sludge microbial communities from WWTP in Nijmegen, Gelderland, Netherland - WWTP Weurt | ecosystem: Engineered > WWTP > Aerobic digester > Activated sludge | place...
CCTCGGTGGGCGCGCGCTCAAGGGAGAGGTGCTGACGCTCTCTCCACGCACGGCGGATCACTGTCTGTTCGTGAAGGAGGCCAGCACGCCGTGGCTGGTGGCGCTGATGAAGGAGCGCTTCTCGATTCGTGACCTGCCTGCGCTCGTCGGCGAAATCGAGCGCAGCTTGAAGCAGCGCGCGTCGGCCTAGCTCGCTTCCTGCTGCCAACGAAGGTCGCGCCCGGCGGCCCTCACGGCCCCCACTTGGTGACCATCAGCGCCTCCAGCTGGGGCTCTTGCGCGGTGAGCGCCTGACGGTCGAACGGCGCGAAGTCGTTGCGGCCGAAGTGGCTCTCGCTCAGCTCGGCGAACATCTCGACCGCGCTGGTGAGCGCGTAGTGGCGGCGGGTGCCTCCGGAGACGTAGGCGACCGACTCGAAGGTCTTCGAGGCGACGAGCGTGTCGTAGGCGGAGAGGATGTCGGTGTCTCCGAAGCCGAGCACCTGGTGGTGAAAGCCGTGCGAGAGCTCGTGGAGCACCATCGACGGTTGCTGCTCGGACCACTTCAGGAAGTTCGAGACGTTGGTGATCTCCACCCCGCCGCTCTTCGCCGGCTCGAAGCCGTTCTCCGAGAGCCAGGCGGAGTTCGGGTGATAGCAGGCCGCCGGGCACACGCTGTCGTCGACCGAGACCCAGAGCGGCACCTCGCGCACCTTCGCGAGCGCGGCGGCTGGGAGCGCAGTGGTGACGGCGCCCAACTTCTCCTCCAGCAGGGTGAGCGCCCGTTGCCCGCCCATCGAGGCGGCGACGCCGGGCGCGACGTGCACGGTGAAGCCCTGGAGGGTGCGCGTCTCGTAGGCGCTCGCCGGCGTGCTCCGGAAGCCGCCGTCGACGAGGGTCGGCGAGGTGGGTGCTCCACAGGCCGCGAGGAGGAAGGCGACGCGGATGGCCGCAGCGTTCCGCTCGGCGACGGTCGTGCTTCCGCGCATCGAGGCTCAGGGCACGTTGACCATCACGGTGGCGGCGCTGAGCGGCGGCGGCGAGGCGATCAACGACTGATCCACCGCGTCGCGCAGCTTGAAGACGTGGGTGAAGAAGGAGTTCTGGTACAGCGACTGGCCGGGCGCGATGGCGCCAGCGAGCACCTCCTTGCACTGGTAGTCGACCCAGTAGACCTGCACCGTCTTGGAGGGGAAGTTGTTCACGAAGCCGACGGTGGAGGTGGTGGCGCCGGCCTCCGAGCACTGCGGCGCGCTGCCGTCGGTGGGGGCGCTGAAGAGCTCGGTGGTGGGCGTGACGAGCGGAGTGTCTTCCACGAGCTCCTCGGTGCCCGCGCGACGAAAACGGAAGACGTGGCCGACGACGGTCTTCACCGTGAGGTGGGTGCGTGGAGCGATTTCGCCCGCGGCCTGCTCGCGACACGCCGGGTCGAGCCAGAAGAGCGACAGCGCGCGATCGGCGTAGCGGTTGCGGAAGTTGACCTCGCGTGCGTCGCGGCCCAGGCCCGAGCAGACGCGAGTGTCGGAGGTCGGGAAGATGAGCGCGCTGTTCGTCTCCGGAGCGCGGCCCTCGAAGAGCACTTCACCGCTCGCGACGTCCCGCACCCGCCACTCGTCGCCGACGAGCGTGACTTGGTTCGAGTACTTGCCCGGCTCGAGGGCGAAGAGGACCTGCCGTTGGCAGCGCTCGTTCGTCCAGGCGACCTCGAGGGTGCGGTCGACGAAGCGGTTGATGAAGCCGAGCTCGACCTGCGCGCCCGTCACCTCACAGGTGGGCGGTTCGCTCACGACGCCGACGCAGGCCGAGGCGAGGACGGCGAGGGCGATGGGAAGTCGGTGCATGGGCTCCTCCTCGTCGCCGAGTAGACGAGTCGGCAGACCTGGAGAAGAGGCCCACCTGTGCGCGATCGTGGACACCTCGAGTGGACTCGACTCCACGGTGTGCACGGCGCTGATCAGGTCGTCGGCCCGCCGCTCCGAGCGCTGCATGGACCAGTCGACATGTCGGTTTCGCGCCCTTCTGCTGGTCCATGGTGACGACCGCCGCCGGCACGCTCACCGAGCCGGGTGCACTCGACGGACCAGCAGACGCCGCGCCACCACCGCGAGCGCGACCCAGACGAGCTCCGCGCCGCTCGTGCAGCCACAGCCAGGCTTGGGCGCGCTCTCACAGCGCCCGCTGGTGACGCACGCACCCGTCGACGGTTCGCAGGTCGCGACGCACTCGCTCGACCTGGAGCACGTCTTCGCGACGCCCGTGCAGGTCCCCGCCCGACACACGTCGCCTTCGGTGCAGAGCGAGCCGTCGTCGCACAGGGCTCCATCGGCGACCGGCTCCGCGACGCACCGCCCCGACTGCCCGTCGCAGCGGCCCACGAGGCAGCCCTGGGTCAGCGCCGAGCAATCGACCTGCGCGCCGCCACACTGGCCTGCGACGCAGGTGTCGCCGCTCGTGCAGGGCCGCTGGTCGTCACAGCGAGTGCCGTCGGCGAGCGGCGTCGTCCCACAGGTGCCCGTCGTCTCGACACACTGGCTCGTCGAGCAGACGGTGGCGAAGCGGGAGCAGTCGAGCGGCGTTCCCCGGCAGGTGCCGCTCTGGCACGTGTCGTTGATGGTGCAGCGCACGCCGTCGCTGCAGATGGCCCCGTTCGCCTTCGGCTGCGTCGCGCACTGGCCGGTGGTGGCGTCGCAGCTCGCCACCACGCAGGAGGTCGGGTCGACCGGACAGGCCTTCGGCACGCCACGACACGTCCCCGCGACACAGCGGTCGCTCTCGCTGCACCCGTTCCCGTCGTCGCAGCTGCCCGACTCGTTGGCGCTCATCGCTCGGCAGGCGCGCAGCCCCTCGTCGCACACCCCCTGACGGCACGGCCCGTTCAACGTCGAGCAATCGGTGGGGCTCCCGCCGCAGACCCCCGCGCGGCAGGTGTCGCTCGAGGTGCAGAACCGGCCGTCGTCGCAGGCGAGCCCTTCGTTCGTCGGCGTCGAGACGCAGGCATCGCCCTGCTCGTCACAGCTCCCCGCGGTGCAGGCCGTCGAGGCGCACGCCCTCGGCGTCCCCGCCTGGCAGCTGCCCGCGCGGCAGACGTCGGACACCGTGCAGAAGAGGCCGTCGTCGCAGGCGGTGCCGTCGGGCGCTGGAACGGCGACGCACTGGCCGGTGAGCGCGTCGCACTGGCCGCGCAGGCAGCCCTGGGTGAGTGACGAACAATCGACCGCCCGCCCCGCGCAGGTGCCCGCGCGGCAGACGTCGGTGGTGGTGCAGCGCGAGCCATCGTCACAGCTCGCCGCCTCGTTCGCCGGCACGGCGACGCACTGGTCCGTCGCCTCGTTGCAGCTGCCGGCCGTGCAGGCGCCGTCGAGAGCCGAGCAGCTCCGGGCGGTGCCGCGGCACTGGCCCAGCGAACAGGCGTCATTCACCGTGCAGTACAGGCCGTCGCTGCACGCGCCGCCTTCGTTGACGGCGGTCCTCACGCAGGCGCGGCCCGCTTCGTCGCACGTGCCCGAGCTGCACGTCGAGGTCTGCGCCGAGCAGTCGCGCGCGCCTCCGCCGACGCAGGTTCCACCCGAGCAGCGGTCGTTCACCGTGCAGTACGTGCCGTCGTCGCAGCTCGCGGTGTTGTTGAGGTAGCTGCACTGCGCCGAGGCGTTGCAGCGGTCGTCGGTGCAGAGGTTCGAGTCGCCGCAGCCGCGCACCGCGATGGACGAGCTGGAGCAGTCTGGGTCGACGACGCCGCAGCCACAGTCACACCCGTCGTTCGAGCCGTACCGCCCCGACGCGCAGGTCCACCCGGCGGGGAGCCGCACGGTGAAGCCAGTGAAGGACACGACGTCGGGCGTGGTGGGGCCGTTCGACTGGGTGACGGTGCCGGCCGGGTCCACCTCGACGGTGAGCGAGTAGCTGCCAGGCGGAATGCCGGTGGGGAGCGTCGCGACGAAGGTGAAGGTGTCTTGCGCGTGCGCCGGGTAGTTCGACAGCGTCCACGTTCCGATGAGGTGGCTGCCGAGGCGCATCTCGATGGGCACCGAGCCGGAGACCCCGCGCGAGCCGGCGTTGCCGTAGGTGAGGCGCACCGAGATGGTGTCTTGGGCGTGGAGGTCGCTGCAGCCGCCAGAGCACGTCGGCGCCGGGCTCTGCACCATCGACTGCACGTTCGGAATGACGGGGTTGCGCAGCACGATGCGGGTCATGAAGAAGTCGGGCGCGGCGGTCTGGCCCGAGGGGTACAGCGTGCGGAGGAAGAGGTGGTCGTCGGCGGTGAGCCCGAGGAGCGGCGTGTCGGAGTAGCCCATCATCGCGACGGCGTTCCATTCGTGCCCGGCGTTGGCGGCGTGCCCGAGCTCGTGCAGCGCGGTGTCGAGGAACTCGCCGGTGCTGAAGGCCCAGTTCGAGTTGAAGTAGACCTCCTGGCGCACGATGACGCAGCCCTGCGTGGTGACGTTGGTGACCGCGAGGGTGTTCGCTCCGAAGCTGGTGCAGGTGCCGTCGTCCCAGCCGATGGTGGTGCGGCTCACTCCGGCCGGTTGGGTGCAGGTCGACGACGAGCCGCTCACCACCGTCATCACGTCGTTGGCGCCGACGATGGAGTTCCAGGCCACCATCTGGTTCTCGACGCGCTGTCGCGAGACGTCGCCGGTGGGCATGTTGGTGAGGAAGACGTACGGCCACACCACGTTCGAGGGGTAGCTCGGGCGGAGCGAAGAGTTCGTCGGGCAGAGCCGGGTGACCCAGGCCTCGCTGGGCGCGGCGAGCAGCAGACAGACGACGGCGAGCGGCCTCACGAGTCCCTCAGGCGGGCCAGCGTCGCGAGCACGGTGTCGATGGGGAGCGCTGGGCCCGTGTGCTCTTCCGCGAACCCGGTGGCGGTGCCTTGGCCGACGGGCAGCCGACCTGCGGGCGGCGCTGGCTGCGCGAGGAGGAGCCCGTCTGGGCCGACCTCGAGCACCGCTCGCCCGTCGAACGCGAAGACGGCGCGGTCGATGACGCGAAAGACGCCCGTCGTCTCGCCGATGAAGGGGTGCGGCGAGGCCTGGGGGTCGACGAAGGCGAGCACCTCGTCGCCTTCCGAGAGCCGAACGCTCTCGCTCACCCAGTGCGCCCGGTCGCCCACCTGTCCGCCGAGCACCGTCAGGGTGAGGGTCTCGGGTGGTTCACCGCGGCTCGCGTGGCCCAGCACCCGGAGCGAGAGGTCCGAGAAGATGGCGGGCACCTGCGCCTTGCCCACCGTTCCGTCGCGGCCGGTGACGCGCTCCACCTTCGCATGCACGACGAGGGGGGCGGCGCGGAGCAGTTGGACGAAGGGCGCTGTTCGCTCGAGCGGCTGGACCTTCGTTGGCGGCGGAGGCCGGCTCGTCGACTCGCAGCCGAGCAAGACGAGGAGCGCCGAGAGGGTGAGACGTCGCATCATGTCTGTCATTGGGCGCTCGAGGACATTTCCGTCACGAACCTCACTCTGAGCGCCACCGGGGTACCAGCACCATCGAGGGTCGGCGGTCTTCGTTGGCTGCGCGGCATGGACTAGCAAAAGTCGTCGAATTCGAGCATTTGACCAGTCCATGCGTTCCGGCGCTTGATTCGGGGCGGAGGCTGAACCAAGCCCGCACCGTGGAGCCCGCCACCATCGCCGCCATCGCCACGCCGCCCGGCCGAGGAGCCATCGGCATCGTTCGGCTCTCTGGGCCTCGGGCGCGTGAGGCCGCGGCGCGGTTGCTCTCGAGCTGGGCGCCTCGACCGCGGGTGGCCTCCTTGGCGACGGTTCGCGTCGCGGGTGTGGTGCTCGACGAGGCGCTCTCGCTCTACTTCCCTGCCCCGCACTCGTTCACCGGCGAAGAGGTGGTCGAGCTTCACCTCCACGGCTCGCCGCGCGTGCTGCAGCTCGTGCTTGCGGCGCTGCTCGAGGTCGAAGGCGTGCGGCTCGCTCGGCCGGGAGAGTTCACCCGCCGCGCGCTCCTCAACGGCCGGCTCTCATGGACGAAGGCCGAAGCCGTCGTCGACCTCATCGAGGCTCGGTCCGAGGGCGAGGTCGCTGCTGCTGCCGCGCGGCTCACCGGCGCGCTCGCCCGAGTGCTCGACGAGCTCTATCAGCCGCTCCTCGCGCTCTCGGCGGAGCTGGAGGGCGCGCTCGACTTTCCCGACGAGGCGCCCGACCTCGACCCCTCCCCTGCCCTCTCGCGCTGTCTCGAGGTCGCGAAGGGGCTCGAACGGAGTGCGCTGCGTTCGGCCGCGGCGAGCGAGGGTTTTCGGGTCGTGCTCTATGGCCCCGTCAACGCCGGCAAGTCGACGCTGTTCAACCGGCTCGCGGGCGCCAATCGCGCACTCGTGGACGACGAGCCTGGCACCACCCGCGACGCGCTCGACGCCGCCATCGAGGTCGACGGCCAGGTGGTGACGCTCGTCGACACGGCGGGCCTGCGAGAGGCACCAGGACGGGTCGAGGCGATGGGCATCGCGAGGACCCATGCCCTCGTCGAGCAGGCGGATGTCGCGGTTCTCCTCCTGCCCCCTGACGCCTCTGCGGCCGAGCGGGAGGGGTGGCGACAGGTGGCTCCAGCGTCGAAGCGGCTCGAGGTCGCGAGCAAGTGCGACCTGGGCACCACCGAGGCACACCTGGCCGTGTCCGGCCGTTCAGGAGAGGGTGTGGAAAACCTGTTGAAAGCCGTCGGAGTCCTCTTGGCTCAACGGGTTCCAGCTGGGGAAAGTCTGGCGGCCGGTCATCATCGGGAGCCGCTTCAGCGGGTGCGGGAGGCCCTCGAGCGGGCGGTCGAGGCTGCGAAAACGACCACCCTCGAAGTGGTGGCTGGGGAGGTCTCCCTCGCGTTGGCCGCCCTGGCGGAGGTGGCCGGCTTGAACCTCACCGAGCAGCGGCTCGATGCCCTCTTTGCCCGGTTCTGCATCGGGAAGTAGGCAAGGCGTTTCACGTGAAACGCCGTCACTTGCGGCGCTGGAAGCGAAACCGTCGGCCCTTGCTGAAGAGGTACACCCCGCGCGCGAAGGTGATGGCCACGACGCCAAACCCAACGGGCGGAAGGACGACGTCGACGAAGTAGAGGAAGGCGTCGCTCGGGCCTTCGCTGCCGAACAGTTGCGGGAGCGGGAGGAAGAGCACGATGAGGATGACGACGAGGAGCACGCCCGAGAAGGTGAGCCAGTAGAGGCCGACCGTCGCTGGGTCGCCGGTGAGGCCGAGCTCGGTGAAGGAGAAGAGGTCGGGGGCGAGGGGGTTGGTGGTGAGGGAGACGTTCGCCTCGGGCAGGGCCGAGGGCAGCTTGGCGCCCGGTAGGGAGTTGAGGAGGACTCGCACGGACTCCTCGTCGAGCCCGTTCGAGGCGAGCATGGTCTTCACTTCGTCCGAGGGGGCGCCGGCCTCGATCATCGCGCGAGCGCGTTCGAAGAGGGTGCCCGGAGGGGTGGCCGGAGCGTCAGGCGAGGTCGTCGTCTCGGACGGGCCAGTGGGGTCTTTGGTGAGCTCCGACATTCGCGGGCAGTCTACGGCGAAGTCCTCGATGAGGGGCAGGAAGTGAGCGTTGAGCCGAGGAGTCCCCTCCCCTCGCCCGGCATCGCTCCGCTGGCGATTCGGAGTTCGAGCTGCTTCGGCGAGCTGCACTCGAGCGCGATGCGAACTGGGTCCAGAGGCGTACGCGGCTTCGGTGTGACGATCGGACGGTCGTTTTCGGACGGGTTCACAGGGCGGCACGGACCTCCGCGACCTCGGCACGGCGACTCAGGACCGCGACGCTGCACGACGACGCTGCACGCACGACTCTGCACGCACGACTCTGCACGCACGACTCTGCACGCACGACTCTGCACGCTCGACTCTGCACGCTCGACTCTGCACGCTCGACTCTGCACGCTCGACTCTGCACGCTCGACTCTGCACCTCTGCATGCATGACGACTTCGCGCGACTCTGTGGACGAGGCTTCGGCACGACCGCTTCCACGACGCCTGTTCAAGGCTTGCGCGATGCTCGAGGACCTTTTCGGCTTTCCGCACGACGGTCCGGATTGCGCGACGCTCGCTCCCGGTGGCTCAGTTCGACGGTCGCCACGACGGCGTCCACGAGCCTTCCGTGCGACGCCTGTTCAGGGCTTCCGCGATGCTCGAGGACCTTTTCGGCTTTCCGCACGCGCACGACGCTTTCACGACGCCCGCCCGCGGATTGCGCGCTCGTGGTGACGCAATTCGACCCACGAGGCTTCCGTGCGACGGCGGCCCAAGACTTCCGCGATGAGCGCCGACGCTTTCACGACGCCTGCCCGCGGATTACGCGACGCTCGCTCGCGGTGACTCAGTTCGGCGGTCGCCACGACGGCGTCCACGAGGCTTCCGTGCGACGCTGCCCAAGCCTTCCGAGACTCAGTTCGGCGGTCGCCACGACGGCGTCCACGAGCCTCCCGTGCGACGCTGCCCAAGCCTTCCGCGATGACGTCCGCAGCGCACGACGCTTTCACGACGCCTGCCCGCGGATTGCGCGACGCTCGCTCGCGGTGACTCAGTTCGACGGTCGCCACGACGGCGTCCACGAGGCTTCCGTGCGACGCTGCCCAAGCCTTCCGCGATGAGGAGGTTCCGCCTTTCCGCACGAACGTCCGCAGCGCACGACGCTTTCACGATGCCTGCCCGCGGATTGCGCGACGCTCGCTCGCGGTGACTCAGTTCGGCGGTCGCCACGACGGCGTCCACGAGCCTCCCGTGCGACGCTGCCCAAGCCTTCCGCGATGAGGAGGTTCCGGCTTTCCGCACGACACGTCCGCAACGCACGACGCTTTCACGATGCCTGCCCGCGGATTGCGCGCCGCTCGCTCGCGGTGACTCAGTTCGGCGTCGCCACGACGGCGTCCTTCCGTGCGACGGCTGCCCAAGACTTCCGCGATGAGGAGGTTCGGGCTTCCGCACGATGCATCCGCAGCGCACGAAGCTTTCACGACGCCTGCCCGCGGATTGCGCGACGCTCGTTCGAGGTGGACTCATCTCGACAGTCGCCGCGACGGTCCACGCAGCATCGGTACTTCAGGTTGATGACGTCGACGAGGATTGGCGGCTCTCCGGAGGCAGCGAGAAGACACCACCACTTGCCCGACGCTTCACGACGCCTGCCCGCGGATTGCGCGACGCTCGCTCACGGTGACGCAATTCGACAGTGCCACGACCAGGCCACGCAGTATCGGCACTCCGGGCTGACGCCGACGAGGATTCTCGGCTCTCCGTCGACCTGCTTCCGAATCTGCGAGCGCAGGCAGCGAGCGAAAACAGCACCACCGCTTCCACGACGCCCGCCCAAGGATGCCGCGGTGCTCGAGGACCCCAGCGCAGGACGCTCTCACGCCGCCCGCCCGCGGATTGCGCGACGCTCGATCGCGACTCAGTTCGATGTTCGTTGCGACGGTTCCACGAGGCTTCGGCACTCCACCGAGGATTCGCGGCTCTGCGGAGACCTGATCGCGAATCTGCAAGCGGCAGTCGTCGCCACCGCTTCCACGAGCTTCTGCGGTGCTCGAGATCGTTCCGGCCGCGGCGCGCGACGCTTTCACGACGCCCGCCCGCGGGTTGCGCGACCCTCGCTCGCGGTGACTCAGTCGCCACGACGGGTCCACGAGGCTCGGCACGCCGCTTCCACGACGCCCGCCGGAGGCTTCCGCGATGCTCGAGCACGGTTCTCACCGGCCGCGCACGACGCTTCACGACGCTCCCTTCCACGAACCTGCCCGTGCGCCTTCGACATGACGTTCCACACGGGCGTCCGCGCTCGAACAGCGCCTCGTCGTGACACCGACCACTCTCTCGCTCCGGCAAACACGATGACGTCGCCGCGTTTTCCCGGTCAGGCTGGCGAAGCACGCGCGACTCCGCTCGTTCCACGTGCCACCCTCCCCGCTTCCGCTCGAGCCACCGCGACTTGCCGGGCCCTCGTCGCTCTCGTACACGCGCCGCATGACGTTCGACGTCCTCGTGGTCGGTCTCGGCCACGCCGGCTGTGAAGCGGCGCTCGCCTCCGCGCGCATGGGCCTCGCCACGGCCGCCGTCACGCTCCGGCTCGACCGCGCCGCCGTCATGTCCTGCAACCCGGCCATCGGAGGCACCGCGAAGGGCCACCTCGTTCGCGAACTCGACGCCCTCGGCGGCCAGATGGCCCACAGCGCCGACGCCGCCGGCACCCACTTCGTCACCCTCAACGCCTCCAAGGGCCCGGCGGTGCAAGCCACCCGCGTCCTCTGCGACCGCGCGGCCTACGCCTCACACGTCCAGGCGGTGCTCCGCGCGACCGACCGGCTCACCCTCCTCGACGGAGAAGTCGCCACCCTCGAAGTCGAACGCACCGCGAACCAGGCGCGCATCGCGGGCGTCACCCTCGTCGATGGTCGGCACCTCTCCGCGCGCGCGGTGGTGGTGACGACGGGCACGTTCCTCCAAGCCATTCTCCATCGCGGCCCGGTGCAGGAAGTCGGTGGCCGCCTCGGTGACGCCGCGGCCTCCGCCCTCTCCTCTTCGCTGCGCTCGCTCGGCCTCACCCTCGGGCGCTTCAAGACCGGCACCCCAGCGCGGCTTCGCGCGAGCTCCATCGACTTCGCGCGATGCACGCTGCAGCCCTCGGCCACCCCGCGCCCGTTCTCGAGTCGAACCCCCAAGGCGCCCTTCCCGCTCCAGCCGCTGGTCGACTGCCATGTCACCCACACGAACGACGCGACGCACCACCTGCTGCGCGCGAACCTCCACCGCTCACCGCTCTTCCAGGGCCGCATCGAAGGCCGCGGTCCGCGCTACTGCCCGAGCCTCGAAGACAAGGTGAGCCGCTTCGCTCACCGCCCACGCCACACCGTCTTCCTCGAACCCGAAGGCGTCGGCTCTCCGCTCGTCTACCCGGCGGGGCTCAGCACCAGCCTGCCCGACGACGTTCAGCTCGCGTTCCTCCGCACCATCGTGGGGCTCGAGGAGGTCGAGGTCGAGCGCTTCGGCTACGCGGTCGAGTACGACTATTGCCCTCCGACGCAGCTCCACCCGACGCTCGAGACGAAGGCGGTCGATGGGCTCTTCTTCGCCGGGCAGCTCAACGGCACCTCGGGCTACGAAGAAGCGGCGGTGCAGGGCTTCGTCGCCGGAGTGAACGCTGCCGCCAAGGTGTCTGGCCAGCCGCCGCTGCGCCTCGAGCGCCACGAAGCCCACCTCGCGGTGTTGGTCGACGAGCTCGTCACCCAGGGCGTCGACGAGCCCTTTCGGATGATGACGAGCCGCTCGGAACATCGGCTCCGTCTCCGCGAAGGCACCTCGGCGTGGCGGCTCGTGCATCATGGGCATCGACTGGGCCTGGTGTCGACGGAACGGCTCGAGCAGGTGCGGGAGGACGAGCGCACGGTGCGGGACGAGGCGGCGCGGCTCGAGCGGAGTGGGGGAGCGGTGGCCCTCCGTCGCCCCGGCTCGAGCTGGGCCTCGGTGACGGCGAACGACGTGGACCGCCCCGAGTTGTCTGCCGAGCTCGTGGAGGCGGTGGAGGTCGAGGTTCGGTACGCGCCCTACATCACCCAGGCCGAGACCGAGCTCGCCCGCACCGCGCAGGTGTTCGACGACTTCCCGATTCCGGCGACCTTCGCCTTCAGCGGCATCACCGGGCTGTCGAACGAGGTGCGCGAGCGCTTGAGCCGCGAACGGCCCGTCAGCTTCGGGCAGCTCCGGAAGGTGAGGGGGGTCACGCCAGCGGCCGCGACGTTGGTGTTGGTGCACCTCCGGAGGGCCGCGTCGGACCGCGCTTCGGGGCCTGTTGAAAACCTTGTGGGGAACGCCAAGGGCGCGCACCCTTCAACCGGAACGCGGAGTTGAGCGAGGTCGACTGTGGACAACTCTCGAGCGCGTGAGGCGCTGGCGACGGGGCAGGGGAGGCTCGGGTTGGGGCTGTCGGAGGCCTCTCAGACAGACCTGTTGCGGTACCTGGAGGTGCTCCTCAAATGGAATGAACGGGTGAACCTGACCGCCATCACCGAGCCGGTCGAGGTGGTGGAGAAGCACCTGCTCGATAGCCTGGCGGTGCTCGCGGAGGTGCCGGCGGGACCGCGGCGGGTGCTCGACGTTGGGGCGGGCGCGGGGCTCCCGGGCATTCCGTGGGCGGTCGTTCGCCCCGACCTGGACGTGACCCTCGTCGACGCCGTGCAGAAGAAGGTGGCGTTCATGAAGACCGCCATCGCGACCCTCGGGCTGGCGAAGCGGGCGCGGGCGGTCCACCAGCGTGCGGAGGGGGCAGGGGACGGCCTGGGAACCTTCGACCTCGTCGTCTCGCGCGCCTTCACGGACCTGGGGCGTTGGCTTCCGTTGGCGGTGCAGTACCTGGCTCCGCAGGGCCGAATCATCTGCATGCTTGGGCAGGCGGTCGATGGGGCGGTCGTCGAGGCCGCTGCTTCGAAAAGCGGAGTCAGTTTGAAGGGTTCGCGCCGGTTCGAGCTCCCGTTGAGTGGGGATGGTCGCGGGGTGATGGTGTTCGAGCGCTGAGCTTCCGAGCGAGAGGTTCCACGTGAAACGTGGGTCTTCGGCGCGCAGTGGGAGATCGACCGTTCGGAGGCGGCTCTCCGACACCGCCGTCGGCTACTTCACCAAGCTGAGCCGAGCAGTCGCTGCGCTGCCCGACCCGCCTGCGTCCCGACCCCACAGCCCGCCCCCTGCCAACAGGGACACAACCCTTGAGTTTCTTGGGGACCGGGTCGGAGTCACAACACGTGCGGTCGGCGGCGGGGCAGTCTCAGTGGCGAAGGTCTCCTCTGCCCACACGGGTCGACGATCAAGCGCGAGCGTCGGAGCCAGCGGTCGAGCCAGCCGTCGGAGCCAGCGGTCGGAGCCAGCGGTCGAG
>Ga0268298_10004892_pt1 | contig 12809 bp, 12 predicted proteins | sample WWTPWeurt_MetaG_FD_194462 | JGI IMG/M metagenome (GOLD analysis project Ga0268298, IMG submission 194462) | Activated sludge microbial communities from WWTP in Nijmegen, Gelderland, Netherland - WWTP Weurt | ecosystem: Engineered > WWTP > Aerobic digester > Activated sludge | place...
CCACCACCACGGTGACGCTCGACGAAGAGAAGGCGAAGGAAGTGCTCGAGCTGGTCGATCGTTTCGAGCAGGACGACGACGTGCAGCGCGTCTTCCACAACCTCGTCTGAGTCGTCGCGGCGGCCCGAGAGCTTGGTCGAGAAGGGGAGCGCCTCATGTCAACCATGCTCGGTCGCGTGTCCCCGCCGTAGCGTTGCGTCGCACATGTCTGTGGCCGGGCGACGACCGACTCAGCAAGACCAAACGGCATCGAGTCGCTCAGCCCGCCTGGCGCGGTTCAGCGTCTCCGGCTCCGCTCGAGCCCCTCGGCGAACTGACTCACCTGCTCCTCCAGCGACGTCCCCAGCGCGCCGGCGCGGCACCCGTTGGCTTCCGCCTCCGTCTTCGCCTCCTTCACGCACGCCTCCGCGCTCGCCGGGCTGACCGAGCGCGCGAAGCCGTTGAAGAAGTTCGCTGCCGCCTCCGCGGTCGCCTTCGCCGCCGAGCCCGTCACGCAGCCGGCCGCCTCGGAGCACGTGTTCGCCTGCAGCACGCAGCCGTCGAGGGTGTCGACCGCGCCTTGGCCGAACTGCGCCTGCACGTCGTCTCGCAGGTTGCGACAGGCGCTCTCCTCGGTGCCACACAACGTCTTCATCTTCACGCACGCGCGCGGCTCGGTCCGGCAGCCCACGAGGACGAGAATGACGAGGACCAACGATGAACCACGAACCATGCTCCCTCCAAGTCGGCGACGCGCGCCGTCGACCAAGAGGAGCCTCGACCCATCACCGGGTCGCATCGACGCGACGAGGAAACGCCGGTCACTGCTCGAGCAGCTGGCGACCCATTTCCCGGAGCTGGCTCTTGAGCGAGCCGTCGTAGGTGCGGCTGCCGACGCTCGCGACGACCCCGCCGAGAATGGCTGGGTCGACCTTCGTGTCGAGCACCACCGAGCGCTGGGTGAGCGCCTCGAGCTGGGCCTTGATGGCGGTGAGCTGCGCGTCCTTCAGCAGCGTCGCCGAGGTGACGGTGCCACGCACGCGGCCGAGGCGGGTGTCGACCAGCTCCCGGAACTGGAGCGCGAGCATCGGAATCGCCGAGAAACGCCCGCGGTCGGTGAGCAGACGCAGCAGGTTCGCCAGCGTCGGCTGCATCCCGTCGGCGGCCTTGATCAGCCCCTCCGTCATCGCCATGCGCTGAGTGCGCGGCGCGGTCGGGTTCGAGAGCGCGTCGAGGAGCGGCGAGTTGCCGTTGAGGTAGCGCACGAGCTCTTCGAGCTGGGTGAGCACGGCATCGGCGTTGGCGCCCGAGGCGTCGAGGAGCGCACGGGCATAGCGGCGGGCGACGGAGACGTTCTGCATGGCGCGCGCACGTAGCACACGAGGTGGCCCCAGCAAGTGCCGCCAACAGGCTCCCCGTGCGCCCCCGTTCGGATTTGGGGCGGCGCCTCGGCTCCGCAAACCCTTCGAAAATCAGAACCTTGAAGGCACCTGCGTTCGTCAACGGGCGCAGTGTTCGGCTTTTCGAGCATTGCCTTGGATCAGCTGACGAAGTTGGTTCACCATCGTCTCGTGGACAATCCGTTCCTTCGCAAGGAGCCGCGTCAGTCCCGCTCACGAATGCTGGTCGCTTCAGTGCTCGAAGCGATGGACGCCCTCTTGGCGAAGGGCAGCTCCGAGGAGCCGAGCCTCCACACCATCGCCAAGCGCGCCGGGGTCGGTGTCGGCTCGCTGTACGACTACTTCCCGAACGCGAACGCGCTGTGGGGTTCGCTGGTGCGGCGGCTGACCCAGGCGAACTTCGAGGCGCTCCAGAACCGGCTCGACTCCACCCATCACGAGCCGCTCGCCCAGACCGTCGCCGACATGGTGGACGGCGTGCTCGACACCTACCTCGCGACCCCGGTGCGAACGCGGGCGATCATCACCGCCATCTTTCGTCTCGGGCTCGGGCGCTACGTCGTCGAAGAGCGCGACCGGTTCGCCGCCATTCTCTCGACGCGGGTGCTCCGCGATTACCCGGCCGCCGACCACGCGCTCGTGCACCGCGAGCTGCGAACGATGTGCGACCTGATGATGGGCGTCATCATGGGCGAGCTGTGGCGGGAACACGATCGCGCCGAGCAGGACCGAATCCGCCAGCTCCTCCGCGACCTCGTCGTCAGCCGCATCACCAGCCTCGAGCCGCCGAAGACGCCGTGAGCGTCACAGCCGCATGAACGGAAGCGGCTCGGGCGTGACGTCCAACGCCGCGACCTGAACGTGGGTGAACCCCACTTCTCGCGAGAGATCGATGACCGCCACGAGGGTGTCGAGCTCGACGTCGTCGGCTACGTCGAGCCTCACGATCGAGGGGCACGAGCGTGCGCTCTCGGGCACCTCGAGGAAGGCCCGCCAGTTCGGTCGCCCGCTCGGCACCGTCGCAAAGAACCGGTGGCCGTCCTCTGTCTCGAACCAGAGCGCCCCGTCCTTCATCGCCACCACCAGCGACGGCGGGTGACAGGGGCAGCTCGCGGTGACGAAGTCGACGTTGAGCGCGGCGATGGGAGCGGGGTGAAACTGGAGCAGCCCGAAGGTGGCGAAGATGATCAGCAGGTCGGCGAGCGCGTGCGGCCGGCGGATGATCGAGTGCGTCTCCACTCGCGCTCCAGACACTCGCGCCGTGAACGGGTTCCTGGCGCGCCCGAGAAAACCTCGTGGCCCGCCACGCACGGAGTACAGTGCCGCCCGAGATGGAACCCGTCATCGGCATCGACTTGGGCACGACCTACAGCGCCGTCGCCACCCTCGATGCCGGCCGCCCGATGATCATCCCCAGCCGCGCGGGCGCACGCCTCACTCCGTCGGTCGTCGGCTTCACCGCGATGGGCGAGCGGGTCGCCGGAGAGCGCGCGCAGATCCTCGGTGACGAAGCGCCCGACCGCGTCGCGCCGGCCACCAAGCGCTTCATCGGCAAACGGTTCTCGCCCGGGCTCGAGAAGTCGGCCAAGGCGGTCGTCCCCTACCCGCTCCTCGCCGGCCCGCAGGGAGAAGTGCGCATCAAGGTCGCCGGCCGGGTGATGCCGCTCACCCAGGTCTCGGCGATGCTGCTCGGAGAGCTCAAGCTCGACGCCGAGGCGCACTTCGGTCGTCCGGTGTCGAAGGCCGTCATCACCGTGCCGGCGAACTTCGACGAAGGGCAACGTCAGGCCACTCGAGAAGCGGCGCGCATCGCTGGCCTCGACGTGCTCCGGCTGCTCAACGAGCCGACGGCGGCGGCGATGGCGTACGGCCTCGTCAACTCCTTCACCGGGCGCGCGCTCGTCTTCGACCTCGGCGGCGGCACCTTCGACGTCTCGGTGCTCGAGATGGAGAACGGCGTCTACGAGGTTCGGGCGACCGGTGGCGACCCGCAGCTCGGCGGTGACGACTTCGACGCGCGCATCGTGCAGTGGCTGGTGGCGCAGGTGCCCGACCTCCACCGCGACGCCGTCGCGAAGGACCGGGTGTCGATGCAGCGGCTTCGCTACGCCGCCGAGCGCGCCAAGCGCACCTTGACCGATCAGTCCGAGGCGTTCATCTCGGTGAGCGAGCTGGGCGATCACTCAACAGAGCGCTTCTGTCAGCTCGACACCGCCCTCACCCGCGACTTCTTCGAGACGCTCACCGAGCCACTGACGTCGCGGTGCCTCGAGGTCTGCAAGCAGGTGCTCGACGAGGCGAGGTTGTCTCCCGGCGACGTCGAGGCGGTGATGCTCGTCGGAGGGATGACGCGCATGCCGCTCATCCGCTCGCTCACCACCAAGTTCTTCGGCCGGCCGCCGGTGACTGGGGTGAACCCCGACGAAGCGGTCGCGCTCGGAGCCGCGGTGCATGCCGCCGAGCTCGTCTCCCGCCAGGGCCAGACGCTGCTCATCGACGTCGCGACGCACACGCTCTCGGTCGGCGTCCTCGGGGGCACGGTGCGCCGGCTCATTCCCCGCAACTCGCCGGTGCCCGCGACGGCCAAGGAGCACTTCCTCCCCGGCCGCACTGGCCAACGGCAGGCGCGCATTCCCGTCTTCCAGGGCGAGAGCGAGTTCTCCGACGAGTGCACCCGGCTGGGCGAGGTGGTGCTCACCGACATCAACGTGGTGAACCGCGCCGAGGTGCCCATCGAGGTGACGTTCGAGTTGTCGAACGAAGGCACGTTGTCGGTCCGGGCGGTCGACACCACCACCGGCATGGCCGAGGCGATTCGCATCGAGGCGCGCACGACGCTGAGCACCTCGGAGGTCGACACGCTCTCGCAGGAACAGGCCGCCTACTCGCAGCAGCAGTCGCAGAAGGACAAAGAGAAGGCGCTCTCGACGTTCCCGCGGGTGCTCGACAAGGCCGAGCGTCTGGTGCGGCTGCTCGAGAAGAGCGCCGAGGAGAACCCGAGCCCCGAGGCCGACACCGCCGTCGGGCAGGTGAAGGCGCTGCTCGCGCAAGGGCGGGTCGCCGTGAAGCTCCAGGACACCGAGCAGATGGCCGAAGTGACCCGGCTCCTCGAGCAGCTGGTCGCGCTCACCTGACCCGCGTGGCTTTGCGCTAAAGCTCAGGACCGGCTGCACGTGTGCGAAGGCAAGCGCTTTGGCATCGTCTATGCGCTCGTCGACGACGCCGTCCAACTCAGGCACCTCGAGAAGATCGCCCTCTGAGCCGTTCAGCGGCTCACTGGAGGAGCGCCTCCTCACCATACCCGCGCGCGTCGAGGGCGCGACGAAGCCGGTCCTTCACCCGCGCTTCGATCTGCCGCAAGCGCTCGCGTGACAGCCCGAACCGCCCGCTGACCGCCGCGAGCGTGGCGTCGTCGCCGTCGGCCATCAGCCGCTCTCGGAGCACCGAACGCTCCCGCTCGTCGAGGGCGCCCCACACCCGGCGCAACGTCAGGTGCACCACCTCGTCACGCTCGAGCTTCGCGGCCGCGTCTTCGGGAGAGTCTTCGGTCGCCTCGAGCAGATCGAGCCAGCTCGTCTCCGCGTCACCGGCGAGCGGCGCATCGAGCGACGCGTCCGAGCTCGCCAGCCGCGTGGTGTGGTGGCGAATCACCTCGACCGGCACGCCGAACTGGTTGGCGAGGAGCTGCTCGACCTCCTCGTCCCGCCCTGGGCCCAGGAGCGCTTCGGCCTTCGCCCGCGCCGAGCGCAGCTTGAAGAACAGCTTGGCGCCGACCGCTCCGGTGGCAGAGGTGACGATGCTGTTCGCCCGCATCACGTAGGCGAGCATGTGAGCGCGGATCCAGTACGTCGCGTAGGTCTTGAAGCGCACCCCCCGCAGCTCGAACTTCTCCACCGCGCGCAGCAGCCCGACGTTGCCCTCGCTGATCAGCTCGTCGCGCGACACCCCATAGCCACCGAGTCGCCGGGCCAGCCGCGGCACCAGAGGCAGGTGGGACTCGACGAGCGCTCGCGCGGCCCGCCGGTCCTTCTTGGTGAGCCAGCGCTTGGCGAGCCGGTGCTCCTCGGCCTCGGTCATCGGGGCTTGCCGGCGCACCCGCGCGCAGTGGCGCTCCAACGCGGTCGGTTCGGTCATCATGGGGGCGGGGTCCTCGTCGTGTCGAAATGACACGCCCTTCTAGCGAACCGAATATTTCGGAAAAATTTGATAATTGGCTGCACTGACCTTCAGAAACTCGATGTATCGATCCGCAGCGGGGAGCTGGGGTACAGGGCGCGCGTGAGCGTGCGGGAGATGAAAGAGCGGGCCGCGAGGTTGATCGGCTCGGGCCAGCTGGAGCGAGCCGAGGTGGTGCTCCGGCAGGCGCTGACCCAGGCGCCGCGCGATGTCTCCAGCTGGCTCAAGCACGCCGAGGTGCTCAAGCGGTTGTCGCGCACGCCCGCGGCGGTCTCGAGCTACCGCTTGGCGGCACGCATTCTCGACGACGACGGGCACCATCACCGCGCGGTAGCGGCGCTCAAGCTCGCGTTGGCGATGCTGCCGGAAGACGTCGACCTCTACGCGGAGATCATTCGCTGCGAGCTGCGCGCGCGGAAGACCTCGGCGGGCATGCGGGCGATGTTTCCGCTCTCGTCTCCGTCGCAGATCCTCGGGGCGTCGTCGGGCGACTCCGGGCTGTTTCCGCTCTCGACCACGGCGGCGCGCCTCGACGACCTTCCGCCCAAACAGCTCGCGTTGCCGATGTCGACCTCGGCCACCGTGAGCGCGCCCCGCACCCGGAGCGCCGAGCACCGGAGCGAGACCTGGCTCCCGGACCCCACGCCGCCCGCGCCGCTGCCCCCGCCGAGCGCCGAGGCCCACGCACCGTCACCTCCACCCACGGCTGCTCCGCCGCCAGGGCTGGACACGATGCCGCTGCCGTTCCCGAGCCCGCTTCCCACGCGACCGGCGGCTCCCGAGCCGGAGAGCTCTTCCTCGGAGGTTCCCCCTCCACGCGCGTCGGCGCCGCTCCGGTTCGAGGTGTCGTGGGAAGAGCGGTGGCCGCAGGTGATTCGGCTGTCGGATCAGAAGATCGCCGTTCGCCATGCGCCCGGTGCGCGCTGGGTGGTCGTCGAGGGGCCTGCCACGCTCACGGTGTCGTTCGAGCCGTTCCTCGAGATCCCCGAGGACGCAGAGTGGCTGGAGTAGCCACGACCTCGTGATGGTCACTGCGGCGTGCGCGGAGTATGAGCCCGCCTCGTGAGGCTGCTCCTCGCCGTCGCCCTCGTCCTCTCCACCACCACGTGGGCCGATCGACCGTTCCCCTGGACGTGGGCGTCGTCGACCCAACCGACCCACACCAACGACGTCGAGCTGTGGATCTCCTCGCGGCACGCACGCCTCACCCCATTCGACTCGCTCGAGCTGCGCGGCTTCGTCTCCCTCGCGCCAGTGAAGCGCGTCGACGTTCACCTGGGGCTCGAGACCGAGCTCGCCGTGCGCCGCTTCGAGGACAAGACGCTCGACGGGCGGGTCTCCGCCATCGCCCGCTATCGCTTCTTCGACGCCACCGAGGTGCTCGGCTTCGCCTTGATGGCCCGCGCAGCGTTCGGCGCGCAGAGCGCGGTGATGGAAGGCCGCGTCGTGCTCGACCGCGTCCTCGGCGACGTGCTCCTCGCGCTCAACTCTTCCTTCGAGCGCACCGTCTTCTGGGACCGCCGCGACGCCATCGAGACCCGCCTCGAGCACAGCTTCGGCACCCGCCTCGCCGTCACCCCCGACGTGAGCGCCGGCTTCGAGCTGCGCGCTCGCCAGGCGCTGAAGAGCGGCGAGTACCAGGGCACCGCCTTCCATTTCGGCCCCACCCTCACCATCTCCACCAAGCTCGCCTGGTTCTCCCTCGGCGTCGTCGTGCAGGTCGCCTCCCACAAGGCCGAGGGCGACAAGGGCAATGGAGAGCGCCTCATCTTCCGCGACGACGAGCGCTTCGGGCTGCGGCTCGTGGTGGGCACGCCAGCGCCGCCTCGGTGAGGTTCGAGACGAAGACGGAGGACGAATGCCGAGCTCGACACGATGGCTGTTCTCGCTGACGGTGGCTGCGGCGCTGCAGACCCGGGCCGCGATGCCTCCCGACCTCGACGTGCCCATCGCCTGGACGAAAGACAGCTCCGCCTTCGTCACCCAGGTCAACGACGTGTGGACGATCATCGACGCTCGCACCGGGGCCCGAAGCACCATCAAGGGCCTCGAGCCCTTCACCCGCTGGGCAGCGGCGCACCCGCTGACTCGCTCGCCTGACGACGGGTTCACCTCCGAGTCGGAGAGCGACCGAGCCACCTCCGCCGATGGCAGCACGACGATCGAGTGCCCTGGCGCGAGCTTCAAGACGGTCTGGTTCTCTGACAAGCCCTTCTCCTGCTCCGCCAAACGCGACGGGGTGTCGGTCGCGCTGAAGCCTCGAAACGCCCGCGGCCGCCTCGCCCAGTTCTGGGCTCCGAATGGGCGGCGCGTCGTCATGTTCCTCCGCGACGAGCGGTGCACGCCCAGCATGGGCGACTTCGCGTGCGAGTACGTCAACGAGTTCGTCGTCGACCGCACCGTCGGGCCACGGCTTCACCTCGCGGTGTACGGCCAGGCCGACGACGCAGTGAAGAAGGCCGTCGAGGCGCTCGAGCGCGCTGGCTTCGCGCCCACCCAGCTCACCCCGGCCCAGAAGGAGCGGCGGGCCACCGTCGTCTATGCCGCAAAGGGCGCCGAGGCCGAGGCGAAGCGGGTCGCGAGCGTGCTCGCAGGCGCGACCATCGAGCCGCTCACCTGGAAGACCGACGCCGAGCTCGTCGTCGCGCTGGGGAAGTGAACGCGAAGCCCAGTCGACTCCGGCGCAGGGGCGACCTTCGCTCCCATGGCCGCCCGTCGCGCCAACGCGGCTGACAGCGGCTGGAGCGCCGCCTTCTCCTTCAATGTCCCCTCGAGGGGACGTGGGCAACGCCGTCGCCTCCTCGCACCGCGTGACGCTCGGCGCTTGGCACGCGACGTGCGGAGAGCCCGACCATGCGCCTCCTCTCTCTCTCGACGATGCTCGTCCTCGGCGGGTGCCAGGGCGTCTCCGTCGTCTCGTCATCGGGGCACGACGCCTCGACGTCGCATGACGCGGCGGTGGAGCCCGATCGCCCGACCCTCGACGCCTCGACGCCCGACGCTTCGCGACCCGATGCCTCGACTCTCGCTCCCGACGCCTCGGTGCCCCTGCTGCCGGAAGGAGAAGCCACCCTGCCTCGCCCGACTGGCCGCTTCGTGAAGGTGGGGCCCAGCGGAGAAGGCCTCGATGACGACGCCGCGCTCTCGCCGACGGGCCCGTGGACCTGCACCTGGGACTCGCTGAGCGCTCTGGCGTGGGAGATGAAGACGACCGACGGTTCGCTCCACGACGCGCGCGCGACCTTCTCCTGGTACGAGCCGCAGACGACGTCGCGCATCATCGGCTGGCAGGGCAACCCAGGGTGCGCGGGCGTCGTCCGCTGCGAGACCTCCGCGCTCCGCGAAGCCACCAACACCCAGCGGCTGTGCGGGGGAGCCGATTGGCGACTCCCGACCCGCCTCGAGCTCGAAGGGCTGGTGCGCTGCGCGACGGGCCGTGACACAGCGCCAGACGCCTGGGTCCGTGGAGTGCCGTGCGCCGACTACGCCACCAACACGACGCCGCGCATCGACCCGCTGCGCTTCCCCAACGTCGACACCAGCGTCGCCAACTCCGGCGGCTACTTCTTCTGGACCGACGAGTCGTACGACGTGCTGCCCGAGTACGCCTTCTACGTGAACTTTCGCAACGGCTCGACCAACCGCACCTTCAAGTCCGAGCACCGCGGCGTGCGACTCGTCCGCCCGGCCCCGCGACCCGCGGCCTCGCATCAGCTCCGCTTCGAAGGAGAGCCGACGCTCGTCGCCCGGCGCGCGCTCGGCGAGCACCTCACCGTGCGCTCCAACGTCACCTCGACGGGGCGGCTGCGCTGGGAGGTGCGCCTCGGGAGCGACCCCCGCTGGAGCGAGCTTTCCTGCGAGGCGGGCGTCGACTTCGCCCGGTGCCCCTTCGAGGTCGCGTGGGCGCCAGGAACGGCGTGGCTGCGGGCCCAGGCGCGCCTGGTTGGTGGAGCGCTCGCCGTCAGCAACGAGCTCGAGCTGATCGTCACGCCGTGAGCCTCACTGCTCCTTCGGCAGCTCCTTGAGCGGCTCGCTCAACCGGCACACCTTGCCCACCGGGCTCGCGACGCACCGAAACCCTTCGAAGCACCCCGAGTCGTCCTCGCAGGCCGGAATGCACACCTTCCGCTTCGGCTCCTCGGAGCAGCGATAGCCGTCGGGACACGGCGCGGCCTCGCACACCCTGGTGCAGAGCTCCGCCCGCGAGCAGTACCCCTCGGGCAACGAGCGACAGTCGGTGTGCTGCCGGCAGCGAGTCCCCGTCGGCGCGTTGGGGCACCCGCTCACCAGCACCACCATCACGAGGAGCACCGCTCTCATTCGGCTGGCCCCACGCTGCGGTTCCCCTTGAACGGTGACGGGCCGTAGAGGTCGTAGTCGCAGCCGCCGTCCTCGAGGGGGCAGACGTCTCGCTGGCAGTAGCCGTCCAGGCAGGCCATGCGTTTCGTCTCGGGGCAGTAGCCCTCGTCGGAGGTCTCCATGAAGGTGCCCCCGTCGGGCAGCTGCATGTAGGGCACTGCGTTGCTCCGGCAGCCCTTCTCCACCTTCACCCAACAGTCGCTCGTCTGCTCGCAGGTTCGGGTGCACACCTCGGCGAGCGGGCAATAGTAGCCGTCGGGGCAGTTCTGCTTGCGCGGCTCGCACGGGCCTCCGGCGGGCGCGGGACACGAGCCTTGGCCCGCCGGCGTGGCGCAGTTGAGGAAGACGACGACGAACCACCAGAACGCGCGCCGCGCCGGGGAGCGTTCGACCGAATCGGCGTGGCGGCTCACTGCGCTCGAGTGTCGGAGCGTTTCGGCGGGAGCGCAAACTCCTCGGCCTGCTCGGCCGTCAGAGACAAGCGACGCGGTAGCTGATGGACAACGTCTTTCCCGGCTCCGGCACGTAGAGCGGGTTGAAGATGACCGCGTTGATGGACGAGTCGTAGCGCCAGACCTCGGCGTTGCGCGCGTCACGCGGCGGCACCGGCACGTTGTCGATGGAGACGTCGACCTGGTTCCCCGCTTGCGGAATGCCGTTGAGGAAGAAGGTGGTGCGGAAGCCGAACGCCCCCTTGCCGATGTTCTCGAGCGCGGTCGCCCAGTTCGGCGTGCAGATCTCCTCGCGGAGCCCGTTGCTGCCGGTGACGAGCGAGAGGTGCCGGCCATCGTCGACGCCCTCGGTCGAGCATGGCGGAGGCAGCTGGGTGAACGGCCCGATGACGTTGTACGAGAACAGGTTCGGCCGCTGCACGCCTTTGATGTTGAGCAGCTGGTTCAAATAGAAGCTGATGGGCTGGTTCGACTGCTCGAGCGCGTCGGTCACGCAGACGACCGCCAGCACCGCGTCGGCGCGGAGGAAGCCCCCGTTCTTCGCCGGGTCGGTGATCTTCGGTGCGGTCAACGCGCGCACCGCCGGCACCACGCAGGTCTCGATGCCCGAGCCGAGGGTGCCCAGCGCCACCAGCGAGGCGAAGGCCTGCTCGATGTTCTGGGTGTTGGGGGTGATGATCTTGTCTCCGGTGCCGTTGGTGCACCCCGAGGAGTTCATCATCACTCCACCGACGCGGCAGAAGTCGCCCGTCTCGCAGGTGGGGCACATCGTGTCGTCGTCGGCGTCGGTGGTGGTGACGGCGATCTGGAAGTCGACCTGGCTGGTGGTCGCGTACTTGATGAAGTTGTTGAAGTTCTGCCCGAGCGCCATCTGCTCGTCGATCATCGAGCAGGAGTTGTCGATGACGAGGAGGATGTCTGCCTTGGGCCGCGAGTCCTGGCGGAAGGTGTCGGTGTTGAAGCCCATCGTGTCACCGCGGCCGTTCAAGGTGACGATGTAGTCGACCTGCTGACCGGCCTGCATGACCTGAATGCGGTAGGCGCCCGAGTCGCTGCCGACGTTCACCGGCCGGTATTTGATCTGGAAGCTCAGCGGCGAGCCGCCCTGGTTCAGACAGGGGCCCGAGGTGCCGGCGACGGTGCAGGTCGGCAGCGCCGCGGTGTTGGGCGCGGAGACGACGTTGAACTCCTGACACGGCGAGCTGCTGGGGCAGTTCATCGTCATCGGCTGGGCGCTGTCTCCCGAGGCGATGAGCTGCGCGCCGACCCACTGCACCGCCTGCGGGCAGGCGTTGTAGAGCGTGAAGGTGCGGTCGGGGGAGTTGCAGCCTTGCTGCACGGTGCCGAAGTCGAGGGTGCTGGGCGAGATGACGAGACAGCTGGGTGCCAGCGTCGCCGAGAGCTGAACGACGGGCTGGGAGCGCCCTGGCGTCGGGTCGGAGATGGTGAAGGTGACGGTGCCGTTCACCGTCGTCGGCGAAGACGGGAGCGTGCCCTGCGGCCAGGCGCGCGCCTGCACCGTCATGCACTCCTGCGGCTGCAGCTCTCGCTCCGCCTGGGCGCCCGCCGGGAGCGAGAACATCGAGTTCGAGCCCGCGCCCATGTCGAGGTTCGTCACCAGGCAGATCTCGTTCGTCGCGGTCGCCGGTGCGGTGTTGCAGACCTGGAAGGTGAGGTCGCGGTTCGAGGGTGGCGTCACCACGCCGAAGTTCAGGCTCACCGGCGTCAAGGTGTAGTGACACGGCGGCAAGGTGACCGGCCGCGCCGTCACCGTCACCTTCACTTCGGGCTCGTCGGGGTCGTTCGAGTAGATGGTGACTTCCCACTCCTTGCTGCCGCTGGGCCCGACGTCGGTGTTCGCCGGGGTGATGCGCACCGGCACGTCGAGCACGCCGCCCGCCGAGGCCTGGAGGCCCATGCTCGAGACGTAGCCGGGGGGCGCGTCGCCGACGCAGGTGTTCGTCGCGGTGTCGAAGGTGCCGACGCAGATCTCGGAGTCGAGCGACTGCGCGTTCTTCGCCGTGACGGTCCAGTACGGGCGGCCGGCGCCCATGCGGCCGAGCTTCAGGTTGCCGCGCGGGTCGGTGGTGAGCGACCCAGCGTTGCGAATGATGAGCTTGCGCAGGCCACTCGCCGACGAGCCGGCGAAGTAGGCGATGCGGCCGAAGTTGAGGGTGCTGGGAGGCGTCACGTCGATGTCCGGGCCTCCGCCGACGCCGGTGAGGGCGACCCGCACGTCGGTGGGCGCGCGCACGTTGGTGGTGCCGATGAAGTTCGCGCCGATGGTGCCGAGGTTGATGGGCCTGAAGCTGAGCGTCACCGTCGCGGTGCCCGGTTCGATCGCGTTCGTCATCGGGTTGCGGCGGCCAGGGGGAACGGTCTGCTTCGTCGGGTCGGCCATCGACGCGGCGGTGACCCGGAAGATGCTGCTCGGCCCGACGGG
>Ga0268298_10004893_pt1 | contig 12807 bp, 16 predicted proteins | sample WWTPWeurt_MetaG_FD_194462 | JGI IMG/M metagenome (GOLD analysis project Ga0268298, IMG submission 194462) | Activated sludge microbial communities from WWTP in Nijmegen, Gelderland, Netherland - WWTP Weurt | ecosystem: Engineered > WWTP > Aerobic digester > Activated sludge | place...
TTGCGGAATTCGCGACCGGTCAAGGCCCGATATTGCGCCTTGACGACAAGCCTTCCCTCAAACGTCCTGTCGAGCCAGCGCGCAACATTCGCGTGGTCATCAATCTGGCGCAGCGCGGCTCCGACGTCACGCGTTGTCAAACCGCCGAAGTCATCGAACATTGCGTCGAAGCCCGGCTGGTCGTCCGCCTCGAAGGCCTCGTTGCGTGACACGGGCTCATCGAAGCCGGCCTCGATTTCTGCAAGTTTCTCGCCCAGTCCATTGCGCACATCCTCGCGCCCCTGCGGCCCGCCATGGAACGACAGCTCCCACAGCACCCCATGAAGGACCTGGCCCAGCGTGACCTGAGGATGCCGGCCCTTGATGACCTCATTGCCGAAGGCCTTTGCATGGATGTCGTCCTCGAGGATGCAGAGTTCCTCATTGACACGCAACGGTAGCGACAACAACTCGCGCAGGGGTGTCAGCGACACCGACCAGCGGATGCGCTCACCCCGTTTGCGGCGGTAGTCCGGTGCATCGGCCTTGAGCTCAAACCCAACGCCGTGCAGTTGCAGCCGCTGCGTCGCGGAGTAGATGGACCTGGCGGTGTCGAGGCTCCATTGCTGGGACAATTCCAGGTACTCGATGCCCTCTGCAGCGGCCGGCTCGCGCGGCCTGGCGTCAACAGCGCCAAAGCGCGCCTCGCCGCACAGTTCCACGGCGTACTCGCGCGCGAAGACCAGTGTCAGGATGGGGCATGCGTCAAGCAAGCGAAAGACGTCGCCAAGGGTCACACCCGCATCCAAGGCGACATGTGTGAAGAGCCACTCGTGGGCGCCTGCAGTCACATCCTCTTCGAGTGCACGCCGGCCTTCTCCGTCTGCGCCATCCAGTGCGCTGACAACCAGCGCGGGGTCCGTGGGCATGGTGGCGCCGTAACGTCTGCCCGCTTCGCCGGCTTCGCCCAGGCGGCCAACCTTGCCATCGACGCGGCTGTCGCTGGCCTCGTTTTGCCAACGGCGCGCCACCAGCCTGGGGCCCGCCTTCAATGTGAGCGTGTCCATCTTGCGTATCTTGCCGTGTCTGCGCTGTTTGCTGCACCCCCTGGACAGATTGGGCACAAAGCAAAAAGCCACCCGTGTGGGTGGCTCTTCTCATATTTCTTGGTTGCGGGGGCAGGATTTGAACCTGCGACCTTTGGGTTATGAGCGCAACGATGAGGCAAGTAGTCCCGTTTTTTTAATTGGCTTGAATCGGTTTTATTCAATGCCATCAAGGACTTAGATTCTCTTGTGACTCAGCCACCCCGACCCACTTAGCACCATATTATCCCCGGACTTCCGAACACCCCAACTTGCAAACTGCAATTCTCGCCCGACCGTTGGGATGAATATACACGAACTCCGGCGCGCCGCCAAGCCTCACGAAGATACACCTTTCGGTTCTTCGGCGCGCCCGACTCAAGCCAAGGCCGTGCCGGACCCGGGCGGTAGATAGTGCTGGGATTCGACACAGTTTCGACCAGGGCCGCGGCCGACTTTCTTGCACGTCCGAACAACCGAACGCTCAGGCCGCGAGATCGGGCGTTGGCGCAAGAAGTAGTCTTTCAAGCCGCGCGGCAAGCAGTACGCGCGCGCGCACTCAACCTGAGCACGGCCACCGCCATGTCAAGGCATGAATTTATCGCCGGAGTTCGCACTGGGCGCGAGGTTCGCGACTCAGGTCTCCGCCAGAGCCATGCTGATCAATAGCCGACCACGTGTCCGCCCCATCGGGTACAGCAATGGCGGCAGGCATGCTCAAGCTTCCGCGCAGCCTCACCAAGCGGAAGGTCTGGGCAGCGTATGGCACGATGTCGGCCGGGTCGCCTCGAGGTTCGACAGTTTGCAAGCTGTTTTCTACCATTACTGCCCAAAAGCTGTATTGGCCACAAAACAGTTTATAATCTGTTTGACCGAGACACAGCCTGGAGACTGTATGGCCGGATACACAGTCCGAACTGCCGATCAACTTCCCGCGCTGCTGCAGGCCTTCCGCAAGGACGCGGGCCTGACCCAGACCGAGGCTGCCTTGCGCCTGGGCGTGACGCAGCAGACCTACTCGGCGCTGGAGCGCAACGCCGAAACCGTCGGGGCCACGCGCCTGCTGAAACTGTTAGGCATCCTGGGCGTGGAACTCGTGCTGAGCAAGCCGGGCGCCACACCCCAGACGCAACACGCGGACACCAACCCCAGCAAGCCGAGCTGGTGAACCATGGCTCGCACCTCACAACCCCGATCAAGTCAGCGCTCACGGTCCCGCTCACTGGGCCTTTGGATGAACGGCGCTTTTGTCGGCACCTGGAGCCTGGTCCCCCACGGCCCGGACACGCTGCAGTACGACCTGGGCTGGACCCAGTCCGAGCAAGGCCGCCCTCTGTCTTTGTCCCTGCCCTTCACGCCCGGCAACGTACCCCAGCGCGGCGACAAGGTTCGCGCCTACTTCGAAAACCTGCTGCCTGACAGCAAGGACATTCGCGAGCGCATAGCACGACGGTACAAGACGGGCACGACCGACGCCTTCGACCTGCTGGCTGAAGTGGGACGAGACTGTGTCGGTGCCCTGGAAATCCTGCCCATGGGGTCGAGTTCAGCCGGTGTGCAGCCGCTACAGGCCGAGCCCCTCACGGACACCCAGGTGGCCGAGGTGCTGCGCGGCGCGACCACGCCCAGTACCCTGGGGCTGCTTGCCAATGAGGACGACTTCCGGATCTCCATCGCGGGCGCCCAGGAAAAGACTGCACTGCTCCAAGTGGATGGCCAGTGGTGCCTGCCGCGCGGCGCGACGCCAACCACCCACATCTTCAAGCTGCCCCTGGGGTTGATCGGCGGCATGAAGCTCGACATGACGCGCTCGGTCGAGAACGAGTGGCTGTGCGCCATGGTGCTGAAGGCCTTCGGCCTGCCTGTGGCGGCCTGCCAGCCTTTGCAATTCGAAGACATGAAGGCACTGGTTGTCGAACGCTTTGACCGAGCTTGGTGGACCAGTCCTGAAGATGACCAGAGGCTCATTCGTCTACCCCAGGAAGACATGTGCCAGGCGACGGGTGTGCCCCCGGATGCCAAGTACGAAGCCGACGGCGGCCCTGGCATGGCCAGCATCTTCAAGGTACTGGAAGGCTCCATGACCCGCGAGCAGGACCACAGAGTCTTCTTCCAGGCCCAGGTGCTGTTCTGGATGCTGTGCGCCCCCGACGGGCACGCGAAAAACTTCAGTCTCTTCATCCGGCCCGGCGGGCGCTATCAACTCACGCCGCTATACGACGTCCTCTCGGCCTACCCGGTGCTGGGCGAGGGGCCGTCGAAGATCTCGCCGCACAAGGCCAAGCTGGCCATGGCCGTCCGGACCAAGAACGCTCACTGGAAGATGAAGGACATCCTTCGCCGCCATTGGCTGGAGCTCGGCATGCGACACGGTGTCGTCACGGCCGATGGACGCCCTGCACACGCCGTCCTCGACGATCTCGTGGCGCGAACGCCTGAGGTGATCGCCCAGGTGCGCAGACAGCTGCCTCCCGGCTTCCCGGCCGCGGTGGCAGACAGCATCCTGGCTGGTGTCCAAAGCGCAGCGGCGCGCTTGGCTGCCTAAGCTTTCCAGTCAGGCTCGCGGCCCAGCAATACGCTCGAGCTTGCCGACAAGGTCCGGCAGGAGCGCTTGGGCTGACTGCGTCGCCGGTGCCTCAGCCCGCCTGCGCTGATCCAACTCCTGAATAGCGGGCGCTCGCTCATGTGGACTGACCGCCCAGATGGCACCGAAAAGGGTCGGCAGTTCGTGCAGCGCCGGGTTGCCACGCACCGCCTGTGGGACTGTGGGGTACAGCGGATACAGCGTCTCCCACCGAACCTTGCCGTCCTTGTCCGGCCGGGCAGGCAGTGGATCGGTGGCGGACGCCCGCCAACTTGTGCTTCGACCGCTGGACCTCATGGTCTTGTTGCACCTCGCACTTGCCGGGGAGGAACACGACGGGATATGAAACGGGCCGTGGAGGGTGGACTTGTCATGATCAGCAAAGCGAACGCCGTTCTCCATTCGCAAATAGCGAATGAAGGCAGCGTGGAGAGCCTTCATGCTCACTTCAACCCTCGGAACTGACCTCAACACCACCGAAAGAAGCGGCAGGCGATGCAGTGGTCAAGCGGCCATCGTACCCAATGCCTTGCTCATTCGGGGTTCAACCGGACTCTTGTCGCAGTTTTGGTACTCCTCACACCCCCCTCATTCAGGGGATCAAGATCCAAGTTGAAGTTATTGTCCTCTGCAGAGCATCACGAGATTAACGGCCTAAAGTAATACCCCTGCGCGTCAATATCTAGTACTCAAGTAAATACACGATTTCCACTGTTTTCGGGACCTTGAAATAGCCTCCGAAGACATTTAGGCTGAATGCACCTCATCGCCATGGTGTTGCGATGAAGAAAACGTGCAAAGGCTGAAGATGTCAAAAACCCCCGATGGCAAGCGGCGCAGTTCCACGGAAGAACGCCGGGTATTCAGAAGTGCAAGACTCGAGTTTGTCGAACTCGACCGGTTCTCGGGAATGGACCCCGTCGTCGCCGAGCTGATGCGCGAGGTCGACATAGCGTCGCCTAGGCTGCTCAGTTTCCCCGACTGGTCGGAACAGGGACTGGAAGCCTTGATGCTCGCGCGGTTGCCGGTCGCGGTCGGCAATGAGGCCGGGCATGCCGACCTCAACTGGCTGGCCAATCCCCAAGTGCTCGTGACGGCGCAACGCCAGTGGCCAGGTCACAAGTCGATTCCTACGCTGGTGCTGGCCCACCAGACCTCCGAGCGGACACGGCGCCTCGTGGCCGGAGGCGGGCTTTTCGCCGAGTGCGCGCCGCCGCTGTACCGGTCCTTGGGCCCGGCAGCGCTGTACCGCCTCTGGCAGGCGCTGATCGAGCACGACCTCAATCCCTTGGCCAGCCGCCTGAAGATGAACCTGGTTCGGGCCACCTGCTGCGACCCGCACAAACTGCCGGCCGTTCGTGCTGTCAAACCTCCGGAAGGGAGTGAATCGTGAGCGCGGCGGAAAGCGGTCGTTCCATGGCGGGCACCTGGGGCGGCTTGCGCTGGCTGAAGTTGCTGGTGGCCTCGGGTGAGGCGCCGGAGTGGATCGCGCGGCAACTGGGCCACAGCAGCACCGAGATGCTGTTCCGCGTGTACAGCCGCTACGTGCCCAACCTCACTCGGCAGGACGGCTCGGCCATCGATCGGCTGCTGGCCACGCGCTTCGCAACGTCCAACGCCTCGGCCGTGACGAGCGCGGTGAAGGACTGTCAGCCCAGCAGCGTGGCAGAGGTGCAGCCGTGAAACAAGAGTCGACCTCTTCTCTCGCGGCCCGCAGCTTTGCCGTTCAAGTGTTCATCCGACGCGGCGCGCCACTTTCGGACACGCTGAGATTCGAGCAACGCGTGCTCGAATGGTGCGCCGATCACGGCTACCTCCTGGAAGGCGCGCAAACCTCGTTCAGCGTCACGGCCGAACGCGAACTCTGTGCGCTCGATCAGGTTGACCTCCTGCTGGCGCTGCTCGACGAGCCCCTGGTCCGGCTGGCGCGGCTCGGCCCCATCAAGAGCGACAGCGGAGATCCGACCGACGAGATGGGCCCCCGACCTTGGGCCGAGGCCGATGCGAGTGATCCGCTGGTGGCTGCGGCGCGGGAGCTCTACGAGGCGGGTCGCCTTGGCGGAGTCGGCTTTTCGCCTATGCGCGCGGCGACGAGGTGGTAGCAGACACACAAGTGCTCCAAGCCGAAGTCGATTCCGCGATTTCCGATGGGGAGCAATTGTTAGCAAGGTTGGCGGAGATATTTCCTCACCTCCGAGTAGGCCCCCGCGCCCGCGAATCCATGCTTAACTTGTCCGGTGGTGAGCCAGTGTTCCCGCAGTTGATTAGACATCTGCGTGCGTTGAACTCTGCAGCTGACGGATGGATCACCGGGTTTACCTTCGCGCCACAGGGGATCACCTTTAGTCCAGAGTCGGACCAGACGCTCTCACATGGCAGGTTTGGTCCGATGCGCGATTTCCCGGCACCCGAAGGCTTTCAAGAGCAGCGGTGGAGCCTTCACACGAAGCTCACGGGCGGCGCCGGCGCGCGCATGTACTTTCGCCCCGTTCGGCCAGAGGGAGGAGCCGTCGCGGTCCTGATTGGGTATTTCGGCAGTCATCTGCCTTGCGTGCGCTACCCGTGAGCACTTCGACGCTGAGGTTCGAGGCAGGGCATGAAGCCCAACGGTCATTTCGCCGCTGCCGCCAAGACCGCCGGGCACAGCCTGGGCACAATTTGGACACAGGATGGGCACAAAGCAAAAAGCCACCCGCTTGGGTGGCTTCCGCTTCGCAGCTAACTCGTTGATCTAGCTGCTATTTTTTTGGTTGCGGGGGCAGGATTTGAACCTGCGACCTTTGGGTTATGAGCCCAACGAGCTACCAGACTGCTCCACCCCGCGACTGAAGGACGGACTATAGCATGGAACCAGTTCGCGCCTGGCTTCAGAGGCCAGCAGAGGAAAGCGTCTGGCCGAATCGCTGCGCCGACTGAAACCCGATGACTCGGGCCGATTCGTTCTCGGCACCCTTGGCATCAAAGAAGATGGTGCCCGGCGGTCCAAACAGCTTGAAGCGCTTGAGCAGGGCCTTGTCGTCGCCGTTGTTCGCGGTGACGTCGGCCTTCAACAGCAGCGCCTTGGCCAGGCGAGTTTGAATGTCAGGGTCGCTGAAGGTGAATCGCTCCATCTCCTTGCAGGACACGCACCAATCCGCGTAGAAGTCCAACATCACCGGTCGTCCGGCTTGCGCCAGCAATTGGTCCAACTCGGCAACACTGCGCACGGGCTGGAAAGCGGGTGCGCTCGCGGCCATGGCCGGCCCACCCCCGCCCGCCAAGTGGGACAAGGGCTGCAGCGGGTCGCGCCCGCCGGACGCCGCGCCCACGATCTGCGCAACCCCAAAAGTCAGGGCCGCCACGCCAAGTGCGCGTTGAACCCAACTGCGCAGCGCATGGTGGTGGCTGGCCTTGGCGGCGAAGGGGCGCAGCATGAAACCGGTCATCAGCAGCAGCAGCCCCCACAGTCCGAGCACCACGGGCGCCGGAAGCACCGGCTGCACGATCCAGATGGCCACGCCCAGCATCAGAACCCCGAACAGGTGCTTGATCGCATTCATCCAGGGCCCGGACTTCGGCAACCAGCGGCCGGAACTCGCACCCAGCACAAGCAGAGGAACGCTCATGCCGCAGGCCATGGCGAACAGTGCTGCGCCACCCAAAGCCACATCGCGGCTCTGGCTGATGTAGAGCAGCGCGCCAGCCAAGGGTGCGCTGACGCAGGGGCTGACAATCAGAGCCGACAGCGCGCCCATCGCGAACACACCCGCCAATTGTCCGGCCGGCAGCCGTTGGCTTTGTTCTGAAACGCTGGCAGTGAATCGTGCCGGTAATCGCAATTCGTAGACATCGAACATCGACAGCGAGAACACCAGCAGCAAACCACTGAAGGCGCCCAGCGCCCAGGGTGTCTGCAACGCAGAGGCCAGCCCTTCGCCAGCCAGGCCAGCTGCGACGCCAAGTGCTGTGTACACAAGGGCCATGCCCAGCGCGTAGCTCACGGACAGGACAAAGCCGCGCAGCTTGCTGTTGGGTTTAGATGCCTGCTGGCTTCCCACGATGATGGACGACAGGATCGGCAACATCGGCAGCACACAGGGCGTGAAGGACAACAACAAGCCCAGCACCAGGAAGACGCCGACCACGCGCCAGAAGCGGCCCGACTTCAAGGCTTCGTCGATCACGGAGGCTTCGCTCCAGCTCGGCGAAGCTTGCCGCGCTGAGGATGCCGGCGACAATTCGGTCGGCGACAGGCTCGCCACGCTCGTCATGGGCGGGTAACACAGCCCGGCATCTGCGCAGCCTTGCGAGACGACGCGCAACTTGAATGACGTTGAGGCTTGGCTCAGTGGCACCGAGATGCGCAGTTCATCCCGGTAGGTCTCGACCTTCTTGTTGAAGGTTTCGTCAAACTTGACCTTGCCCGGCGGAATGCTCACAGCGCCAAGCTGGGCGCCATCCGCCTCGAAGCGGAATTGCTCCCGGTACAGGTAGTAGCCTTTGGCGATCTGAAAGCTCACCTCGGCCTGATCGGCTGTGACCATGCGTGCCGAGAATTGAAACGCCTTCTCGGGCTCCAGGAAGTCCTGCGCAGCGCGCGCGAACGACAACAGCGCGAACCCCAACGCCACCACGGCGAGCAGTTGGCGCAGCAAGCGCCCTGTCTGTATTCTTTCGTCCATCTTGTGCATGAGTCGCCAAACCTGATTCTGGTTCCGGACTGGAACTTTCCAAGTGCAAACGAAAAAGCCAGCGCAGAGGCTGGCCTTTCGGTTCTTGCCGCGAGATCGCGACTTCGGCTTATTCGGCCTTGGCTTCAGCCACTTCGGCTGCGGGCTCAGGACGATCCACCAACTCGACAAAGGCCATCGGCGCATTGTCGCCAACCCGGAAGCCCATTTTCAGGATGCGTGTGTAACCACCAGGACGGGCGTTGTAGCGCGGGCCCAGTTCATTGAAGAGCTTGGTGACCACATCGCGATCGCGAAGGCGCGCGAAAGCCAGGCGGCGATTGGCCACGCTGGAGATCTTGCCCAGGGTGATCAGCGGCTCGACGACGCGGCGCAGTTCCTTGGCCTTGGGCAGGGTGGTCTTGATGGCCTCGTGCTGCAGCAGCGAGACGCACATGTTGCGCAGCATCGCCTGGCGATGTTCGCTGGTGCGATTGAGTTTACGGAGTCCGTGACGGTGACGCATGGTGCTTTCCTTTCGTTATAGAACCCCGGCCGGATCAGGTACCGGGGCTTGCACACGGGGCTGCGTCGTGTTGCGCAGCCCTCGCGACGCGCTGGCGTATCAGCGCTTGTCCAGGCCCTGCGGGGGCCAGTTTTCCAGCCGCGCGCCCAGCGTGAGCCCGCGCGAAGCCAGAACTTCCTTGATTTCATTGAGCGACTTGCGGCCCAGGTTCGGGGTCTTGAGCAACTCGGTTTCGGTGCGCTGGATCAGGTCACCGATGTAATAGATGTTCTCGGCCTTCAGACAATTGGCCGAGCGCACGGTGAGTTCAAGCTCATCCACCGGACGCAGGAGGATGGGATCGAAGGTTTCCTTGCCACGGCTTGCGGCTTCGCGCTCACCGTAGACGTGCATTTCGCTGCTCTCGAGACCCGTGAAGACCACCAATTGGTCAACCAGGATCTTGGCCGAGGCGCGGATGGCTTCCTCGGGGGAGATCGCACCGTTGGTCTCGATCTCCATGACCAGCTTGTCGAGATCGGTACGCTGCTCGACACGGGCGTTCTCGACGGCGTAGCTGACGCGACTGACCGGTGAGAAAGAGGCATCCAGCACGATGCGGCCGATTGACTTGGTCGGCTCATCACCATAGCGGCGCAGGTTGCCCGGCACATAGCCGCGGCCCTTCTCCACCTTGATCTGCATGTCCAGCTTGCCGCCTTGGGCCAGATGGGCAATGACGTGCTCGGGGTTGATGACTTCGACGTCGTGTGGCACCTGGATGTCGGCGGCCGTGACCGGGCCCTCGCCATCCTTGCGCACTACCAGCGTCACTTCGTCGCGGTTGTGCAGGCGGAAGACCACGCCCTTCAGATTCAGCATGATCTGGACCACGTCTTCGGCTACGCCATCGACAGTGGAATATTCATGCAGCACGCCGGCGATCGTGACTTCGGTCGGCGCGTAACCCACCATCGACGAGAGCAGCACGCGCCGCAGCGCGTTGCCCAGCGTGTGGCCGTACCCGCGCTCGAACGGTTCGAGCGTGACCTTGGCACGGTGGCCGCCAAGCGGCTCCACATGAATGGCTTTGGGTTTCAGCAGATTGGTTTGCATCGAGTCCTGTTCCTCTCAATACCCTCGGCTCGTTACACCGATAAGGCTGACGGACCATGCCGGGCTGTGATGTTGGCGCTCCTGGCCCGGCAACGCGGAGCACATCCATGGCAAGAGCAGCAGACCCGCACGTGGTGCCGGCCTGCAGCTCACTTGTATCAGCGTGAGTACAACTCGACGATCAGCGATTCGTTGATGTCGGCGCCGAATTCGTCCCGATCGGGCACCTTCTTGAAGACGCCTTCCAGCTTCGCAGCATCCACCTGCACCCAGGCAGGCATGCCGATGGTCTCGGCCAGCTTGACCGCGTCGGTGACGCGCAATTGCTTCTTGGCCTTCTCACGCAGTGCAATCGTGTCACCGGCCTTGACCAGGTAAGACGGGATGTTGACCACTTGGCCATTGACCATGATCGCCTGGTGCGAGACCAGCTGACGGGCCTCGGCGCGGGTGGACCCGAAGCCCATGCGATAGACCACGTTGTCGAGGCGCGATTCCAGGATCGTCAGCAGGTTGGCGCCGGTATTGCCCTTGCGGCGCTCGGCCTCGGCAAAGTAGCGGCGGAACTGGCGCTCCAGCACGCCATACATGCGCTTGACCTTCTGCTTTTCACGCAGTTGCAGGCCGAAGTCGGACGTGCGTTGCCCGGAGGTGCGGCCATGCTGGCCCGGCTTGGTTTCGAACTTCGACTTGTCGCTGATCGGGCGGCGAGCGCTCTTCAGGAACAGATCGGTGCCTTCCCGGCGGGAAAGTTTGGCCTTGGGCCCAAGATAACGTGCCACGTTGTAGTCCTGTGAAAATCTGACGCGAGGCGAATGTCGCGCGAGTCTGTCGGATCCATAGGATCACGCGCAGACGGTGGGCTTATGTACTGAGGGGCGTGCCCTCAACGAAAGCGCCGGCAGATGCTTGTGCACCCGCCGGCTGACGGAAAACTCTCGATTATAGCGGCCGGCAAGCCGACCATCGATCCATCAGATGCGACGACGCTTCTGCGGACGGCAGCCGTTGTGCGGCACGGGCGTCACATCGCTGATCGAATTGATGCGAATGCCCAAGGCAGCGAGGGCACGAACCGACGATTCGCGGCCGGGGCCGGGGCCCTTGATCCGCACGTCCAGGTTCTTGATGCCCTGCTCTTGCGCAGCCCGACCCGCCACCTCGGCTGCGACCTGGGCAGCGAACGGAGTGGACTTGCGCGAGCCCTTGAAGCCTTGGCCACCCGACGAGGCCCATGCCAAGGCGCCGCCTTGGCGATCGGTGATCGTGATGATGGTGTTATTGAACGAGGCGTGAACGTGTGCAATGCCGTCCGCAATGTTCTTGCGGATCTTCTTGCTCACGCGGCGCGCCGCGGTATTGGCTGGTGCTTTGGCCATGTCTTGTCTCGATCAGTGTTACTTCTTCAACGCCGCAGCGCCCTTGCGCGGACCCTTGCGGGTGCGGGCATTGGTGCGTGTGCGCTGGCCGCGCATCGGCAGGCCTCGGCGATGGCGAATGCCACGGTAGCAGCCAAGGTCCATCAAACGCTTGATGTTCATGGACAGTTCGCGACGGAGGTCACCCTCGATCGTGAGACGGCCGACTTCTTCACGGATCTTTTCCAGATCGGCGTCGGTCAGGTCCTTGATCTTCTTGGAGTAGGCGATGCCGACCGTCTCGCAAATCTTCTGCGCGGTCGTGCGGCCAATGCCATAGATGGCGGTCAGGCCGATCTCAGCGTGTTTGTGCGGCGGAATGTTGATGCCAGCAATACGTGCCATGGTGATCCTCTATCTGCTTGCTAAGCGCGGGCCGATCAGCCCTGGCGCTGCTTGTGGCGCGGGTCCGTGCAAATCACACGCACCACACCCTTGCGGCGGATGATCTTGCAGTTGCGGCACATCTTCTTGACCGATGCAGAGACTTTCATCGTCTTCTCCTTCAAGCACTCACTTCGCGCGGAACACGATGCGAGCGCGACTCAAATCGTAGGGCGTCAATTCGACCGTTACTTTGTCTCCAGGAAGAATGCGGATGTAGTGCATTCGCATCTTTCCTGAAATGTGGCCTAACACAACATGGCCGTTTTCCAGCTTCACACGAAACGTTGCGTTGGGCAAGTTCTCCAGAATCTCACCCTGCATCTGGATGACATCGTCCTTGGCCACCTCAACTCGCCTTGAAATTCGCCTTCTTCAAAAGCGACTCGTACTGCTGACTCATCACGTAACTCTGAACCTGCGCCCAGAAATCCATCGTAACCACCACGATGATCAGCAATGACGTTCCACCAAAATAGAACGGCACGTTGTATTTCAAATTCAGAAACTCGGGCAACAGACAGACCAACGTGATGTAGACCGCACCTGCCAGCGTCAGCCTGGCCAGAATCTTGTCAATGTGCTTGGCCGTCTGCTCACCCGGGCGAATGCCGGGGATGAACGCGCCGCTCTTCTTTAGGTTGTCTGCCGTCTCGCGGCTGTTGAACACCAGTGCCGTGTAGAAGAAGCAGAAGAACACGATCATTGCGGCGTACAGCATCACGTAGATCGGCTGGCCAGGCGACACCGCGGCGGAAATGTCTTTCAACGCACGCATCACGGTGCTTTCGCTCTGGCCCGTGGCAATCCAGCCCACCACTGTCGCAGGCAGCAGAATGATCGACGAGGCAAAGATCGGCGGGATCACCCCCGACATGTTGAGCTTCAAAGGCAGATGCGACGACTGCCCGCCATACACCTTGTTGCCGACTTGCCGCTTGGCGTAGTTGACCAGAATCTTGCGCTGACCTCGCTCGACGAACACGACGGCATAGGTCACCAAGACGACGATGGTCATGATGAACTGGCTGGCAATGATGCTCATCGAGCCCGTGCGCACCAGCTCGAACAACCCACCGATCGCGTT
>Ga0268298_10004895_pt1 | contig 12796 bp, 9 predicted proteins | sample WWTPWeurt_MetaG_FD_194462 | JGI IMG/M metagenome (GOLD analysis project Ga0268298, IMG submission 194462) | Activated sludge microbial communities from WWTP in Nijmegen, Gelderland, Netherland - WWTP Weurt | ecosystem: Engineered > WWTP > Aerobic digester > Activated sludge | place: Netherlands...
GGGCTCACGTCGCCGAGATCGATCTTCGATCCCTTGCCCACGCGGACCTCGATGTCGTTGTGGAAGCCGATGGACACGAGCGGAGAGATGACGGTGCTCTTTCCGAAGGTCGCGCGCGTGTCGTAGAACTCGAGGGCCTGGGGCCGCACGCCGATGCGCCCGCGGATCGCCGCCGCGTGCACGCCGATCATGTGTTTTCTGGCCGGGTCGTGGTACGCGCGGTTGAAGACCTCGAAGTTCCTGGTTTCGGCGGACAAGTCCGCGTCGATCTTCAGGGGCGAGAGCGTGCCTTTGAGCTTCGTGACGCGGGTCTTGTCGAGACCCCACGCGACGATGGTGTTGGGGGTCACCCCGAGGTCGCGCATCATGGCCGAGAAGCTCACGCCGTTGCCGTCCACGCGCGCCGCGGTGATGGGAGCTCCCTTCTCCAGAGGCTCGATGCGCGCGTCGCTCACCGTGACGACGCCCTCGGCGAAGTGGGTTTCGAAGCGCGAGACCTCGATGCGATCGCCCGACAGGGCCAGCGTGGCATCCAGCTTCTGGGCCAAGCGGTAGACGTCGAGTTGGATGTCGGCGCCGCGCAGTCGACCGCGCACTTCGGGCAGCTTCGTGCGCCCGTCGTAGTGGACGTCACCCGCGAACGCGACCCAGCCCATGAGCGGGCCCATCTTCACGAAGCGATTGGTCAGGCCCGCGGGTGCGCGCACCACCACGTGCCCGTCGACGAGGGGCACCTCGTCGGGACGCGGCTCGATGCGCAGCTGCGACAGGCGGAGCGCCAGCCGCGCCGGGTTCGATTCGTCGTCGACGTTGCACTTGGGCAGGGTATTTTCCGCAGGATCCTGATCGGCCACGCCCAGGAGGGCCATGCGCCGGACGAGCACCTTGTCGCCGTCCACGCGCAGGCGCACGTCGAGCTGGCAGATGGCGTCTTCGTCCCAAGCCGTGTAGGTGAACTCGCGCTGTTCGCCGGCGTCGAGCTCACCCCGGCGGCTGGGCGACGGCGCGCTCGACGGCAGCGTGACGGAACGCGGGCGCACGAGGCTGCTCTCGGCCGCGCGGAGTCCGATTTCGAAGCTCGGCCCCTTCTCGGCGAACACGTCCAAGTCGATGGGTCCGGTGCGAGCGCGGATCCCGTCGATGTCGAGGTCGAGCTCGGCTTCGGTGATGCCGAGCGATCCGAACGGGACGCGGTCCGACTTCTGTGAAGGCGCCTTCTTCGCCGGCAAGCGGTAGGCCAAGTTGACGAGCTTGCCTTCGCGCAGCACCACGCGCGTTCGTGGCCGGACGATTTCGACGTCGCCCACGTCGAGGCGGCCCGCCAAGAGCGAGAACACCCGCGGCCTCACCGACGCGCTCTCGGCGACCAGGAACGGCGCGCCGCCATCCGACGCAGGCACGACCACGTCGTGGAGAGCGATGCGGAGCGGCAGGAGCTGCATCTCGACGCGGTAGGTGGCCGTGACGCCGAGCTCGGTCTGCAAGACGCGCGACGTTTCCCGCGCAGCCCAATCCAAGACCGGCTTCGAGCGCAGCCCCACCGCGAGCGCCAGCGGCACGACCCCGATCAGCGCGAAGACCGCGCAGAGCAGGCGCGCCAGGAGGCGGCCGAAGTCGGTGGGGCGCCGGGAGGGCATACAGGTGAGACGAAAAGCGTACCGCGCTCTGCAAATAATCCGCGGCATCGGCTTTGATTTCGGTGGGTTAGAGCAGGCGCGCCCCACGTCTGTCGCGCTTTCGCCCGGAAAACTGCGGACGAAGCCCGCCTCGCGCTCGGCGTCGGGCCAATCATTTCCGAGCGTTCCTTCGCTCTCCCGGCGTCGCCCGTGGCAGAATTGTGGTTCGGGTCATGGGACGTTCGGAGGGAACCCGGTTGGCACTGATGCGCGCTGCGGAGCGGCTGCTCCTCGAGCGCGGCGTGGACCAGGTTTCGCTGCGCGAGGTAGGAGCGCTCGCGGGGCAAGGCAACAGCTCCGCCGCGCTCTACCACTTCAAGGACAAGCGAGGGCTCATCGAGGGCGTCTTGCTGCGCCATTCGCTGGGCATCGAAGAGGCTTGGTTCCGCCGTCTCGCCGAGCTCGATCGCGACGGTTCGGCGTCGCTCCCCGTGCTCCTGAACTTGCTGGTCGAGTCGCTGGTGCGAAAGCTCGACGACGAAGACGGTGGCCGGGCGTATCTCACGCTCTGCGCCGAGCTCCTGACCAGTCGGACGATCCCGCTGATGGAGACCAAGTCCGCCCAAGGCGCGGGCTCTGCCGAGCTCCTGCGCCGGATCCTCGAGCGCACCGACGAGATCGACCCGGCGGTGCTGCCGACACGCATGCTGGAGTTCGCAGCGCTGCTGTTCGGCGCGATCTACCAGCACGCTCACCTGCGTGACCTCGGCGCCGCGTTGCCGCAGGCCGAGTTCGTACGCGAGCTCACCGGCTCGCTCGAGGCACTGGTGACGCGGCCGAGTCGCAGCGCGTAGCGGCGATCGGCGCCTGTTTCAGTGCACCATGTACGTCGCGACCACCGGGTCGTGGTCGCTCGCTGTGTTGACCGCGCCGTCGTGCAGGATCTTCACACTGGCGGCGTCGAGCAGGGAGAGCGCGACGGGCTCGGACAGCTGGTCGTCGTAGAGCGCGGGCGTCCCGCCGAACGTCACGCTGTAGCGATCGGCCGCGGGGAGCCCCTCGGTCGCGCTGGTGAAGGTGAGGGGGGCCGTGCCCGCCAGCGCGTTCATGGGATCCGAGCCCGGCGTGCAGTTGAAGTCGCCGAGCACGACCATGGCCACGGCAGGGTCGGCGAGGCGGATGCCGGTGGCGATCTTCCGGGTCTGTTCGGCCTCGGCCACGCGCTTGACCGCGCTCTTGGGATCGCCGTCTTCGGCCTTGTAGTGGATGCCGAGCAGCGCCACGTGGCGGCCGTTCACCGTTAGGTGTGCCTCGAGCACGTCGCGGGCGAACTTGAAGGTCTGGGTCGGGTCGGTGGACGCCTTGAAGTACTCGTCGCGATGCGAGGGGCCGACCTGCACCGGGAGCTGGCTCAGGACGGCGATGTCGATGCCGCGCGGGTCGTTGCCCTGCGTGATGAAGCGCTGGGGGTAGCCCCCGAGCTTTTCGCCGAGGTCGTTCACCACGTTTTGGTTCTCGACCTCGGCCAGGATCACGACGTCGGGTTTCTCCGACGAGATCACGCCGGCGATGGCGTCGAGCTTCGACTGGTACTCACTCGTGGTGGCGATGGTCTCGTCGGCCTCGGCGATTTCCAGACTGTCGCGCTTGTCGTTGAACAGGTTCTTCACGTTCCAATTCATCACGCGCACGGCCACCGGCGGACCCGCCTCGGCCTCCACCGCTGCGTCGGGCGGACCGGGCTCGGCGTCTTTCCCGGGCACCGAGAAGTCCTGTTCGGGACCAGGACAGCCCGCCACGGCGACTGCCAAAGGAAGCGCGAGCGCGAAGAAGCGACGCATCGCCTGAGCATGGCGCAAGACCCTCGGCGCGGTAAGGTCATTTCTCACGCGGGCTGTGCTAAAGGGCCGAGCCCCGCCGGCCACCCCGAGCGCTTTCATGGTCATGACCGAGATCACGACGAACCCCGACAAGTCCCGCGCGATGGACGCGCTCGAGCGCGCTGCCGAGAGCGCCGAGCGTGGCGTGAGCGGACGGCCGGTCGTCTTGGTGTCTCCAGCGGACTTGGCCGAGCTCGCTTCCGCCGACGTGCGCGCGCGGCTCGACCGCGTGATGATGGGAGAGCACGCCGATCTCGGGCTCGACTCGCTGCTCGCCACCGGTGTGCTCGAGAACATCTTGCCCGAGGTCCAAGCCATGGTCGGCTTCGGCGACGGCGAATGGCGCCACAAAGACGTGTGGAAGCACACGAAGCAGGTGGTCTGCCAGAGCGTGCCGCGGCTCGAGGTGCGCTGGGCCGCGCTGTTCCACGACATCGGCAAGGTGAAAACGCGCAGCATCGGCGAAAACGGCGAGGTGCACTTCTTCGGTCACGCCGAGGTCGGTGCTCGCATGTTCGACAAGCTCGAGAAGCGGCAGCGCTACTTCTCGAGCGACGAAGCGCTACGCGGTTCCATCCGCTTCCTGGTGCTGCACCACCTTCGTGCCAGCCAATACGACGGCAAGTGGACGGACAGCGCGGTGCGGCGCTTCGCGCGCGAGATCGGGCCCGCGTTGGAAGATCTCTTGTGCCTGTCGCGGGCCGACATCACCACCAAGCGACCCGAGAAGAAGCGCCGGGGCGTTGCCCTCATCGACGAGCTGGCCGAGCGCATCACGGTCTTGGCCGCGGAAGACGCCAAGCTTCCGCCGCTCCCCACCGGTCTCGGCAACGAGATCATGAAAGCCTTCGGCATCCCGCCGTCTCGCAAGGTCGGCGACCTCATGCGCGCACTCGAAGCCGCCGTCGAGGCGGGCGAGATCGAGGCTCGGCTCGAGCCCGAAGCGTACGTGCAGTTCCTCGCCGAGAACAAGCAGCGCTTCGGGATCGAATAGGCGTCAGCGGCTGCCCAGACGGAGACCCGTCGCGAGCCCGGTCACCAGGTTGCGGAACCCCGCGACGGTGCGGCTCGGACGCGGCGCGTGCGCGCGTGGCTCCGTCGAGAACCAACGCTGGAGTCCGCCCGCTTCGAGTGCGCCTGCGAGCCCGTACACGCGGGTGCGTTCCAGGGGGATCCCGGCGGCGAGCGCAGCGGCGAGGTCCGCTTCGAGCGCTGCCGGCTCGGCGTAGCGCGCGCCCGGATCGAGACCGACGCCATGATCACCCACGATGCCGACGTCGATGCCCGCGCGATCGCCGAAGCGCTCGACGGCGCTCACGGCGTACGACGACACCAGCGCCGGCCCGAGCCACGTGCCGAGGAGCTGCGCGAACGGCGTCTGGTAGACCATGAAGCTCACTTCGTCCCACTCGACTCCGGTCACGACGAGGGAGAGCGCGTCTTCCAGCGTGGAATCGCCGAGCTTCTGATCGAGCACCATCGGATAGGTGACGGCGTGGGTGTACACGCCCTCGCGCCCGAGACGCGCGACCGCTCGCGCCAGCACCGCCCGAGCCTTGACGTGCTGGGTCGGACGCACGTGAGCACGGAGCATGCCGAGAGCCAGATCGGGTCGCCGGCGCGCGGTCTTGCGCAACGCCTCGGAGTATTCGAGATCGGGTTCGAGGTCGACGCTCAGGGCGTCGAACGCGGGACCGCCCGTGTGCCGGCGCCACGCGAGCAGCGCTTCGAAGAGCTCGCGCGCGGCGTCCACGTTGCTCTCGCCGATCCAATAGCCCTGTGCTTCGGGCAGCAGCGGCCAGATGCGCGCGGGGATGCCCGCCGTCGCGAGCCTCCGGGTGAGCGCGGCGAAGGATGGGTCGCCCACGCGCTCGGCGGGCAAGGCCAAGCCGAGCCCGAGCCCGAGCCGCGCGAGCAGCGGCAAGGCCGACTCGATTTCCGAGTCGGTCATCTGCTCGGCCCAAAGCGAGAGCGGCATGTGGGCGGTCAGCGCTGGGGCGCGGCGTGGGCGCTGGCGTGGCGCTCGGAGGGCACATTTCCGCGCAAGATCGCCTGGCGCACGCCAGCCAGGGGCGCGCTCGGATTCAGGCGCACGTGTTTGGCGTCGCCTTCCACGCCGAGCTGCTTCCAGAGTGCGTCGAGGTCCACGCGTTCGGCAGAGCGCGCGTGCTTCCGCGCCAGCGGTTCGAGCGCGTGCACGCCGCAGCCCTCGTCGCTGAGCGCCAGGGTCTTGTCCAGCGGCCAGACCTCACTCGCGTGTCCACCCGCGTCGAGCACGGTGATGAGGCCGTCTTCGAGCCCGCGCGTCCCACCCGTGGCGCGCCGAATCTCGACGTCGGCGAGCAGCACCAAGAGGGCGCCGCCCCAATACACCTCGCCGAAGTCTTCGGCCTGTTCGAGCCCCTTCTTGCTCACGGCCTCGAGCCCGAGGGGCATGGCGCGGCGGAACTCCTGCCACACGCTCTCTTCGCTGCGAAAGCCGGCGCGCGCGCGGATGATGGGCTCGAAGTAGGTCGCGAGCCCCTCGTCGAACCATTTGCCCTCGCCCGAGAAGCTCGGCACGCCGAGGTGGAAGAGCTCGTGCACCAAGATCCAGTCGTCGTAGAGGCGCTCGCGAGTCACGTGCTCTCCGAGCAGCACCACGATGCCCGGCGCGCTCTCGGGCAGCACCTTGCCGAACAGGACGCCATGGCGACCCGGGATCGGGATCACGGTCACGAGCACGTGCGGGACCGGGAATTTTCGCCAAAACGTGCCCACTGCGCGCGACGACGCCGTGATCCATTCGCTGACGGTCGCGTGGTCGAGATCGAGTCGGCCGTCGGCGAACGCGACGTCGATGGTCGCTTCGTCCACGCGCAGCCGCTCCGAGTCGAACTTGCCGAAGACCGCGTAGGTGCCCACCGGGATCTCGTGAGCTTCGATGGTGTAGCTCCGCCCCTGCCGCACGAGGCCGGTCTCGAATTTCATCTGCGCGGGGGCGTGTACGTCGACGGTCACCGGGATGTCCGTGGTGAGCGGGTCGGGGTGCATGAGCCAAGTCGAAACGGGTGCCACCACGCTCTGGCCGCTCTCGAGCGCGACGTCGAAGCTCTCGGCTTCGCGCGCGATGGCCGTCACGTCGACGCGATAGCGAACCCTGGCGTCGGTGCGTGGCTCTTCGAACACGAAGCGCTGGCCCGCACGCCTGAGGGTGTTGCCGCGTTCGTCCGTGACCCGACTGATGTGCGAAACCGAGCGCGGCTCGGCACTGGCAAAAGCCGGGAGCGCACGGCCCTTGCAGGCCATCTCCACGTCGAGCACGAGCGGCGTTCGGCTCGCCACCTGCACGTCGGCGTGACACGAAGTGGCGATGGCGCGCGGAGCCGGCGCGGGCGCCCGCGTGCAGGCCGCGAGAGCGAAGAGACCGAGCCCCGCGAACGCCAGCGCTCTCACGCGCTGGCCTCCGGCGTGCTGCTTTGCTGCGCCAGGCTCTTGGCGAAGGCGAGCGAGGCGTAGGGCAGCACGAGTCCCGGCAGGCCGAGCTTCGGCGCGAGCTGCCCCACGAGTCCGAACAAGAGCACCAGCGTGCGCTCGACGTAGAAGTAGCCGTCGGGGTAGGCGACGCTCTTCATGATCTCGCGCATCTGACCGCGGACCTGCTGGTAACCGTTCACCGTGAGCTTCTCGACGGTCTCGCGATCGATCTGGGAAAAATCGGTGATCTTCACGCTCGAGAGCAGCTTCAAGTACTCGCGACCGACCCGCGCGAGCAGATCGCGATCGCCGCCCTCGGCCACGAAGCCCATGCGCTCGAGCCCCGCCAGCACCTGGTCGTCGCTCCGCGTGATGGCGCCGAGCACCACCATGCGCATGCCCTCGGACAAGTCCGGCGTGACCTCTTCCACCGCGCCATAGTCCAAGATCACGAGCTTCGGACCCGGGCGCACGAGAAAGTTCCCTGGATGGGGGTCGGCGTGGAACACCCGATGCTCGAGCAGCATCTCGAAGTAGCACTCGGTGAGCAAACGCGCGACGCTCTCGGTGTCGATGTCCTGCTTGCGGAGGGCGGTGGTGTCGGTGATCTTGGAGCCCTCTTCGAAGGTCATGGTGAGGACGCCGGCGTGGGTCAAGTCGTCGATGATCCGCGGCACCACCACGTTGGGGCGGTTCTCGAAGATCTTGCGCAAGCGCTCCATGTTCTTGCGTTCGTTCTGGTAGTCGGTCTCGCGGGCCAACATCGCCGAGAGCTGATCCAAGACGCGTTCGAAGCGCGTGATGGGGAATATTCTCCGCACCACGGGCATGATGGAGCGAAGCACGGCGAGGTCTCGCCGGATGAGCGTCTCGATGCCCGGATACAAAACCTTCACTGCCACCGGCACGCCGTCTTTGGTCACGGCGCGGTGCACCTGGGCCAGTGACGCTGCGGCCAGCGGTTCGCGATCGAACTCGGCGAACTTGCCGAGCGGGTCTTCGCCGAGCGCGACGCGCAGGCGCTCTTCGATGCCGTGGAACGGCTGCGGCGGCACTTTGTCTTGCAGCTTCTCGAGCGCTTCACCGTACGCGCGCGGCAAGAACGTCCCGATGACGCTCAAGACCTGCCCGACCTTGATGAACACGCCCCGCAGGCGCGTGAACCCGTTCACCAACCGGCGCGCGTTGTTCTTGTGCACGCGCTCCCAGCGCTGGGCGACGAACTTCCCGCCGAACACCTTGGCCGCGAGCCAGTGGATTCCGTACGACAGGAAGATCGTCCAGAACATGAGCAGCGCGCGGAAGGAGCGGAGCACGGAAGTCCGAGCGTACCCCACGCCCTCGTGCGCCCCGCGTCGCTGCAAATGCCGCAGCGTTCCAAAGCCGAAAAACCATTCGAGATCGGTGACATCGGCTGGCGAAGCAGGATTTCTGCCCCTCCGTCACATAGGCTCGTAGTCAAGTGGGTATTTCCATTCCCGATATTTTGAATAGACTGGGTCGCCGTGCCTAACCCCTCGAAAGGACCGGGGCCCACCGACGGCGAGATCTACCGCCGGGCCCTGGCCCTGGGTCTCGCGGGCGTAGCGGGAGTCGCGCTGATCACCGGCCTCCAGGCGGGGCCGGCCACGCGGGTGGCGTCGTTCTTCCGCCGCTTCAGCTCGCCGCAGGCCAACGCGGCGCCGGTTCAGGCGCGAGCGGAGAGCGAGCACCTCTCGGCCGAGCCGCTCACCGAAGAGCTTCGCAAGAAGGGCTTCCACGAGTGCTTCCCCCACGACCCCATCGGGCTCGGGCCCTACTCCGCGATGAAGAACCTCTCCATGGGGCGCATCGCGATCCCGCAGAAGGGCGGCCACACGGAGGACTTCGGCTACGACGTCCTGATTCAGTTCCACGGTCACAGCCCCGTGCGAAAGACGTTCGTGCAGGTGGCGAAGGGGCTCGTGTTCGTCGGCATCGACCGTGGCATCGGCAGCGGACCTTACTCGGACGCTTTCGCGAACCCGGACGTTTTCCCCACGTTGGTCCATTCCATCGAGGCCGCGCTGCGCAAGCACTCCGGTGAACCCAAGGCTCACATCCGCCACCTCGCGCTCTCGGCGTGGAGCGCGGGCTACGGCGCCGTGAACGAGATCTTGAAGCACGGCGACCAGCGCATCGACGCGGTGGTGCTGCTCGACGGCCTGCACGCCGCGTGGAACCCCGCCGTGCCGAACCACGACGCGGGCGTGCCGGCGCTCAGCAGCATGCCGCTCACACCGACGTTCAAGTTCGCGAAGCGCGCTGCCGCCGGCGAGAAGCTGTTCGTGTTCACGCACTCCGAAGTGACGCCCGACGGTTATCCGTCGACGCGCCAAACCGCGGAATTGCTGCTGTCCGAGCTCGGTCTCGCTCGCACCGCCGTCTCCCCGGGTGACGACAAATTCGGCCAGACTTCCACGGCCGACCAACAAGGCTTCCACCTCTGGGGCTTCCGCGGCACCAACGAGCTCGCGCACTGCAGCCACATCCCTCACGTGGCGCGCGCGGTGCACTTGCTCGAAGACACTTGGGCGACGCCGGCGATGGATCGCAGCGTGCCCTTCACCCCCGCGCCCGTCGTCGGCACGGGCGACGCAGGGGTCGAGCCCGCCGAGCCGGCGCTCGCCGTGGTGCAGAACCCACTCGCAGCCGCGCTCGCCGCCGAGGCGGATCCGACGGAGCTCTTGCCGCACCCGGCCGCCGCCGAGGAACCGAAGAACCCGAGCCCGGCCGAGGTGCCTCCGAAAGCCGAGGCGCCCGCCGACAAGGCGCCCGCTCCCGCCGACAAAGCGCCCGCCGACAAGGCGCCCGCAGCCGAGGAAGAGCGACCTCACGCCGCGGAGTGAGCTCGACTCGGCGGAGTTCGTCGAGCGCGACGTCGATCAGTTGCCGATTGCGTAGAGGACGCCTTCGGCCGTGCCCACGAAGAGCGTGCCGTCTTCGGCGACGGCCGCGGGCGCGTAGATGGCGCCGTCGGGGTTCTCCCAATCACAGTTCTGCTTTTGCGCGGGCTTCTGCCGCGCCTGGCCCAAGCGTTTCGAGTCGCCCAAGAAGTACTCCCACTCGACGCGGCCGTCCTTGGCGTTCAGGGCGTAGACCGAGCCGTCGAAACGCGGCAAATACACCCACTCGCTGGCCACCGCCGGCGACGACCACTGTGGGAAGAAGCAGAAGCCGATCTCTTCGCGATAGCGCATACGTCCCGTGCTCGCGTCGATGGCCGCGACGTCGCCGGAGTAAGGCTCGCCCCAGACCAGGTTCCCCATCACGAGCGCAGGCGTGGAGCGCAGGTTGCCCCACTGCCCTTGCCCCTTGGCCTTCCAGCGGAGCGCGCCGGTCTTCTTGTCGTAGGCGTGAATGGCCGGGAGGTCGTCGTAGTACGTGTCGCGCGCGAACGGGACGTAGACGAAGTCCTTGTCGACGACCGGCGGCGAGTAGATCTGGATGGGTTCGTCGGGCCCCTTCCCACCCCATGGCGCGCGCTTGCCCGCCACCTTCCACAACGTCTTGCCTGCGGCGGACAGGGCGGCGACGTCTCCGCCCTGGGACCCCACGAACACGTTCTTGCCGTCGCTCGACGCACCGCCGCGAATGGCTCCATTGAGCGCGACCTTCCAGAGCTCTTTGCCGTCTTGCGTAGCGAAGGCGCGCACGTAGCCGCTCGCGTCTCCGACCACCACGCGATCGCCGAGCAAGAGCGGATGTGTGTACATCTTGCCCTCGCCCTTGGCTTTCCACGCGACCTTGCCCGTCTTGATGTCGAGCGCGTAGAGGTGCTCGTCGTCGGAGGTCGCGAACACGTGGGTCTTGCTCGCGACTGCGCCGTTGGCGTCCGCGCCCAAGTGTGCAAACCAAGCGCGACGACCGCTGGCGAAGTCGAATGCGTACACGCCGTCTTTGGCGTCGGGCTTGTTGTGACTCTCGCCCGAACTCGGTACGAGCACGACCGACTTACCGACGGCGAGCGGCGAGTTCAGCCACGAGAGCACGCCCACCGTGGCTTTCCAGCGCACGCGTGGCTTGGTGATCCGCGGTGCGTTCGTCACTCCGGTACGCTGGGAGTCGCCGTGGAAGGTGGACCAGCCCGTCAAATCGGTGACGCTGACGTTGGGTGCTGGTTCACTCGTCGCCGCGCTGGTCGAGGGCGCGGCGCTCGGGATCGGCTCGACGACGGTGAGAGCCGGCTGCGGCTGTTCGGTCGTCGCGATTTCAGGCTCGGATGTCGCCGGCGGAGGTGGCCCATTGGCCGGACCGGTGGGAGGTCCGCAAGCGGCGAGGAGCCAAGGAACGAGGACCCGCGTGCAACGCATGCGCGAGACAGAACGTCGTCACAGGACACGAGTCAAGCGCGCACTCTTCCCAGACGCTCAGTGGTGTGACGAACCGCACGAGGGCGCTATGCTCTCGGCACATGGCCCGCACGCGCGGGCTCTGCGAGGGAGGACGGGCTGTCGTTTTCGACGAAAGACCGGCCGAGGGCCGTTTGTGGGAGCGGGCAGAGCGATGGAGCTACGACCGCGCTCGCGGTGAGCTCTGCCGTCCGCGATGCGAAGACCGAGCTCGCTCCCCGCGCGGCGCAGCTCTGCTTGCTGTTCGCTTCGCCGCGCCACGACCTCGCCGAAGCCATCGCGGAAGCGCGCAAGCTGCTGCCCAGGGTCGACGTCGTCGGCTGTTCGAGCGCCGGTGAGATCACCGAGCGCGGTCTGTGCCGAGGCGGGGTCAGCGTGATGCTCGTCGCGTGGGGCGAAGCGCGTCACGCGGTGGCGGTGGCCGGACCGCCCCACGACGACGTGCCGGCGCTCGCCGAAGCATTGGGCGGTCGCTTCGTGCGTCACACTCCCGATCGCAGCAAGTACGCCACGCTGTTCGTGTTCGGCGACGGCCTGTCACCCGCGTTCGAGAAGCTCGTCATCGAGCTGCGAAAGTCACCACGGCACCATCACCCCATCGTGGGCGCGGGCGCGGGCGACGACGGCCGCTTCGAGCGCACTGCCGTCGGCGTCAACGATCGCGTGTTCAGCGGCGGCATGGCGTCGGTCGAGATCGAGTCGGATCACGCCTTCGGCGTCGGGGTGGCCCACGGGCTCGAGCGCGCCACCCGACCCATGACGGTGACGCGCGCTCGGGGCAACCACGTGTTCGAGATCGACGAGCGTCCGGCCCTGGACGTCTATCGCGAATACGCGAGCTCCATCGGCGTCGACCTTGCCAAGATCGATGTCCCTCAGTTCATGGTGGAAAATGAGCTCGGCGTCCTGCTCTTCGACGAAGTCGTGCGCGTGCGCGCTGCGCTCCGGGTGGAGAAAGACGGCTCTCTCTACGTCGCCGGCGAAGTCCCCGAGGGCTCCAGCGTGTGCATCGTGCGCGGTACCGAAGAGCAGATCATCGCGGCCGCCAGCATCGCCGCCGAAGACGCCAAGGCGTCACTCGGCAGCGTGCAACCCGCGGGCATCTTGGTGTTCTCGTGCGTGTGCCGCGGTCGCGTGCTCGGCGAGCGCTACGCCGAAGAGATCCGCGCCATCCAGAGCGTGTTCCCCGACGTGCCGATCTGCGGGCTCTCGAGCTACGGTGAAGTGGCGCGCACGCGGAGCCGTCTCGACGGCTACCACAACGACACCATCGTGGTCGTCGCCATCCCCGAGTGAGCTCGCACTTCAGAACGGCAGCGCGCCGAGGTCGACGTTCCCGCCCGAGATCACCACGCCGACCCGACCGAGGCCGGGCATGGAGCGCACGACGTCGCTCAAAGCGACGGCCACCGAGACCACGCCGCTCGGTTCGACGACGAGCTTCATGCGCTCCATCACGAGCCGCATGGCACCG
>Ga0268298_10004896_pt1 | contig 12796 bp, 11 predicted proteins | sample WWTPWeurt_MetaG_FD_194462 | JGI IMG/M metagenome (GOLD analysis project Ga0268298, IMG submission 194462) | Activated sludge microbial communities from WWTP in Nijmegen, Gelderland, Netherland - WWTP Weurt | ecosystem: Engineered > WWTP > Aerobic digester > Activated sludge | place...
AAAGCAGAGGAGCGCTCACCGCCATGAGCAACATCGCCGTCGGCAAATATTGTTTCCATTGCCATGTGGCTGAGCTCGCATAGAGCAGGCTGCCGCCGACACCGCTGAAAACCAGCAGCACAGAGAAAAGGTTGAGGCGTATGCGGGTTAACCAATGGTTGCGCTCTGCGAGATAGCCGAGACAGATCATCGCGAGCGCGCCGGGCCAGTTGAAGAGCATCACATAACCCAAAGTCAGCGGATATACGTGCAGGTTGCTGGCAAACGCTGTAGCGTAACTGCCGAGGTAGTTGGTTTGCGGCAGAGCCGCATTCGTTTGGCTGAGCACCCCGAGAGCTGTGTATGTCATTGCAGAAATCAACAGACAGAAGATGGCCGTGACGACAAGCGCCCGCTTATGCATGCGGCTCAGCGGCAGAAAAACCAGGCCCAGAATACCGTAACTCAGCAAAATATCACCGGGAAAAAGCAAAATTGCGTGCGTGAATCCGAGCAAAATTAAACCAAAGAAACGTCGCATCAGAAAGGTGGTGCCTTCGCGCCGCTGCAAGACAGCGATACCGATGCCAAAGAGAAATGAAAACAAAGTGAAAAATTTTGCTTCAAAGAGCAGCGAATTCAAAAACAGACCCGCGCGCGCCGTGCCTGACTCAGGAATCTGCCGGTAAGAATCGAAACTGCGCGCGATCAGCGGCAAATTCACGACGCAGATGCCCCACAGCGCAAAACCGCGTAGTGCGTCGAGGCCCTGGATGCGATTTGGCTCGGTGTTTGTTGCAGGCATTTTGTTCTCTGATTCAAGGGCCATAGAGATTGACCCGGTGCAAACGATTTCTGAAGATTGCAGTGATGTCGGCCGTTCAATTCGCTTTCACGGTTATTTCAGCGATTCTCTTGTTTCTGCACGGTCTTCAGGGCTTTAGTCATGAAATACGCACGGCGTTCGGCGATTCTATGACCCGTGTCATGGCCAGGTTTACAAAGAACCGCTTTCGCGGGTTTGCTGTCGGCGCGGTCTTCACGGCGCTTATACAGTCGTCGAGCGCCGCAACTGCCCTGACAGTTGCGCTCGTTGACGCGGGCACGATCACGCTGCGTGGAAGCCTCGGTCTGCTCATGGGGGCGAATGTAGGCACCTCGAGCACAGCATGGCTAGTGTCTTTCAAGCTCATTGGCATCGGGCCGTATTTCATCGTACTTGGTGCGCTGGTGGGGTTCGTACCGCATAAATCCCGCATTCTTGGCAAAGTGCTGTTTTATTTTGGATTTATATTTTTTGCATTAGATTTGCTCTCTTCGTCTTTGGCGCCCCTGCGTGAATACCCCGCGTTGCTGCAGTGGTTCGACGGCCAGCACTCGCCTTACATTGCCCTGCTCGCCGGCACGGCCTTGACCGCGGTGGTGCAGTCGTCGAGCGTTACGACGGGGTTGGCGATTCTGCTGACGCAGCAGGGCTTAATGCAGCCAACTGCAGCCATTGCGGTGGTGATCGGGGCAAATATTGGCACAACTTCAACGAGCCTCATCGCCAGTCTCGGCATGGGGCGTACCGCGAAGCGTGCCGCTCTCGCCAATTTGCTTTTTAATGTTGGCGGTACGCTGCTGATCGTTCCGGTGCTGCCGCTATTTTCGCGAACGGTCGATGCGCTTGTCGAGTCACCGGGCCAGACTGTCGCGATGGCGCATCTGCTCTTTAATTTGGTGACCGCGACGATCTTTCTATTCGCAATGCGCTGGCTCGAATTGCTGCTCAACCGGCTCATGCCGGCGGAACATGATATTCCGCAGAAGGTGCTATGAGCGCAGAAATCTCTAGCCTTTGTGATCTTGGTGCATCACCAGCCGATGGATCGTGTACATCATGATGATCGTGATCAGCATGGCTCCGATGACGACAAAGCCCAGAATATCATAGTGCGCGAGTGCGCCTGAACTGGTCTTGACCACAATCGCGCCTGCGACCGCCGAGGCAATGCCGCCCGAAATCTGCTGAAACGCTGAGCTCACCCCCATAAAGGCACCGCGGTCTTGTGGCGCAGGTACACCGCTCATGAGCGCCGAAGCGCCGACGATGCGCGCGGTGATCGCGGCAAAGAGCGCCGCCGTGATCAGCGTCACCAGCCACAGGGGGCTCACGCCGAGGTTGGTATAGATGAGAACGAGCACCATGCCGAGCGTTGAACCCGCGACAAAAACTTTGTATTTGCCGATCGCATCGCTGAGTCTTCCCGCGATCGGGCCGGCGACCATCGCGGTGATGCCGGTCACCATATAGAGCGTCGGCAAATCGTCGGTGCTGAGCCCAAGATTGCCCGTACCAAACGCGCTACCGAACGGCATTAGCATAAAGCCGCCCGTTGCGAGCAATGTCGTGGCGGCAAAACCCCGCAGGTAGCGCGGTTTCGTGACAGTTGAATAGAGGTGGTGCAGGGGGTGCTTGTCGACCTTCAGTTTCAAATGGCCGTCGACAGGGCGCATTTTCAGAACAATGATGAATCCCACTAGTAAGCCAAGTGCGACGATGATCAAGAACGGCGAATGCCAGCCGAACTTATTTGCCGCGTAGAGACCCACGGGAATACCCAGCACCTGACTTGAGGCAAATGCCATTTGCAAAAAGCCCATGACGCGCCCCCGCATGTGCATTGCGAAGATGTCGGTGACGATCGCAAAACAGATCGAGCTGATTACGCCGCCAAAAATGCCGGTGACGATGCGCGCGCCCAGCAATAGGTGGTAATCAGGGGCAAGCCCGCAGAGCAGCGTGCCGCCCAAAAAGCCTGCATAGAACACAAGCAGCATGCGCTTGCGGTCGAAACGGTCGGCGAAGCCCGCGGCGAGAAGTCCCGATGCGCCCGCGCTGAAAGCATATGCCGAAACGACCCAGCCGAACTGCTGCGGGTCGATCGTGAGTGCAGGCATCAGAATTGCGCCGAGTGGCGAAAGCACCATGAAGTCTAGAATCACCGTGAACTGCAGAATAGTGAGGATTGCGATCAGAAACTTTTCATAACCGCTGAATGCAGGTTTCGACACTTTTTCGGGCGCGGTCATGCGTAGCTGTGAATTTCCATAACAGGGGGTAAGGCGTTTTTCAAGGTTTACGGCTGCGGTTCATGCGCATAGCTGCACTATGCAGGTGCTTCAGGCGGCGTTTTCGTTTCCCGTTGCAGACGCGAACCGAGCGTGCAAATTCTACCGGGCCGTTTTCGGCGCAGACTGCTGCGAACAAGATGCCGATGTCGTCACGTTGGGTTTGCCCGGCGCGCAGGTTTTTTTCATACAGACCGAAGAGTTTAATCATCTTTTGAAGCCGGCTGGCATTGAAGCACAATTCACGCCCGGCCTCAATGCCGCGTTGCTAAGCCTCACAGTTGCAACCCGCGACGATGCGTACGGTGTGCTGAAGCTCGCCGCTGACGCTGGCGGCAACCCCTGCGGGCAAGCGGTGCCTTACCCTTGGGGCCTGGCGGCATATTTCACTGACCCTGATGGGCATATCGTTGAGGTGATCTGGCGTGACGCAAGGGCCCGGGTTTAAGAGTGGAGAATTGGCTGTGATACCAATAGCCAAAGGCTCAACGCGTTTCTTAATTGTCGCGACACTGGTGATTGCAGCAATCTCTGTGCTCGTCATGTCTTTTCGCGGCGCGCTGACTCGACCTTTGCTGTTTCCCGCGCCAAACTACCGTTTTACCCCCGCGTTGCCCGGCGGCAAAATCGTGACCGTAAAAGCGGCGCGCACCGCTTTCGGTTACTACGCGAAATCGGGGCCGAAGCTCGTCGTGCTCTTTCACGGTAACGGCGAGGTGATGGGCTCGATGCAAGACATCGCTGAGCTGCTCTTGCGCGAGGGCTTCAGCGTGCTGATGACTGAATATCCCGGTTATGGTTTTGCTGCCGAATATACGGCCAGCGAGCAGAATATCTATGAAGATTCTGCCGCGCTCTTGCAGCTGATGCGCGAGTTCTACCACCATGCGGCGAAAGACACAATTCTGTGGGGGTTCTCGCTCGGTACCGGCGTCGCCACCGAAATGGCCGCGCAGAAGTTGGGGCAGCGGTTACTCCTCATGGCACCTTTTACTTCTGCACCTGACACGGCAGCGCACCACTTCTTTTCTTTGGCGCGCCATCTCGTGGTGGATGTCTTTAATAACAAAGCCAAAGCGCCGCTCGTCGAAGCTGCGACGCTGGTAGTTCACGGGGCTCGCGACAGTGTGATTCCGGTTTCGATGGGACAAGAGCTGTCCACCCTGTTTCGGTCTAACGAACTGATCATCGTGCCGAACGCAGACCACAACGACCTCATGGCGAGGTTAACCCCCGAGCATTGGCAAAAGATTCTCAAATTCGTGCGGGCCGCTTAAATGCAGTTCACCGTCAAAACGCCCGGGCCGCTGATGGAATTTCTCATGCAGTCGCTGCATGGCAAGAGCCGCACCGGGGTAAAAGCACTGCTCGCAAAAAAGCTCGTGACCGTCGACGGCGAACTATCGACTAAATTCGACCACCCTCTCAGCGAAGGGCAGGTCGTCGGCATTGGTAAAAAGCCCCAGGGCAAGCCAACGGCGTTGCGAGGCCTCAAGATCATCTACGAAGATGAGGCCGTGATTGTGATCGACAAAGAGGCAGGCTTGCTCTCGGTCTCAACCGACCTTGGCAAAGAGCGTACAGCCCACGGGTTGGTAAGCGCATACGTGAAAAGAAGAAATCCTAAAACAAAGGTGCTGGTGGTTCACCGTCTTGACCGTGACACTTCAGGCATTATGATGTTCGTCAAAGACAAAGACCTGCAGCGCCACCTGCGGCAAAACTGGCAGCAGAGCATCGAGACGCGCAGCTACCTCGTCGTGGTCGAAGGCGTTGTCGAAAAAGACAGTGCGACGATCGAATCGTTCATGCACGGCACCGATTCGCTGCGCAGCTACTCATCAAAAAAGCAAGAGGGCGGTCAAAAAGCCGTCTCGCGCTATAAGGTCTTGAAGCGCGGCAAAGACCACACTCTGCTTGAAGTTGAATTGGAAACCGGGCGCAAAAACCAGATTCGCGTGCACATGCAAGACATTGGCCACCCTGTTGCAGGTGACTCGAAATACGGCGCGCAGGGCGACAAGCTCGGCCGACTCGGTCTGCACGCACACGTGCTCGCGTTCACACACCCGGTGACAGAGAAGCCGATGTCGTTTCAGTCACCGGCGCCGGCAGAGTTTCTTAAACTTTTTGCCTAACGATGAAAGCTCAATCTCCCGGCGTATCATCAATGATCCGCACATTCTTGTCTTGCTGCCGCTTCAGACACGCCTGATAGTTTCTGTCACAGCGTATGTCACACTGGCTGATGCTCTGGTGGGCTGTTTTCGAATTATCAAAATTCGCATTGCTGTTTGAGCAACCCCGATGGCAGCTGCGGTTGTTCTCTTCGCAGATCGCCATGGCCTTGTCGGTCGTGCGGCAGCCTGCGGTCAGCGCAAACGCTGCTACAAACGTGAGGGGCATCAACACATTCTTTCTCATGGCTCTCGGTTTCTAGCTCACGTAGGGTGGCAACAAATACTGGTTCTACGGCTTCTTATACAAACTCGGCATTAATTTACCCGTCCACTTCGCGCGCACGATGGTGTTGCTATTGTTGTTTTCGGGTTGGCTATCCCAGAAATTCAACCCAAATTTCTCTCGGTGAAACCACGGCCCCACATGGCCACCCCAGAAACCTTCGGCACCGAGCGTGGTGCAGAACGCGCGCGACCATTTGATCGACCACGGAATATTTGATTTGGGCCCGCTGAAAACTCCCTCTGCACCTTGCTGAGTTTTGCAACCCGGGTGACCCGCCGGCAGGTAAGCGGCCTGATCGGTTTTGTCGGGAATAAAAGTCGCACCGCAGTGTGCATTCTTAGAACCAAGGCAAGGGCCCGCTGCAGAGCCGAGCTTGCCGGGGTATTTTGAATCCCACTTATTCGTAAACTTGCGCTCATCGCCCCACAGCGCGCGCGCAAACATGCAATGGTCTTTCTTCACCTGGCGATCTTCGCTGGTGTAACCGACGAGTGCACGCACATGGTTGATCGCGATTCTGTGCCACTCATCGAGTTCGGCTTTGGTGGGGTTCTTGTTATCGGCAAAAGGTTTGTGCCTATAAAAAACCTCGCGCAAGCCCCTTACCCGATCAACCCCGGGACAGATGGCCGCCGCAAATTGCTTCTTCGTCATTTTAGTAGGATCGTAAACCGTGCCGTCCCATTTCGCCGCGTCCCATTGTTCGCGCTTTATCCAACCTACGCCATCGGGGTCATGCGCAGTGTTAGTGCCGCCCGCAAAGGGCTTTGTAGCGAAGGTTTTCCAGTTTGCCTGGTTCGGCGTGTACTGCTGCGCTTTGCCAAGACCGTTGTCGTTTGCGTAAGTGGTGATGCCCACTAGCGCGCAGAGGGTGATGATTTTAAGCGATGCCTGTTTCATTGCAGCATCGTGGTATGAGCTCCGCCTTGGTCAATTAGATTGTGGGGCCGGGTGGGCTAAGCGTTCACACGAGGTTGTCAAAGTTGCTATGCGAATTGACCAGATATCTTCTTGTTGATCAACGCATTTGAAGTAAAGCGACGGGTAATATGGAATCTTGCGCCAATTGGCCTGTCCTGCCAGCCGCAATCTCGGCCCTCGCATTGGCCGCCGCCTTCGCGGCTTTTTTTTTGCCTGCGAAATACCGGCTATATCTTCAAGGGTAGCAATTTGTTGAAATCTAAATACTGGTCGTTCATGGCCCGGCCGCAGCTGCGTTCGCGCCTATGTCTCCGGTCGACCAACCACCGGATGCGTCGAGATCTGCGGGGCCGCTAGTGGCGTTGACATATCCCTTGATGGTCCACGTCTTAAGGTCAGCGGCGGTGGTCACAGAGGTCGGAGCAACGAAGCCAGCACTAAAAACTGATGCAGTATTTGGGCCCGCGGCGTTGTCCCACGGCGCTAGGTTGCCCGTGCACGAGCCAGCGGCGGGCGCGATCGTGTTTGCATACGTTAAGCTTGCCTGTGTTGTCAGCGGCGAACCCGTGTTGCCATTGTTTATGTAGAGACCTGTTGACATATCGAACAGCAGATTGCCCGTAAAATCTGCCAGGTTCGCGCCGAAACCTTCATAGATGCCAGAATTTAAGGTTGCTCCAGAGTTAAATAAAATATTCGATTGCACACTCGTTGTGGGGCCGGTGGGGAATGGAATCTGTATATTTGTCGTAGAAAATCCACTACCTACGCTTGCCATTGTATTGTTAACAATAGTTGCGGTCGCGCTTGTCGTCTGACCACCCACTACCATGCTCCTTGAAGACTGTAAACTGCTAGACAGAACCAAATTATTCTGGAATGTAAGAGTACTCGCATTTGAGGTATTAATAATCAGGCCAGATGCGTTATACATGGCAGTGGTTTTTGCGAAGATTAGGTTCGATGAGACATTCAGCGCAGTTACATCGCCTAGGATATCGATGCCGGTCACCAGATTTGTACCCACTAAGGTCATTGCATTATTCTGTATCTGGTAATTTAAGCCACCGCTTAGGGCGATGCCATAGGACAACGAATTGTTCGACGATAACGTAAAGGTATTTTGGCTGATATGTGCTGAATTGGCTTCCAGAGACTTCACTCCGATTGCTGAGTACACAGCATTCGAAGATATGCTATTGCCTGTGATGATAACGTTAGCGCCTGTTACACTGACTGCAATGATGCCACCGGTCGAATTATTGGCAAAGTCGATCTTATTATTTTGAATCTGGATATTCGAGTTCACGGTGACTATGCCAAAGACCGCTGACGACGTTGTGTCGCTCGAAATGGCCATACCTTCGATGATCGTCGAAGACTGATATGCCAAAGTAATATCGCTGTATGCCGAGATGCCTCGGTCTCCAAGCGGGACTATCGTCGATGCGAAACTGCTGATATTTCTTGCCCAGCCATTAGTAGCATCATAGCCCCCTCTGAGAGAAATTCCCGCTTTCATGGTGACACTCTCATTGTAGGTCTTGCCCGGCCCACCGGCAACATACACGTCGAACGAGATATCCCTCACGCCATTGCGCGCGGTCTCAATCGCCTCGATTGCCCGTTGAATCTTTCTGAATGGTGCATTACGTCCGCCTGTTCCCCGTTCGCTGCTGAGTCAGAATCGACGTAGATGATGCCACCATAGCCGGAACCCGACGCGGGTATTGCAAATATCATAAACGAACCTGTCATACTTTGCAGGTTATTTGCGACATGCGCAATCTTGACCCGCCAATAATGGGTACCCGTGGTCAGCGCAGCGCCTCCCGCCAAATCCGAAGATCTCAGCGTGTAATTTGTCCCTGTAACATCTTTCTGTAAGACATTATGAGAAAATGCTGCATCCTTTGCGATCTCAATCGTGTAAAGATTGGCGCCACCAGAAGTCCACACAAAGGTCGGCGTGTTAGTCGCGATCTGGGCATTTTCGACAGGCGCCAATAGGGAGATAGCAGATTGGCCTTTGCTAATAAAATCTGCATCAAGAAAATCTTGCGTACTGCTATTGTTTCTACAATTACCGCAAATCACGGCGAGAATTATCGCGCCCATTAACCGAATCATGGTAAATCTCTTGCCGGCCGTTCAGCGGCGACAAGCTTTTCTAGCTCTGATTTCTTTTTTTTCAAATCGAGCGCTTACGAAATTACTCCGCACTTACAGCAGAGAGAGACAGAATCACTCAGACGTAAAGCCTGTTTTGAAGTGACAAAATATCCAGTTATGGGAAGCTACGGCCTTAAAGGGATATTTTTTCTAAACCGACGCCGACGATCGGTCATGAGCAGCCGTCGGTCAACGAGCAGGGCGAGACCGTGATGCTTAAAGTCAGAGGTCGCCCCGACCCGTGCGTATTACCGCGGGCTGTACCCATTGTAGAAGCCATGTTGGCTCTTGTGCTCGTCGAACAATTCATGATTGCCAAATCGCGCAGTACGATCGGCTTTGAGCGTGTTCAGTTTGAATCTCCCGAAAATGTGCTGATGCTTAGTCAGCAACTTACGTTCCTGTCAGACATGCGGTTCCTTTCCCGCCTATTCAACATCGATGACCGTGCGCTTGCTGCGTTCCGTATTCTGGCAGGTGTGCTTCTTATTGTCGATATCTGCGTACGCATCACAGATTTCAGAGCTCACTATACAAATTTCGGCGTCATGCCGTTCGATGTCGTAAGAAACCAGCTGTTGCTGCCGATGCATTTCACATTTCACCTCAACGACACGCTTACCGGCGTGTTATTCGCAGCGGTAATTCTTGCGGCACTTTGCTTGATTCTGAATTTTCAGACGCGGTTCGCCGTATTTATCAGCTGGCTACTTTTGGTTTCGCTGCAGCACCGTAACCCGCTCGTGATTCAGGGAGGGGATACAGTGCTCAGGTTGTATATGTTCTGGGGCCTGTTTTTGCCTTTGCACAGAAGCTTTCGGCGGCCGGCGCGGAAAAGTAGCAATTCACCGCTTTTCACCATCGCATCGGCGGCGATGTTGCTACAGATCTGTGAGGTATATTGGTTCAGCGTTGCGCTCAAAAGCCACGCTGCATGGCGCGTAGACTTTTCAGCCGTGTATTATGCTCTGAATCTCGAGCAGTACGCGAGCGCTTTGGGTCGCTGGCTTTTGTCGTTCAAGCCGATTCTGCCCGTGCTTACCGTTTCAACGTTGATCGCTGAAACGCTATTTCCCCTGATCGCGCTCGTGGCGTTTCGCTATAAAAGACTCAAACTCTTTGCCGTATGGGCGATGATGCTGCTGCATGTGTTTTTCGGGCTGGCCTTCGAACTCGGCACGTTTCCATATATCTCAATTATCGGGTGGGTTTTTTTCTTACCGGCTATTTTTTGGGATTCGTTGGAGATGCGTGTGTTGAAAATACGGCGGGCCACGAGCTGGGGAAAATCCGCATTGATGTTTTTTCGCAACCGGCCCGGGCTGTTGAATCGAGCACCGCAGATTCTACACCATGCCGCAATTGCCTGTGTCGTGGTGTGCACATTGCTGGCATTCCTGTGGAATATGCGCACGTTGAATATTATACCCAGGCAGGAAAACTGGCCGCGTGTTCTTGATCTACCTGTGCACATACTGCGCCTCGATCAGTTTTGGGGCATGTTCGGGCCGCGCCCGCCGTCAGAAGATGGCTGGTTTGTCGCACCCGCTGAATCCCTAAAGGAAAACACGATTATCGATGCGATAACGGGGCTGCCCGTCACGTGGGATAAACCGGTGCTTGGCTCAACATATTTCAAAAACGACAAGTGGCGTAAGTACATGAACAATCTCACGTATACCAACTATGCGCCATTTCGTAAGAATTTCGGCGACTATCTTTGCCGGCGCTGGGCGGCCGAAGGCAAGCTGCTCGGCGAATTGCGCGTGTTCTATATGATGGAAAGTACGGTGCCTGAGTTAGGCAAAGGTCCCGTCAAGAAATACGAGTTGGTAAAGCAGCGTTGCGCCTTACCAACTCCCTGAGCTGCCCCAGACACCCGACGAACCCCACACGCCCGAAGAACCCCAGACGCCGCTCGTAGTGCTAACGCCTGTTGTCGAATTCACAGGACCAGTCACCGTCGTGCTGATGCCCGTGGTTGAATTCACCGGACCTGTAACTGTAGTACTGATGCCGGTTGTAGAATTGACCGGGCCCGTAACGGTAGTGCTTGGTCCGGTTACTGTCGTGCTTGGCCCGGTCGACGTGGTGCTCGGTCCGGTCACGGTCGTACCGACACCGCTGGTCGTAGTGCTTACGCCTGTTGTTGTGTTGTCCGACGTCGTGCTGCCGGTCGCCTGTGGCCCACCATTCGGATCATTGAAACGCACGACGACCTGATATTTGTAGATATAGCCTGCACCCATGTCTGAGTTGACGTTTGTGCTCGCGGTGAGTGTGACGTTCATGGTATTTCCCGGAGTGTAGCAGCTGTTGCTAATCAGATAGTTCACGAAAAACGAATCAAGAACCAATGTTGTGCCGTCGTAACCCGAACGCACCAACCCAAGATTGCTGCAACTGCCGATGCTGACTCGCGCATATTCGGTCGCATCGGAGAAATCGCCGGCGGAGAAAATATCAATGCGGGCATTCGACGCATCTGTCGGCACGTTAAAGGCAAAAGACGTAACCCCGGCCGCAGTCGAACCCTGTTTTACCTGGACGTAATGCGTGATACCCGGCGCAACAGCCGTCGGATTATTGTAACGCATGTTGATATTGTAGCGATAGTAGAAGCCTGCACCCGTATTGAAATTCACCGTCGCTGATGCCTTAAGCGTTACGGTGAGGGGCTGACCCGCGCTATAACAATTCGACGGCACCGTGTAGCTGTAAAAAGTCGGGTCGGCCAGCAGCGTGTAGCCATCAACGCCCGAGCGGGCGTTGCCAATGTTTGCGCATGAACCGATGCTCAGCGTCGCGTATTCATCAGCCGCGCCGAAATCTCCGGCAAGGCTGAGATCCATAATCACTGAATTCGTGTTGCTTGGTACAGAGAAGGTGAATGATGTCGTGCCAGCAGACACCGCACCCTGTTTGTTTTGGCCCTCTATCGACGGTGGCGCAGCTGCAGCGGTAACGTTTAACTGAAATGTGGATGTCTTAATGCCCGACACCTTTCCGCCGGGATAGATTGCATAATAGGATATCTGGTAGTTGCCGCTCGTTCCCAGACTAACCGCAGCTGCGTAGACGCTGTATGCCCCACCGTTGACTGAGTAGTAAATGACTGATGTTGCCGGGTTGGCATTGATCGAGAAATTCACCGCGCTTGTGTAGGTGCCACCCGCAGGCGCTATTGCCACAGAGTTTACCGTTGTGTCGCCCAGTGTTGGTTTGTCGTCTGACTTCGCGACAGACATCGAAGCTTGCCCATTGCAGGCTGCAAAAAAGATGAGTAGAGTCGTTAGAATGCTTGTTCGGTACATAAGGTAGACAGGCATAGTGTCTGATTTTCGAAGCTGTGGGTCAATATTTTTTTCAAAGTCACAAAATGATAAGTTACCCGTGATGCAAGCGTCTTCGCTCCCTGCTTTCAGCGCAGCGCAGTGCGTTGGAGCACGAACTCATGGATCGGCAAAGCTAAGGATCTGAAAGTCTCTTCGTGCGTCGGAGCAGCGATATGCCTCTGGAATCTAAAAGTCAGCCCTTCATTTCATGGTCGACATTCTTCATATGCGTTGCAAGTGGATCCAGGAAATCAGACCAATGTGTCTGGCATTTCGCCTGGGAGTGGCTGTACTGAATGAGTGCTCGTTTTTAAGGTCGGCGGATCGATTTCCGCCATTTAATGACACAAATGTCATTTTTTCTTGACGGGGCGTTCGACCTTGTGTAGGTTTGGCTTATGAAAGAACTCAAAGACAAAGTCGTCCTAATCACTGGTGCTGCCGGTGGTATCGGCCTCAACACAGCAGGCTTTTTCGCCGAAGCGGGCTGCCGGCTTGTTCTGACGGACATCAACGAAATGGCGCTTGAGAATGCGAAACAGCGCCTCGCGAAGCACGGCGTTGATATTCTCACCAAGGTTGTCGACGTTACCGACCTCAAGGCCGTTGAAAGCCTGCGCGACGATGTTGTGAAAAAATTCGGCAAGCTCGACGTGCTGATCAATAACGCGGGCATCGGCTATAACGCCGAGATCGCCGACACGCCACTCAGCAAATGGCAGCAGCTGATGAACATCAACTTCTGGGCGCCGCTCTACCACATTCAGACGTTTCTGCCGCTCATGAAAGAAAAGAAGTCGGGCCATATC
>Ga0268298_10004897_pt1 | contig 12794 bp, 12 predicted proteins | sample WWTPWeurt_MetaG_FD_194462 | JGI IMG/M metagenome (GOLD analysis project Ga0268298, IMG submission 194462) | Activated sludge microbial communities from WWTP in Nijmegen, Gelderland, Netherland - WWTP Weurt | ecosystem: Engineered > WWTP > Aerobic digester > Activated sludge | place...
GCGTCGAGCGCCTGCGCCACGCCGCGCGCCATGGTCTGGCTGCCGCACACGCGCACGATGGCGCCCTTGGAGATCAGGTCGCGCAGGCGCGGCGCGTCGCGCTGCAGGGCCTCCTGCACATAGCCGCCGCCTTGCGGCGTGCGCGAGAAGGTGGTGTTCAGACTGGCCAGGCGCTGCTCCTGCAGCCAGCGCTGCAGGTCGGCTTCGAAGTAGTAGTCGAGCGCCGGATCGCGCGCGCCGTAGTACAAGTGCATGGGCGCGTGCCCCGTATTGCCGCGGATGAAGCCGGCCAGCGGCGCCACGCCGGTGCCGGCGCCGATCAGCATCACCGGCCGGCGCGTGGCTTCCAACGTGAAGGCGGGGTTGGGCCGGATGAAGGCTGCGATGCGCGCGCCCGGCTGCAGGCTGTGCAGATAGCCCGAGCACAGGCCGCCGGCGCGCCGGCGCACGCAGATCTCGACGAAGCCGTCGCGCCAGCCGCTGGCCAGCGAATACAGGCGCGGCACGGCGCTGTCCGGCGGCAGCACGGCGAGCAGGTCGCCGGCCGCGAAGCGCGGCAGCGCGCGGCCGGTGAGGCGATAGCGCCAGCTCGCCTCGGGCCACTTGAAGCGCAGGATCGCCGCCGGCTCGCCCGCGCCGCCCGGGTAGTCCTGCCGCGACACCAGCTCCAGCTCGGTGGTGCGCGGCAGGCGCGGGCGGTAGTCGAGCGCGAGCGGCTCGCCGAGCTGCTCGGCCAGTTGCTCGCCCCAGCGGGCAAATTCCTGCGCCGATTGCTGATGGATGCGCTCCAGCGGCAGCAGGCTCGCCCAGCCGCGCTCGCGCAAAGCGGCGGCTAGCGCCTCGGCGTAGGCGCAGAAGGCCTTGAACTGGCGGTCGCCGAAGCCCAGCACGGCCACGCGCGCCGACGTGAGCGGCGCGTGCGCGATGCGTTCCAGCGCGCGCGCCGCATGCGCCGGCGCCTGGCCGTCGCCGTAGCTGGCGGCCAGCAGCAGGACCTGCCGCGCACCAGGCGGCACCTGGAAATTCTCCAGGCCGCTCGCATGCACCTTGTGCCCCGCGCGCAGCAGCGCCGCATGCAGCGCCTGCGCGAAGCCCCAGGTCGAGCCGCTTTCGCTGGCGACGAAGATGAGCGTATCGGCCTGCGCCGGCGCGCTGTTGTGCGCGATGCGCGGCCGCTGGCTGCGCATTTGCCACCACAGGATCAGGCCGGTGGCCCAGAACAGCGGAATGGACAGGCCTACCACTCCCAGCACCAGCGCCCACACCCAGGCGCCCTGGCCGGTATGCAGCAGCACGGCCCACTCGTTGACGCGCTGGGCGGTGCTCGCGTCCTGCCAGGCCAGCGTCTGGCCGCTGTGGCGATCGATCCAGCCCTGGCCGCGCGTGGTCGTGACCTGCCAGGTATCGGCGGGGTCGTCGGCGGCGGGGAAGTTGAGCTTGCGCAGATCGCGCACCGGCAGCTCGCGCAGCAGCGGCAGCTGGGCCGCGGGCAGGTCGGCGCCGGTCGCGGTGCTGGGGGTGAGCTCGGGCTCGGCATCGGCATCCAGGGTGACCAGGCCGAAGGTCGCTGCGCTCATGGTCAGCGCCGTGACGGCGCTGAGCAGCAGCACCGCCAGCACCACGCGCCCGGTGACCACGTGCAGGCGCTGCACCAGCGTGCCGCGCAGCTGCGCGAACAGCTTCTTCCATCCGCCCAGGCGGCGCGCCAGCAGCACCGCTCCGGTGATGGCGAGCAGCCCCATGCTCGCGGCGACGAGCGCCGCCGCGATGCGCCCGGCATCGCCGAGCAGGAAGCTGCGGTGCAGGTTCTTGAACCAGCGCATCACGGCCGAGGGCTGGTAGTCGCCCAGCAGCCGGCCGCTTTGCGGATCGATGCGGCTGGCCTGCGCCTGGCCCTGGTCGAAGGCATACACCACGATGTCGCCCGAGGGCAGGCGGCGGATTTCCTCCGCGCCCGGGGTGCCGGCCATCACCTGCGCGGCCAGTTGCGCCACGCTCATGCTGCCCGGCGCCGGCCGCGCGGCCCAGGCCGACTGCACCGGATCCCAGGAGAGCACGGCGCCGGTCAGGCCCAGCACCACGGCCACGCTGCCGGCCACCAGGCCCAGCCAGCGGTGTATCTGTCGCCAAAGCATCGATTTATTTGAGCTGCCAGCTCACGGACTGGATGTACTGCTTGCCGGCCTGCGCCTTGCCCGCACCGGCGGCTGTGAGCGGCAGGCGCACTTCGGAGGGGCTGTCGCGCATGTCTTCCGCGGCGGCATCGATGTGGATCTCGTAGCCGGCGTCGATCAGGGCGTCGGCCAGCTCGGCCGTCACCGTCAGCGTGCGGCCCGCACCCACGCTGGCGCCGGTCACGCCCTGCAGCCGCTTGGCGTCGCCGGCCGACAGGCGGCTCCAGTCGGACAGGTGCTTGTAGTACTTGGCCTTGCCGCCGGCCACCCACAGGGTGCGCACATAGGCGCCCTTGGCGTCGGTCAGGTAGACGGCCAGGTAGGCGCCGTTGCCACCGTAGTTCTTCAGCTGCGTCGTCAGCGTGAGTTCGCGGCTTTGCGCCAGCGCGGGCAAGGCCAGCGCGCAGGCGGCGGCCACGGTGGTGAGCAGGGGTTTGGTCATGATCATTCCTTCTTCGGTTCGGGTGCGTGCTCGCGGCGGCGCTCGCGCTCTCGTTCGCGCTCACGCTCGGGTTCACGTTCGCCGCGCTTGATGCTGATCGGCTCCAGCGTTTCGGGGTCGAGCTTGGCCTTGAAGCGGCGCCCCTCGGCGTCGCGGCCGCGGACTTCCCAGCAGCCGTCGTTGATCTTCAGGCGCTCCAGCGCCCAGCCGTTCTTCGCTGCCATCTGCCGCACCGCCTCGCGCGATTGCCAGCGCTGGGTGGGCACGTCGCAGTCGTCGCCGGCCAGCGCCGGCAGCGCTGCGCCCGCGCCCAGGGCCAGCAGGGCCAGGGCCATGGATCGGCGTGTCTTCATGGCGAGCTTTCCTTCCCGATCAAACAGGGGTGGCCGAGGGCGCGGGCAGCATGCGCTGCAGCGTGTCGTCGCGCATGAAGTAGTGATGGAACAGCGCCGCCGCGGCGTGCAGGCCGATCAGCGCATAGCCGATGTTGCCGAGGATCTCGTGGATGCCCTTGATATTCTTGCCCAGCGCCTTGTCCGGGCCGATCAGCGCGGGCAGCTCCAGCCCGAAGAAGGGGATCGGCTTGCCGCGCGCGCTCAGGGCCAGCCAGCCCAGCAGCGGCATCACGACCAGCAGGCCGTAGAGCGCCCAGTGCATGGCCGTGCCCATGGCGTGCTGCCACGCGGACGGCGCCGGCGTGATGGGCGGCGCCGGCAGCAGCAGGCGCAGCGGCAGGCGCGCGAGCACCAGCGCGAATACCGCGAGGCCCAGCATGAAGTGCCAGGTCTTCATCGCGTCGTAGGCTGCGCTGCCCTTGGGAAAGATGCCGCGCAACTCGATGCTGGCGTAGATGGCGACCATCAACAGCAGCGTCAGCCAGTGCACGCCGATCAGCAGGGGGTGGTAGTGCTTGCCTTGTGGATTCATGATGACTCCCGTTGGTTGCGGTGGCAGTGCGGCGGCATGCCGACCTTGGGCTGCATTGTCGAAAAGATCGCCTGAACGAATCCTGAAGGCAGCGTTCATCTGCCGTTCAGCGCCGCGCCGGTATAACTCACGCACCATGAATGCCCTGCTTCGCCGTTCGCCGCGCTCGCTGCTCCAGGCGGGCCTGCTGGCCTGCGCGCTCGCGCTGGGCGCCGGCGTGCAGGCGGGCGAATCCGTCGATCACGAACTGGCGCGGCGCGCCCTGGAGAGCGGCCGCGTGCTGCCGCTCGCCACCGTGCTCGACAAGCTGGCGCGCGAGGTGCCGGGCCAGGTGCTCAAGGTCGAGTTCGAGCGCGAGGCAGGCCGTTTCGTCTACGAAATCCGCCTGCTGCAGGACGACGGCCGCATGGCCAAGCTCGAGGTCGATGCGGTCGACGCTCGGGTGCTGTCCATCAAGCTGCACGAAGCCGGAAAGGTGACGGATGCGCATCCTCGTGGTGGAAGATGAGCCCACCCTGCGCGCGCAACTGATGCAGGCCATCGGCACGGCGGGCCACACGGTGGAGGGCGCGGCCGACGGGCGCGAGGCGCATCACCTGGGCGACGTGGAGGAATTCGACGCCGTGGTGCTCGATCTCGGCCTGCCGCAGCTCGATGGCCTGTCGGTGCTGCGCCGCTGGCGCGCGGCCGGGCGCAACATGCCGGTGCTGGTGCTGACGGCGCGCGGCAGCTGGCAGGAGAAGGTCGAGGGCATGGATGCCGGCGCCGACGACTATCTGGCCAAGCCCTTCCACATGGAAGAGCTGCTGGCGCGCCTGCGCGCGCTGCTGCGCCGCCGCGGCGAGCACGCCAGCGCGCAGTGGCGCTGCGGCCCGATCCGCCTCGATACGCGCCAGGCGCGCGTGCAGGTCGACGGCCAGCCCCTGGTGCTGACCAGCCACGAATTCAAGCTGCTGTCGCTGCTGATGCAGCGCAAGGGCGAGGTGCTCTCGCGCAGCGAGCTGTCGGAGCACATCTATGCGCAGGACAGCGACCGCGACTCCAACACCATCGAGGTCTTCGTCGGCCGCCTGCGCAAGAAGCTGCCCGAAGGCTGCATCGAGACCGTGCGCGGCCTCGGCTATCGGTTGGTGGATATCGAAGCCCCCTCATGAGCCGTCGATCGCTGCGCGTGCGCTTGCTGGCCGGCACGCTGGCCTGGGTGCTCGCCAGCATCGCGCTGGCCGGCTGGGGCCTGCGCGCGCTGTTCGTCAGCCACGTCACGGAGCAATTGCAGCAGCAGTTGCTGGTGCAGCTCAACCAGCTCAGCGCCGCGGTCGACTGGAGCGCCGATGGCCGCGTCGCTGTGGGATCGATGGCCGCCGATGCGCGCTTCGAGCAGCCGCTGTCGGGCCTGTATTGGCAGCTCGACGAACTTGGCACCCGGCCGCGCAACGCCGTGGCGCGCTCGCGCTCGCTGTGGGACCAGACCCTCACCCTGCCCCCGCCGCCCTCGCAATACCCTGCCGCCGGCTACCGCGTGCTGCACGTGCAGGACGCGCGCGGCCACGCGCTGCTGGCCCTGGCGCGCCCGCTGCAGTTGCCCGACGAGGGCGCGCCGCTGCTGCGCGTGGTGGTGGCCGCCGACGAGGCGCTGCTGGCCGAACCGCTGCAGCGCTTCACGCGGCTGCTGCTGGCCGCGCTGGCCATGCTCGCGCTGGGCCTGGCGGCGGCCGTGGCACTGCAGCTGCAACTGGCGCTGCGGCCGCTCGGGCTGCTGCGCCGGCGCCTGGCGGCGGTGCGCAGCGGCGAGGCCGCACAACTGACGGGTGACTTTCCGCAGGAGCTGCAGCCGCTGGTGGCCGAGTTCAACCATGTGCTGGGTGCCAACGCAGACATGGTGCAGCGCGCGCGCACGCAGGCCGGCAACCTGGCGCACGCGGTGCACACCCCGCTGACCATCCTGGCCAATGCCGCGCAGCAGGAGCGCGGGCCGTTGGCGCAACTGGTGCGCGAGCAGGTGGGCCTGGCGCGCCGCCAGGTCGACTGGCACCTGGCGCGCGCGCGCGCCGCCGCCGCCGTGCGCGCCACCGGCCTGCGCACGCCGGTGCTGGGCCCGGCGCGCTCGCTGCTGCGCACCATGGCGCGCCTGCACGCCGATCGCGACGTGAGCTTCGAGCTCGCGCCGCTGGCGCGCGATGGCGCCTTTCGCGGCGAGGCGCAGGACTTGTACGAACTGCTGGGCAACCTGCTCGACAACGCCGGCAAATGGGCGCACTCGCGCGTGCAGCTGGACGTGCAGCCCGACGATGGGCGCCTGTGCTTCACGGTCGACGACGACGGCCCCGGCATCCCCGAGGCCGAGCGCGAGCGCATGTTCGAGCGCGGCGTGCAGGGCGACGAACAGCGCGCCGGCTCCGGGCTGGGGCTGGACATCGTGCGCACCCTGGCCGAGACCTACGGCGGCAGCGTGCAGGCCTTGGCCTCGCCCCTGGGTGGCCTGCGCATGCGGCTGTGCCTGCCGGCCGCCGAGCCGGCGCCGTGAGCGGCGGGCGGCTCAGGCGCCGACGCGGAACGAGCCCATCGAGGCGTTGAGCTGCCCCGACTGACCCTGCAGCGATTGCGCCGCCGCGGCGAGCTGCTCCACCAACGCGGCGTTCTGCTGCGTCATGGTGTCGATCTGGGTCACGGCCTGGTTGATCTCGGCGATGCCGCTGCTCTGCGCTTCGCCGGCGTCGGCGATCTCGCGCGCGTTCTCGGCGGTGTGGCGCACCGAGTGCGCGAGCTGCTGCATCGAGCTCGCGGTTTGCTGCAGGGCGCTGGCCTGGCTCTCGGTGCGCGCCGACAGGTCGGTGTTGCCCGAGGCGATCTCGGCCGAGGCGGTATTCACACCATCGGCCGTCTGGCGCACGTCCGGCACCAGCTTGCGCAGCTTCTGGCGCATGCCGTTGAGTTCGGCGCGCAGCCAGGAGATCTCGTCCTTGCCCGGCGATTCGATCTTGCTCTCGAGGTCGCCGCCGGCGATGCGGATCACGGCGTCGATGGTCAATTCCACCGACGCCTTGATGCTGGCGCGGATCACCCAGGCCGCGAGCAGCGCGAGCACGCAGCCGCAACGACTTGAGCGTGTCTTGCGCCGGATCAGGCTTCGTCGACGAGGCGCCAGCCCAGCGTGCGGCAGTGTTCACGCAGCCGCGCATCGGGCCGCACCGCGATCGGATGCGTAACGCGCTGCAGCAAGGCCAGGTCGCTGATCGAATCGCTGTAGAAGAAGGATTGCCCGAAGGCGGCCAGCGGCGGCGCGCCGATGCGCTGCAGCCAGGCGTCGACATGCGCCACCTTGTATTCGCGGTAGCAGGGCAGGCCGGCGATCTCGCCGCTCGGACGCCCGTCGATCATCTCGGCTTCCGTGGCCACCAGATGTTCGAGCGCCAGCGCCTGCGCGAAGGGCTCGGCGATCAGCCGCTCGGTGGCGGTGACGATCGCGCACAGGTCGCCTTGCGCGCGGTGCTCGGCCACGCGCGCGCGCAGCGCCGGCGAGAAGCGCCCGGCCAGCGTGCGCGCGAAGCTCTCGCGCCACTCGCGCAGTTGTGCGGGTTCGACCTCGCGCAGCGGCGCCAGCAGCGCGCGGTGCATGGCGTGGATGTCCAGCGTGCCGTCCACATACTGCTGGCAGAAGGCGAGATAACGCGGCTCCGCCTCGGCGTCGAGCGCGCCCAGCGCGATGAGGTGGCGCGTCCAGGCCATGCCGCTGTCGAAGGGGATCAGCGTGTGATCGAGGTCGAAGAGCGCCAGCCTCATCGCACGCTCGCTTCGCTCGACAGCCGCGCCGGCAGCGCGCCGCGCAAGGCGTTGCAGACGAGCAGCGCCTCGGCCGCGGCCAGGTCGGCGCGCGTCAGGCGGCGCTCGCGCGCGCCGAAGCCGGCGTCGTCCAGCAGCAGCGAGCGCATCACGCCCGGCAGCGCGCCGTCGGCCACGGGCGGCGTGAACCAGCGCCCGCGGAGCTTGACGAATACCGAGCTGCGCCCGCCTTCCACCAGCCAGCCGCCGGCGCTGAAGAACAGGCTGTCGAAAGCGCCTTCGGCTTCGGCGGCGCGCACGCCGGCATCGTAGAGCGCACGCCGCGTGGTCTTGTGGGCTGAGAGCGGGTCGGCTTCGGGCACGAGCTCGTCGGCGATGCGCAAGTGCACATCGCCCTCCGGCAGCGGCGCGAGCGCGGCCTGCGTGAGCGAGAGGCGCCCGTTGTGTGCGAGCGCCAGACGCAGGCGGCGCGCTCCGGTGGCCGGTTCGCGCGCAGCAGCCACGAGCCAGGCACACGCCGCGGCGATGTCGCAGGCGAAGCCGAGCGTGGCGGCGCTGCGCGCGAGGCGCTGCAGGTGGCGCTCGAGATGCGGCAGCGCGCCCTCGGCCGTGCACAGCACGGTCTCGAACAGTTCGAAGCCTGGGTCCAGCCCGGTGAGGAAGCGCGCCTTCAAGCCGCATTCCTCGAACTCGTCGGCGGCCACGCTGTCCTTGACGATGCCGGCGCCCACGCCCAGCGTCAGCGGCCGCGTGCCGCCCTGTTCCGCACCCAGGGTCAGCGTGCGGATCGCCACCGAGAGGCAGAAGTCACCCAGGCGCTCGCCCGCGCGCGGCGCATCGACCCAACCGATCGCGCCGCAGTACAGGCCGCGCGGCGTGCTCTCGAACTGCGCGATCAGCTGCATGGTGTGGTGCTTGGGCGCGCCGGTGATCGAGCCGCACGGAAACACCGCGCGCAGCAGCTCGGGCAAACCGACCTCGGGCCGCAGCCGCGCCTGCACGGTGGAGGTCATCTGGAATACCGTCGAATAGGGTTCGATCGAAAACAGCTCCGGCACCTTCACCGAGCCGATCTGCGCGATGCGGCCGAGATCGTTGCGCAGCAGGTCGACGATCATCAGGTTCTCGGCGCGGTTCTTGATGTCCTCCGAGAGCAGGCGTGCGGTTTCGCTGTCGCCCTCGGGGGCGGTGAAACGCGAGGCCGTGCCCTTCATCGGCCGCGCGGTGGCCAGGCCATCCTCGCAGCGCAGGAACAGCTCCGGCGAGCACGACAGCACATGAGTGACCGGCCCGCCCGGCGGCAGCACGACATAGGCGCCGAAGGCCACCGGCTGGCGCGCGCGCAGCGCACGGTACAGCGCCAGCGGCGAGCCGAAGGCGCGGCCGTGCAGGCGGTAGGTGTAGTTGACCTGGTAGGTCTCGCCGGCCGCGATGGCCTCGTGGATCCTGGCGATCGCCTGCGTGAACTCGCTGCGCTCGACACTGGCGCGCAGATCCATCGTGCCGGCCGGGCCGTCAGCATCGGGCTGCGCGTCCAGCCATCGTGTGGCCGCGTCGCGCGAGAGCTTCTCGCAGCGCTCGAACATCAGCACGCGCAAGGCGCCCTGCGCCTCGGGCGCCAGGCCTTCGTGCCCGGCCTTCAGCAGCCGCGCGCCCCATTCGTAGTCGGCCAGCAGCAGCGCGTGCAGGCCGGCGCGCTGGTCGGCCTCGACCGCGGCCCAGCTGGCATCGAGCCGGGCCGGATCGTCATTGCGGTGTTCGCGCACGAAGCCGGTGTAGAGCCGGCTCGTGGGGTGTTGCTCGCTCGCGTGCCGGTCGTCGAGCAGGGCGACGACGCTCATGGCCTCATCCGTTCACGACCAGTCATCCATGTCGTGCTTGATGGTGTGGCGATTCTTGATGAGCTCGTCGATCGAGGGCTCGTTGTTCAGCGCCCGCTTGATCGCCAGCTTGGTCGCCTCGTAGTTGGTGCGGTACATGTCCTTCTTGTCGAGGTTCGCATCCTTGGCGCAGCGCGGGTCGATCCACACCAGGCTGATGATGCACAGCTCGTTGACCAGCGCCTTGGGGATGATGCCCTCGGCCACGCAGTCGACCACCGCGTCGGCGGTGGCGCTCTGCACCACGCCGCCGAACAGGTCGATGTTGGCCACGTCCTTCAGCGTCACCTTGGGCACGGTGATGGTGGCCGGGCGCACCAGCTGGTTGCAAGCGCGGATGGCGAACATCGCGGTGTGGCCCTTGCTCTGCGCCATCATGTTGGCGAAGGCCTGGCCCACGGGGCCGTTGGTGCGGCCGATCAGGATCTCGGGCATCGCATCGGTGAACTGGCCCTCGGCGGCCAGCACGGTGGCTTCGCCGGCATGGAAAACGTAATCGTTGTTCATGGATTCACGGTGAGAGAGAAAAGGAGGATTCAGCGCACGACGATCAGCTCGCCCTTGCCGCCGGCGGCCACGTCGCCCAGATGGCGATCGAAGCCACGCGAGGCCAGCGAGCCGAAGGCGCCGCCGTGCCGCGCCAGATCGCGCGACAGCAGTTGCCAGAATACAGGCGCAGCGGCCACTGCCGGCACGAAGCTGGCGGAAACCTCGGGCGCCGGCCCGGCGAAGACGATGCTGCCGCGGCGCATGCCGTAGCCGACATGCGCGCCGGCGCGGCCGGCCAGCGCGATGGTGCCGGCCACCAGGCGCGAGGCGAGGAAGTCGCCCGCATCGCCGAAGATCAGCGCCGTGCCGCGGCGCATGCGGTCGCCGAAGCGCGCGCCGGCATTGCCGCGCACGAGCAGCGTGCCGCCGCGCATGCCGTCCATGCTGCCGGGCAAGGCGCTGGCGGCGAAATCGCCGACGTCGCCTTCGATGGTCAGCGTGCCGCCGGCCATCTCGCAGGCCGCGAGCTCGGCGGCGCGGCCCTTCACGCTGAGCGTGCCGGCCTTCATGGCGCCGCCGGCGTAGTCGCCCACAGCGCCGTCGGCGATCAGCGTGCCGCCGTCCATCTGCCAGCCGATGAAGTCGCAGCGCGACAGCTCGCCTTGCAGCAGCAGCGTGTCGTCGCTGCGCGCGGCGACGGTGAAGAACTCGGCGAGCGGCTCCAGTGCGTTGCCGTGTCCCACCGGCAGCTTCTCCACCTCGGCAGCACCGAGCGCAGCGAGCGCACCCGGCGTGAGGCCGCGCAGATCGAGCCGCAGCGCAGGCGTCGCTTTCAGCGTCAAGGTGAAGCCGCTCATGCCGCACCTCCGGCGAGCAGCTTGTGCAGGTGGAAGTGGAAGGGCCCGAGCTTGCCGCCGTAGTTGCCCGCCGAGATGCGCAGCAAGCCTTGCGCCGCACCCAGCGCGATGCCGGCCTCCATGCCCACGCGCATCGCTGCGCCCACGTCCGCTTCGGTCAGGCCGTCGATCACGATCTCCATCACGCAGCGCGTCTCGCTGGTCAGCTCGGTCTTCTTCACCAGGCCGACCAGGCTGGGGCAGAAGGCGTCGTTGGTCGAGGCGCCCAGCGCCGGGTATTTGCTGCCGACCTTGGAGCCGGAGCGCACCACGCCGCCCGGGAAGGGCATGATCACGTTGGGCAGCTTCTTCATCGCGGCCACCGCCGCTTCGGCCGCGGCCAGCGCCGCATCGGTGTCGCGCGCCAGCAGCAGCAGGTTGCCGCCGCCCACGCCCTTGACCACGGCGGTGGTCTCCTCGGCGACGAACTCGCCGTCCATCACCGGCACGCGCCAGTAGCGCTTGCCGGCGATCATCTTGGCCATCTGCCAGCCGTCGCCGAAGAAGCGCAGGTTCTTGCCCAGCGCCACGGCTTCCCCCTCGTCGATGCCCGCATAAACGGCCGTCGTCGGGCAGGTCAGCACGCACTGGCCGACGCGGCGTTCGATCTGCTTGGCGAGCTCCTTGCCCGACATCGCGAAGATCAGCACCGCCATGCCGGGGCGGCCGTCGGGTGTTTCGCTCGCAGGGATCTCGCGCTCGATGCCGGCCTCGCAGCCGCAGGCGATCACCGAGGTGGCGAAGCCGGTGGCGGCCACCGCGGCGTGGCGCGCCCACTCGAGGTTGTGCGCGGTGATGAGGATGCGCGTCGCCTTCATGGGGAAGGCTTCGGCGAAGGTCTCGTCGATGGTCACGCCGTTGCGGTTCATGCCTCACCTCCGGTGAAGCATTCGGCCGGCAGCAGGCGCCCGCCGTTGCAGCAGCTGCACAGCTCGTCGTGCGTGATCGCCACGTTGTCGAACGCGATCGCGCCGTGCTCCTTCCAGTGCTTGCGCAAGGTCTTCTCGATGGCTGTGTCGTAGCCGGGTTCGACGAAATGCGTGCCGCCTACCGGCGTGGCGAGCAAGGTACCCTGCTTCGCCACCGGCGTGCCGTCCTTGAACACCCACTCGGGCGTGCGAAACATCGCCTCGCGGTCGGCGTGCTCGCGGTAGATCGTGATGTCGGCCGCCGCGCCGGCGCCCAGCTGGCCGCGCTCCTTCAGGCCGAGCAGCTTCGCCGGGCCGGAGCGCGTCATCACCGCGATCTCCTGCATCGTCAGCTCGCGCGTGATGCCCTTGAGCGCACAGCCGGCCACCACCTCGGGGTGCAGCTTGGCCAGCTGCTCCTCGCGGAAGCTGCGGTCCATCAGCAGGCGGATCAGGTGCGGGTAACTGGTGAACGGGCCGCCGTTGGGGTGGTCGGTCGTCAGCACCACCTGCCAGGGGTTCTTCACCAGCAGAAAGATCTCCAGCCCGATCACCCACTGCAGCGCGTTCACGTAGCTCTGCTCGCGGTAGCGGAACGGCACGACGCCGCAGCCGGCCATCAGCTCGATGTCGGCGCCGACCCATTTGCGCGGGTTGGCGAGATCGGCCTGCGCCACCTGCCGCATGGTGTCGCCCGAGGCCGTGACGGTCTGGCCGAACATGATCTGGCCGATGTCGATGCTGATCTGCGGGTTGGCGTTCACCGCATCGGCAATCTGCTGCGCCGCCGAGGAGAACTTCTTCGGCCCTTCGGTGCCGTAGGCGTGGAACTGGATGTGCGTGAGGTGCGCGGGCAGGCCTTCGAGCGCGGCGATGGTGTCCAGCGTCGAGCGGATGTTGCCCGCCACGCCGAGGTTGCTGCCGTGGATGTGCAGCGGGTGCGGCACGCCGAGCTCCTTGAGCGCGCGCGCCAGCGCATGCACCACCTGGCGCGGCGTCACCTGCCAGCGCACGTGCTGCTCGTCGACGTCGAGCTTGCGTTGGTTGAACTTGAAGGCCGAGATGCCGCCCGGGTTCACCACCTTCACGCCCATCGCCTTGCTGGCGTTGATGGTCCAGGCGGTGTAGTCGCGGATCTGGTCGAAGTTCTTCAGCGTCGGCCCGCCCTGCGCCAGCAGTTCGAGGAACAGCTCGTCGCTGCCCAGCATCACGTAGGCGCCGTGGTCGAGCACCGGCACGTCGCCCATCTCCATGTGGGCGTGGCGCGCGTTGCTCGGCACCATGGCCGGCTCGAAGGC
>Ga0268298_10004898_pt1 | contig 12793 bp, 11 predicted proteins | sample WWTPWeurt_MetaG_FD_194462 | JGI IMG/M metagenome (GOLD analysis project Ga0268298, IMG submission 194462) | Activated sludge microbial communities from WWTP in Nijmegen, Gelderland, Netherland - WWTP Weurt | ecosystem: Engineered > WWTP > Aerobic digester > Activated sludge | place...
TTCCAGGGATGCGATTGCCAGTTGTCATGCCCTGATTTCTCCGCTTCCCATGGCGGAAGTTGAATCAGAAACAGGCAGGCCAGGGAATGGGCGTATGGTTCGTAGAGGAGGCGCAAGTCGTCGAGTGCAGAGCGCGTCGCGGCCGTTGCCTGGATTTTGTATCCGGCTTTTTTCAGGGATTGAATCGTCCGCGAAAATTGTTCCTCCGAAAGTCGATCCGGCTCAAGAATGCGCGGCGGAGTGCCATAGATTTGTGCCAGATCGATCAGCGCATGCCTTGCCATAGCGAACGTTAGGCGTGCTTGTTTGACGCTGGATCCTTTCGTATGCGTCATGAGCATTGTGCACGTGTCCAGAATGGTGGTGAGCGCGGCAAGCCAGGACTGATTGGAATGTTGGGATCTGTAGTAACCAAGTACGGGATAGGAGAGGTGCGATTCCAGTAGCTGCGCGGACCACCGCTCCCATTCTGCCAGAAAGTGAGTGAGGCCCGCGTCGTCCGCCTGCGCCCGAATCAACAATTCAGTGCCGTTAGGCGGCGATCCGGCCCTTGCATCCAGAAGCGAAATGTTGATTTCTCTTTCAGAAAATGCACCATAAAGCACAGGCAGGTAACTGATAATAAGAGCAAGAAACGCGATTCCCGTCCCCGATTCTAATACCGTCAGCATTTTGGATGTGCCGGATTCCGGTGTTACATCCCCGATGCCAAGAGTGAACAGAGTCGTTCCGCTCATGTAAAGTGTGCTTATGAAATCGGAGGCGTCCGGTCTGAGCTTTCCTATTCCAAAATGGAGAAGTGCAAACCCGAGGAGGAGACCGGTGGCCCAGATTCCAATGAGAATGAGCAAAGAGAGCGGACCAAAGAAACTCAGGTAGTTTTCGCGCCTGCCAGGCTTCTTCACGTGTCGGGCCAGTGCGGCCCAGGGGCGCCAGGCAATTGCGTAGAACAGACGCGTTAGGCGAATCTTCTGAGTCACGCGCCGTGGCAGTACCATTGCCTCGAATGCATCCCAGAGTATAATAAAAACAAGTGCCAGGCCTGCAGCCGCTGAGATCCATCCCATAGACTGAAGACGCGACTACTGCGTCTCGCGTAAAGCGCACTTCGCAAGTGCGTTCAAAAGCTGGTCGCGTGTTACAGGTTTGGCGATGTGAGCGTCGAATCCTGCGTCGCGAGCATTTTGAACATCTTCCGGCATGGCAGATGCGGAGAGCGCCAGAAGAGGCATTCTGCGTTTACCCTGCGCTTTTTCAAGAGCTCGAATGGAGCGTGCTGCTTCAAATCCATCCATCACAGGCATCTGGATGTCAAAGATCCCTGCGTCGAATGCGTTCGTATTATAGAGTTGCACTGCTTCCTGTCCATTTTCGGCGAGCGTTGGTTTCATACCAAGACCGGTCAGGTGCTTTTCAAGAATCAGACGGATGACTTCATTGTCTTCCGCAACCAGGATCGATCCAGTCCAGCTGGGAGTGTCCTTCTTCTCCGCTTTCTTTTCTCCCTCTACTACTTCTACTGGAAGTGTAACGGAGAACACGCTCCCCTGGCCCGGAACGCTGTGCACGGAGATCATTCCCTGCATCAGTCGCACCAGCTCGCGGACAATGGCAAGGCCCAGGCCCGTTCCGCCAAAGGAGCGCGTCGTGGATACATCGCCCTGTTCAAATGGTTTAAAAATATTATCAATCTTCTTCTTCGGAATCCCGATGCCGGTATCCTGCACTACAATTTGCAGTATCCCTTGATGGAACACAGCGCGGACGTCAATTTTCCCGACGCGAGTAAATTTCACCGCATTGCCAATGATGTTGGTGAGGATCTGCCCCAGGCGAAGATCGTCTGCCTTTATGTTCTCAGGTACACCCGGAGCGATCGTCAACTTCAGTTCTACTCTTGCGTCCTCTTCGCGGGATTCTATCTGGAGGCGAAACATTCTGCATGTGTTTTCGAGCATTTCATGAAGGCTGAATACGCGAGCCTCCATTTGCATTTTGCCCGCTTCAATTCTGGACAAATCTAGAAGGCCGTTGATCGTCTCGAGCAGACTCGTTCCTGCCGAGCGAAAAGAGCTAACCATACGTTTCTGCTCTTCGTCCAGTTTCGTGCCTTCCAGGATCTCAGCAATTCCCAGAATCGCTGTGAGGGGCGTGCGAATTTCATGACTTACGTTGGCCAGAAAAATGCTCTTCGCCTTATTTGCATTCTGTGCCTGTGTGGTAGCATCCTGGAGCGCTCTCCTTGCCTGGCGATGCTGCGTTACATCTTGCAGGGTATAGATCTTTCCGATTTCGGTTCCGCTGGAGTCCAGAAGAGAATTTCTGCGAACCTGGAGCCATGACGAGTCGGACACGGAGTATTCTGAAGGAGCTCTTGCCAGTTCATCTGCGATCCTCTGGCCTATTTCCAGACTGTATTTATCGCCTAGCAGGCGTTTGGCGGAGGAGTTGAAATCTACAATAACTCCATGTTGATCGCACACCAGCACGCCTTCTTCTATCATTTCAAATGTGCGCTCTCGCGCAAGGGGGCTAATTCGCAGAGTCCCGAAGGAAAAAAGGGCCGCGGTGAGAAGTAAATTGCCTACCGTGAGGGAAGCCGGGGAAATATCGAGATTTGGAATGGGAATGGGCAGCAGTCCGAAAACTGTGAACAGGGAGGCGATCCAGGGAATGGTCGCGCTGAGGATCATCAGAACGATTTGAGTGCGAAAGATCCCGTGAACGGAAGGCAGTCTTCGCGCAAACAAGAAACTTCCTGCAAGCAGGAGCGAATAGTAGACTGCTATGTTGGCCCACATGTAGGGGCCGTAGTCGTAGACCAGGAACTGAACGCCTCCCATCTCTTTGACCTGTGTTCCATGGCGGAGCAGTCCCGTATCCGTCCACGCGATGATCTGGTTGATGACAGGAAAAGCGAGTAAGAAGAGGGGAGGACGAGTGGTCCTGGTGTAGTGCCACGCGAAGAGAAAAAATCCAATGACCACCAGGTCAGAGCCGATGAACTCCAGGTTGTCCATCGCCGTCATAAAAGGTTGAGTTTTTCCAAGTAATTCGCCGGCGTATCCAAAGGACCAGATCGCCGTGCCAAGCGGCATCAGAAAAAAATAAAGAGCACCTCGAACTGACCTGCGCCTAAATGCGTACGTTCCGTTGATGACTGAGATTACAGCCGCGATAGCGGGCAAGAGGGCCAGGGTTTCTGCATTCAATTTGAGCCGTGCCGAATTCGAGCAGCTGCCACCACAGCGAAAATGGGTGCCAGCGCCGCTCCCGCAATTGGAACAAGCAGAAACAGAATGAATCCTATCCCTACACCAAGTATTTCCGGTCGATATTTCTTTGTGATGGCGCGTCGCTCCGCGACTGAACCAGTTTCTTTTTCAAAAATGAAGTCGAACGCACTTTTTCCCAGGATGTAAGAGTTCACGAGAAACATCACCGGCGCCTGGACAGGACCAAGAGGAAGCGTAATTACGAAAATAAACAGTGCAGCGATGGATGCCTGAACACCAAGCCAGCCACCAATCATCGCGTTTTTGATTTCCCTGCTCACGGTTGTTTCAATTTCTTTTCCAAGCAAAACTTTTTCGACCTGAGCAAGGATCGGTCCAATGAAAGGAAGAACAAGCATCGAGGACAAAGGACGATAGGCGATCACCGTCAAGACTAGACCCGCAAAGATGAAGAGCAGTCTTAAAGAAGTGCGAACAAAATCAGGCAAGTCGTGAAACTGTTCCAGTCGCAGGAAAATGCTCTCTGATAGTCCACCGGAAAAGAAAATCACGCAAGCGCCTAACAGTGCAACGACGAGCAAGCCCGCAAGAGCAGGTAAAAATATGTGCGAAAGCAGATTGTTTTTTCTAAGAAAACCCAGGCTTGAGAAGTAGGCCCGAAAACCGGCCGCCAATCGAGAAAGCATCAGCGTACCTGGCCGTGCAACTCCCCGTGCTCCACACTGGTGATTCTATTTTGTGTGTCTACGTGGACCACATTCGCTTTGTAGTCGGGAGCGATTTCTCCCGGCTGGAAAAAACCATATGCCATTACAATGACAAGGTCTCCTTTCGCTGCCATGCGAGCGGCGGCTCCGTTGAGGCAGACCATGCCGCTGCCTCGCTCGCCTTCAATGATGTAGGTTTCCAGTCTCGATCCGTTGTTGATGTTCACGACGGAAACCTGTTCATATGGGTACAAGCCTGCCGCTTCAATGAGATCCAGGTCCAGGGTCAGGCTGCCTGGATATTGTAGCTCCGTCTGGGTCACGGTGGCCCGGTGGATCTTCGCTCTGCACAGTGATACTAACATATCATTTCCTCTGGTTTCATCTGCCTATCTGCGACCGCTTGCTTACATATTCAGCGTTGAATGGAATCTCAACTCTTGCAATGGTGCGGTCCTCCAGCGTGCCGATTCGAAACAATGCCGGATCCAGTCCTTCGCTCTTCATCATGATCATGATGAGTGCGATTCCGAGGCCGGCGCCCTCGGTATTGTCCATATTATCCATATAAAACTCAGCAATGTCGTTATAGCTCATGCTTTTTTTCATCTTTTCGCGCAGCCTGAGCTCTTCTGCGGGCGCAATTGCCGTGTTGTTTTCGACCTCAATGCATAACCCGTTTGGCTGATGGGAAAGGTAGATTTTCACATACACGCCTTTCTCTCTGGACTTGATTCCGTAGACTTCGTTCATCTCATCAGAGAATGCCTGGCGAAACTCCAGCATTCCCCTGGCATAATCCCGTTCATTGGTAATATCGAGACCGTGTTCGTCAAAAAATAGTCTCTTCTGATTAGCCTTCGCACCGTTAATGGCCAGTTCCTTTGTGATTGTGTATACTAATTCGAGCAGTGACTCACGGTCGTACCGCGTGAGTATCATCTTCAAGATATGAAGAATATATTTTTCGACTTTTTCATTGACTTTGCTGGACTGCAAAGTCAGTTCTTGACTCTGGTTCAGGATTAGCCGTATGTTCTGCTCAAGCTCAAAAAAGCTTCTGCTCATAAAAAGGGCGCCCGGGGCCAGAAGTCCTTCTATGTGGCTTGCGAGCAAGTCTGATTCCTGGAGCTAATCATGTTACCCACCGCTCAGGCATCCGAACGCGCCGCTCTGAAGCGGGCGATTTTCCTGGACCCGGCTGTATCGCTGGGAAAAGACCTTGCTATGGAAATTCACCCCCTGGATGAGCTCTACGGCTCAGATGGTATGGGTGCAGGCCTCTCTCTGGGGGTGGCCATCGCACAGCTGGCAACGTTCGAAAGTCACAGGGACCAGTTGTGGAACTGGATTCTGTCCCATCCGGAAACAGAATTACGTCTCATCGTCATTTCGCCGCAAGATCATCCCAAGAGTTACTTTCGTCCCATCCCGGAGGAAATTATCCACCTGGTTTTGCCATCTAACGTTTCGCAGCAGGTGCTCACTGACGTCATCGAAGGCGCGTTTCACGTTCTTAAACTCCACAATGACAAAGTTCAACTACAATCACGCCTGGCACTCAGCTATCAGGACATTCGTCGCCTAACGCGTGTGGGTCAGGCACTTGCAACAGAAAGAAATTTTGAAACTCTCATTGGCCTGATTCTGCAACTGGCGCGAGAGATTGTTGCTGCGGATGCAGGATCCATCTACGTTGTGGAGCGGCCCAGACATAACGAAAAGCCAACTCACATTCGCTTTAAGAAATCTGCAATGAATCTCGCGGCGGATGAATTTCTTCTGCCAATTGACCGCAATTCAATCGCCGGTTACGTGGCGCTCACCGGTCAACCTCTCATGATCGAAAATGTGTACGCGCTGAGCGGTCAGGAAGGTTACAGCTTCAATTACGAGTTCGATCGTCTTCACAACTATTATACAAAGTCCATGATGGTGATTCCAATGAAGAACCATCGGGATGAAGTGATCGGGGTCATTCAGCTCATCAACAAGAAGAGAAGTTCCGCGCGAAAGCTCACGCTCGAAGATATGAAAGGGCGCGAAGTGGTTCCCTTCACGGACAATTGCAGAGAGCTCGTCAGCGCTCTGGCAGGGCAAGCTGCTGTGGCCATCCAGAATACAATTCTCGTTCAAGATATCAACAACCTCTTTGAAGGATTCGTAAAAGCTTCCGTATTTGCAATTGAACAGAGAGATCCAACCACTTCCGGTCACTCGTTCCGCGTCGCAGAGTTTACCGTTGGACTTGCTCAGGCAGTAGACAGACTTTCCTCGGGTAAGTTCGCAGATCTTAAATTTTCTCCCGATCAAATTCGCGAACTACGTTATGCGTCATTGTTGCACGACTTCGGGAAAGTTGGCGTGCGTGAGAATGTTCTTGTGAAGGCCAAGAAGCTGTATGAGCCGGACATGGAACTGATTCGCTGGAGATTTCACTACATCCGGAAGGCTCTAGAGAAAGACGTACTGGAAAAGAAGTTAAAGTACTACAAAGAAAACGGTGCAGTCGGCTTTGCTCAGTATGAGAAATACGTGGACCTGGAATTTCGCGAGACCATGGAAGAGGTAAATGAGTTCTTCCGCATCATCAACGAGTCTAACGAGCCTTCTGTGCTGGAAGCAGGCAACTTTGCGCGGTTGGAAGAAATTTCTCAGCGCAAGTTCAGAGTAGACGATGGCTCGGACGTTCCCTTCCTCAAGCAAAATGAACTGGTGAGTCTATCTGTTAGAAAGGGAAACCTGGATCGCCAGGAAAGACTGGAGATTGAGTCCCATGTCAGTCACACCTATAAGTTTCTCGTGCAGATTCCGTGGACCTCAGAGCTCAGGAGAATTCCAGACATTGCGCATGGCCATCATGAGAAGCTGGATGGTTCCGGTTATCCATTAGGCCTCAAGTCGCAGGAAATTTCTCCTCAGACCAGGATGATGACCATTTCAGATATTTACGATGCGCTCACTGCAAGTGACAGGCCTTACAAAAAGTCCGTTTCGCAGGAGCGTGCCATTGATATTCTCAAGCTGGAAGTGAAGGACGGTCACGTGGATTCAGATCTGCTCGACATATTCATTGAAGCGGAGATTTTCAAAGTCCAATACAGATCCTGATCTTCAGTCAGACAGGCGTTCCAGCGTTGCTTCGTAGAACGGCATAGTCAGGCGAAACTGTTGTTCGCTTTGCACCTTGAATTTTCTATTCTTCACAAGTAGATCCGTTGGTCTGTTCAGAGAACATCCACCCGCGAATACCTTCCACACTGGATTGATCGCAGTTTGAAAGGCACCCGTGATCTTGCCATGCGATCGAACGTGTTCGAGCAGAACCAGCTTTCCGCCAGGCTTTAGCCAGGACTCAATGCGCGAAAGCGCGCCAGACAAATCTGGAACAGTGCAAAGAACCAGGGCGCATACAATCGCATCGAGGCTTCCTGGTTTGATTCTTTCATCGAGGATTGGATCTCCGATTCCCGCTTCCACGAGTTCAATGTCTTTCCCGTTGATTCTTGCCCGTGCTCGACTTGCCATAGGCAGAGATGGTTCCACTGCCAGAACGTGCGCCGCCGGACCGTACCACTGAAAGCTTGCACCGGTCCCCGCGCCGATTTCCAGTATGTTCCCTTTCAGATCGCGCAGAAGTCTGCGTCGCCGCCGCGCCAATTCGACTTTTTCGGGCTTCTCCATGAAAGTATCATAGAACCGCGCAAAAATTCGATCGTAGACGTTATTCGACATAGACCCTAGAACTCCGGGGCGAATTTTTTCAGGAAGTCATCCATCCACGCTGCATAGAGAGTTGGATTTGTTTTGATGAGACCGCAATGACCGCCCTTGTCCACAAGATGAAGCGTTTTGCGATTGTGCCCGATGGCGGCGAAAACTTCTTCTGAATGGGTGAAAGGAATTGCATCGTCGTCTTTTACGTGTGTCATGAAAACCGGGATTTCAATGTGGGGCGCCGCAGAAAGGGGGCTTGCGTCCTCTGTGCGAAAATTGCCGCGAAGCCCTGCGATCCAGGATGCTGCGGGATAGAGTGCCAGAATGGGAGCCTTTCCATACAGAGTACTTCCTCTGTATTTCAAAATAGAGTCCAGGTCGCGGAAAGGAGAATCCGCTGCTACAAATGCGAAATCAGGTGTGAGTGGTGCGGCCTGCAGTACGATCGCCGCTCCCATGGAAGCACCAAAGAGGCCAATCTTCTCGTGCGGAAGTCCAGTACGCTTTGCAAACCAGTCTGCCACAATCACAAGATCATCGCGTTCGCGTACTCCCCAGGTGGCAAATGTTCCGGCACTCTGGCCATGGTGGCGCGCATCGAACATAAGCAAATGGCAGCCGCGTGGCCAGAATAGCTTCGCATACTTGAGCATGCCGTTGCGATTGGCGGCATGACCGTGGTGGAGGATGACGCCGCATCTGCGATTCTTACGGTTCACAAACAACCATCCGTTCAGCTCAACCTGACCGCCTGTTACGGATACGTCCTCTGGTCTGGGCAGGTCCACGTCTGCGTAACCGCGAAGATTGTCCTCTGCGAGAACAGTTTCCTTTGATTTTACTTTGAAAGTTGTGATCTCTCCTGAAAAATAGAACGCAGCTGTGGCGTACGCAACAAACAACACCATAGCAATGGTCAGCGTTTTTTTCATTTTCTTGATCTAACCCGAACGGTTGTCCAGCCTGCAACACCCACGGCAAGAATCAGAATCCAGAGATTCCCAAATCTTACGTAAAACGTAGGATCTACCCAGTTCACCGGAACGTCCCATACCTGGACTTCTTCTACTTCCTGGCCGGAGAGTCTGGGTCCGAGTAATGGTTCTACATAGTCTCCGGACAGATTTACGAATCCCGAGCTGCCGCTGTTGGTAGATCTTACGATCGCACGTCTCAGTTCAATCGCTCGAATGCGTCCCAGTCCAAAATGCTGGTAGGTTTCCACAGTTTTGCCATACCAACCGTCTTGCGTTATGTTCACAATGAATCCAGGATTTGAATCATCAAAGTAGCTTCTTACGTATTCCGGAATCAAAACTTCGTAGCAGATAAGAGGAAGGAACGTCCCTGCGGGTTGCGCGCCTTCTTTTTTTACGTAGTACGTAAGATTGTGTGCGCTTTCACCTCTTTCAAAACGGCTGTATCGCACTGCTTCGGGCACAAGTGCGATGAGACCGGAACTATCCAGGAATTCTGCGCCCGGGATGTATTCGCCAAAAGCAAGTAGAGTCCTTTTGTGGTAGTACTCTCGTCTTCCTCCGTCAGGCGAATAAACGATAGAAGAATTGAATTCAATAGGGCGAGGTCTGCCTGTCACACGATCCAGTTTGACGTCTGCTGCCACTTCGTTTGCATACACAGTTGCTTTGTATTTCGTCGCCAGTTTTTGCATCATGGACGCGAACTCCGGGCTGTAAATGCCCTCAATGCGCGTGACCATGTTGTCCTGGGTCGTCAAATTGTTGGGAACAGCTGACTCAGGCAGCACAATCATGTCTAGAGGTCCGGCCGCGGCCGCTTTTCCCACGAGCGACGGGATTCTATTTTCAAGGATGTCGCGCACTTCATCGCGCGGAATCAGACCTTCTCCGGCGCGCGGAAGTCGTGTGTTTGGTTGTATCATGGCCACGCGAACATGAGGAGATTGTTTTTCGACGTTCGCCATCTGGTAGAGACGCACATAACCCCACACCAACACAATGGCGAATAACGTGGGAACGGCCCACTTTCCGCGGTTGTCGCTCCAGGCGCCGCTCTTCAGTGCACTCATCACTGCTTCCGATGCTTTCTCTTGGCCCTGGGCGATTGAATGCAGGATCGTCTTGAACAGTGCATAGAGAGCGTAGCTGCCTGCGAAATGCAGAAAAGATATCCCGTATACTCCTGCGAATTCCGCTACCTGGGACAAAGGTCTGTTCTTACCGGCCAGATTTCCCCAGTACCAGGGGAATACCTGAGGTGCCAGGTAATCCGTGAGCACGCAGAGAGTGGCCGCGACCAGCCACATGGGAGGTAGCTTTGTTTCGAATCTCTTGGCGAAACCAAATGCTACCAGAAACATTGGAATCTTCAAATTGAGAAGGATCGTGTATGGGATGAATATCAAGAGTCCTAGAGCAATGTTGAGTCCGCCGTACGTGCTAAAGAGGTGGAGCATCCAGTAAAAGGAAAACAGGCAAAGAAACATCGCGCCGAGTGCTCCAATTCCCAGAAGCTTCCACGCATGATTCTGATATCGATCGGCGAAATGAAACAGCGGCCATGAACAAATCCAAACAATGCCTGGAATAAGGAATGGATCGAGCGAAAGCGTACAGAGGCCTCCGAAGACAATGCAGCCTGCGATGACCTCGATCCATGGATTTGCAAAAAAGCCTGGCAAAGGCAGGCCTTCGTTTTTCTTCGTATTACCGGCCGATCGAGGAGATGCCATGGGACCCCTTGCTAAAGAATTGTTTGAAGCGACACGCAATCATATTTATCAATTTAGAGAGGAGCCGTTCACTCTGGCATCAGGCCGGAAGTCGAGGCATTACTTCAACTGCAAAAAAATCACTCTTGTCCCGGGTCGCCTCCACATGCTTGCTCGAGTTTTACGAGACGAAGTCATTCCTGCGGCAGGCCTGTCTCCGGAAGCAGTGGGTGGTCTAACACTGGGCGCGGACCCAATCGGTTGCGCTCTCTCTCTAGCGTATCATGAAGCTGGGAAGCAGGTGGTTCCTTTGATCGTTCGCAAAGAGGCCAAGTCGCACGGCACAGGTCAGAAGATCGAAGGTGAATGGAAGGGCGTACACGAAGTGCTGGTGCTGGACGATGTCATCACTACAGCTGGCTCCACTCTTCAGGCGGTGAGCGCGTTTCGCGAAGCGGGCCTGGTGGTGCGTCATGCGGTGTGCATTGTAAATCGCGAGGAAGGCGGAGAACAAGCACTGCGCGAACAGGGCATCACTCTTTTTCAGGTCTTCAAAAAGAGTGATTTCTCCCTGGTAAAGGATCCGGATTAAAGTCTCGCTCAGCGCTTCTCGAAGATCGCTTTTGCAACTCCCTGCAGTGCGCTTAGGATGGAGTCTGGCTTTTCACCATCCGGCTGCTTTGGCTGCAGGTACTTCACCGCAAACTGATTGTACTGTTGCTCTATCTGGATGATGCGACCTTCGAGATCGTCCACGAGTTTTTTTGCGGATTGTTTGTCCCCTTCATTGAAGGCACCGAATTCATACTCTACAATGTCTTCTGTGACTTTGCCCTTTAACAGAAGATGCAACTCCACCTGCATGTATTTTCCAATCAGAGAAAGTCGTCCTTCTTTCTTGAGCCTGCGAACACTTACTTTCAGTTCTACGTTGTTGAGAACTCTAAGAGGGCGAAACACAGAAGCTCTTTGCACTATGTCGTGATCTTCTGCGAGTTTGAGAGTTTCGTCAAAACCACCCACTCGTTCGAAGAGCCTCTTGGTCATAAAAATGCAGAATCCGGCTGCGCGTGGATTGAACGATTGATTTACTTTTACGGAAAGATTGGCCAGATGAAAGAGCAGTTGATCGAGTCTTAGATCGGAATCCGGTTTGAATTCGCAGGTTGCTAGATCGAGGAAACGATCCTGCATTTCTGCAAGTGCTCCCTGTAGAAAATCGTGCGGAAGAATTACATCTGAATCAAAGAAAAAAAGAAATTCCCCTTTTGCGGCGGCCGCTCCGCGATTTCGACCTGGTCCAGGCATGCCGCCTGGCACAACATGAGCACCATAGCTCTTCGCAATTTCAATGGTCTTGTCTTTAGATCCCGCGTCCGCGACAATTACTTCGTAATCAGTGAAAGTCTGGTTTTTTATACTTTCTAGAAGGTGGGGCAGGTCCTGTTCTTCGTTCAGTGCTGGAATGACGATGCTGATTTTGGGCATAGGCATTCAGGGGCCGGGCCCTGCCGGGATACAAGGAAAAAAAGAAAGCCTTGGTACCCGGCCGGCGGTAGTTTAGCGGCAGTAGCCGTCGTTGTTTCGCAGAAAGGCCTTGCAATTGTCTGTCTGGCAGTATCCGTCATTTTTTCTGAGGAATGCTTTGCAATCGTCTGTTTCGCAATAGCCATCGTTCTTGCGCAAGATCGCCTTACAGTCACCTGACTGGCAGTAACCGTCATTTCCACGAATCACAGCTTTACAGTCGTTTGTGTCGCAGTAACCGTCGTTCGCGCGCAGTAGAGCCTTGCAATCTCCGGACGTGCAGTAGCCGTCGTTCTTTCTAAGGAATGCTTTGCAATCATCTCCGGACCACTTGCGATAGCCTACATCTTTGATTTCAAAAGAATATGCGAAGAGCGCACTTGCGCCTATCAGCAAGATGGATAGAATGGGAATCAACTTTTTCATAACGTTATTTGACGACCGGTTTGCCAGTTCGTCCATGAAAAAATCACGCGGTGACGTTACGTCGCGACGTTTTCTATGGATTGGGCGCGGTTCACATCTCGTACGTAGTACTTGCTTGCTGCAAAGAAGAACAGAGCCGATACCAGAGAAAACGCAGGCAATACAGAAAGAGCGGTGGCAATGTCCGTGTGATCCGAAATGCTTCCAATGAGCAAAGGCCCGACCGATGCTCCCAGCATGTTCATGGAAACCACGCAAAGGCTGTAAGAAACAGCGCGAAGGCCAGGGTGGACTACGTCCTGAGTCAGCGCCGCTCCCGCAGGTACATAGGACACTGCGACCAGTCCTCCCACTAAGATCATACCGTACTGAGCGGAGCTACCGTGCGAAAACAAACTGAACGCGACCCAGAAAACCGCAGTGGTGACGAGAGCGGAAAGTCCAGCGAATACAGGTCTCGCGTTTGGTTTCTTTTTGTGCCAGAGATC